>CDZK01016356.1_pt1 | contig 44695 bp, 73 predicted proteins | sample 557401 | NCBI WGS metagenome assembly CDZK01 (sample SAMEA3182108, study PRJEB8094) | gut metagenome | biome: human; feature: gut; material: Stool; isolation source: human stools | place: Canada | collected 2013-04-25 | reverse complement strand
AATATTATTATAATACAATCAATCGCTGTCGGGTTGACCCGGTCAGGGTGTAGCCGAGCCGCTGGCTGGTCGGCGTTCTATATATATTATATATTACGATACGATACGATACGATTGATTATATACGATTGACGATTAACCGCTCCCCTCCCCTGCTACCTATACGATGACAAAAAGCAAAGGCAGGTTCAAGCTGTTTCGCTCTCCCCTGCCCTGCTCTATATTCACACACACCAAAAGGCTTTACTCGTATTTTAACCGTCTTTCTTTTCAGTCCGTCAGGATTAAAACGCAACCGATGACCGCGCCAGCAAGCGCCGCGCCGATAAAACCAAACATTTTTCTATTCCCCCTTCCCTGCTTAAAATCCATTGTCCCATCTTGTAAAGCCGTCTGTCGTCAGTTCTGCCTTCTGTTCTTCAATTTCTTTCTGCTCCTGTTCCAGTTCCTCTTTCTCGTCCAGCAGCTCATATACGCGCTCCGTCCCCCGCTCCGCGTATTCAAGTTCTTTCTCAATCTCGTCCAGTCTCTCGCTGATTTCCTCGCCGCGCTCGTCCAGTGCGTCAAGCTCTCTCGCTGTCTGCTGATAGTTCATTGCTGTCGCCCCTTTAACTCCGATTTAAAAGTTTTAATTTACATATATCGCCCTCGCCGCCTGCGCCTTGCTCTCCGTGCCGCTGGTGGGTCTGCCCATCTGTCGAAAAGAATCAGCAAGGTGAAAAACAAAACCATGTTGCTCACCCCCTAGTTAATGTTCAGTCTCTTGTATGTGTAGACCACCACAAAACCCGCCCATACGCTGGGCAGCTCCTGCCGCAGCCGCTCCGCGTTAATCCTCTGCTGCTTTACTGTGCTCTGGCTGATTTTGTATTGCCCCGCCACAAGTGGGGAGTCCCCTCCCCTCTCTTTGAGTTCGTCAACTAGCAGCGCTTTAATGCGCTCGTTTGCTTTTTCAAGCGCTTCAATCTGGCGCTTATTCTTCTTGTACTCTGTCGCCACTCGGATGATTTCTTTCTCTGTCATTTCTCTGCGCTCCCCTTTAACTCTGATTTAATAAGCTCTAACAGCTTTTCGCCGCTGGTGATTTCTTTGTTTTGTGCAAGTTTGCTCATGTAAAGCACAACCGCGTTTTCATGCGTTTTCTTCATGTACTTCTTAAACTTCGCCGCAATCTCTTTATTCGCCATCGCTACAATGCCGTAGCCGATCGGGCTGTAGTCCCCTGCCCTGCTGCCGTTCAGCAGCTCGCAAGGGCAAGTTTCGATATATTTGAAACATAAGCGGCGGAACATTCCGACGTGTACAAGCGCAAAGGAAAGACGTCCAGCGTCCAGCGTCTCACTTGCTTTCTTTAGCGTGATTTCCGGGCAGATAATCAATTCTTCTGCTGCGCTCCTGTTCTGGCTGATACTATCCGCAAAGCCTGTGATAATCTCGACCCGCGTCCCCTGCTCCTCTATCGCCTTGATTGCCTGATATATGTACCCGCCAACTTTCTGGTACCTGTCCTTATCCAACATACCGGAAACGCACATATCAACAAAGACCGTCATGACCTTTTGCTTTTGCGGCGTGCGGTAAACCTGCCGCATAGCGTCGGGCAAGCCCTGTAAAGCTCTGGGAACGTTGGGACAGGCCCCTACATAGTAGTTTCTAACAAGCGCCCTAGGCGCTGGGCTTGCAAAGTCTCCCCCCCTCCCTGCCTTGATTTTTTCAAGACCTGCATCCCAACCGTTTCTGAAAAGCTCCGCAGCTTCAGAAAAGTTTTTTGTACCTGCAAATCTCTCCGGGCTGCTTTCGCTGCCGTGGCAGTCCGCAAAAACTTTGTTATTCCGTGCGGTGGTGATGAACTTAAAGAAACTGTCCATAGTCTCGAATTTTTGCGCGTAAATCATCAGAATAACTCCTTCCACGCTGCTGTGTATTTGTCAGAGCCGTTCAATCGCTCCGTAATCATGTGTGCCGTGTCGCTGCTCAAGCCCTTCGCAATGCACTGTAAGACACAATCCTCAGTGGAAAGTCCGACGCTCTCCATTGCGGTGACATTCTGCGCCGCACGGTAACTAAGAATTAAACTCGCGCCCACACTCTGCGCTGCTTTCCGCAAACTGTGGATAAAGCTAATTAAGTCTTTGTTTCCGTTCGTAACGGCGTTGAAAATCTCGTCGCTATAATCAATCTTGACCACTGCAAAACGGTCAAGCGTCGCCGCGTCCAGCTGGTAACGTCCGGTATACTGCGCGTCGGCACCGTTGCCGTAGGTATTGCCCGCGCAGATAAAGCGGCAATTTTCGTTTAACTCGACTTTACCGCAAGGAAAGTCAAAATAGCGGTTTGCAATTGCAGCGTTGAGCGCCACAAGTACCTCGGGAATACTGGCATCCATCTCGTCCAGAAAGAACACGCCGCCATTGCAGCAGAAGTCATAAAACTGCGTCTTGCTGTAATGACCGTTTGCGTCGATGAATCCGGTAAATTTGTAAATATCATTTACCGCACCGGAGAAGTAGAAGTCAAGATTCAACGCTTTAGCGGCATTTTTCGCAATGCTGCTCTTGCCAGTGCCTGCCGCGCCACTCATGAATACCGGCACATCGGCAGTCAAATATTTGATGATAGTCTCAAATTTTTCGTGCTGGATGCCGCCAGCGCTCTTTTTACTGCCGTCGGGCAGCTTTACCACAATTTCCTTTTGCGGCAGTTTGCCGTATTTCTCAAAGATAAAAGCGTCAAGGTCAGCGCAGACTTTGTTAAAAACCTGTTCTTCTTTAATCTGCGCCAGCATCGCCAGCGCCGCGCCCGCTGCCGTAAAGTCTGCCGCTTGCGCTGTGGGCATTGCTCCGGCTGGCTGCGGTTTGTGCGCGTCCTCGTTGCGCTCTTTACGCGCTGCGCCGTGCTCGTCTGCATACTCGGCAATAGCTTCATTCAGATTCTTGATGCAGACTTGCAAGTCCTCTTTAACGCCGCGCTCAATGACCTCGCCATTGCAAGTGTAGCGGTATTCGTTGGGGACTTTTTTAAAAAGTCTGCCGTCACGGCTGCACATAATGCGCTCAATGTAGGCGCTGGCGGGCTTTCCCTCATTGACTGCCGCCTTGATAACGCTGTTGTCAACAGAATAGGTATTTCTCTTGTTACGGTACAGAATGCTCTCCATGGTGTTCTCCTTTTGGTGTGTGGTGGTGTGTGTTGTGTCGTTCCGTCTGGGAACAATGCTAGTATATCGCCGTTTGGCAATTTTGTCAACAACTTTTTTATGGACATTTGTCTCATGAATATGCACTATTCTCTCCCCTACCGCGTGGCGGCATATTTTTATATATATGCTTTGCTTTGCATTGATTGACTGTATTTTTGATTGATTCAATGCTTTTTTGACGGAAAAATCAGCTGGGCGGCATTCCGGCAGGGCAGGGGAGCACCACCGGACAGCAAAAAAGCCCCGCCAGCCGGTCTCCCGGTCAGTGGGGCTATATAGCGATTAGCGATTTGACTTTTAGCGATTAGCGATTAGTCATCCAGCGATTTAAGCACATCCATCAGGACGGCGCTGATTACATCTGCGATTTCGTCCTTGTCAAAATCGCCTTCGCCATCTCTCGGTGACTTCTGCGATTCATCGTTGTTTTTATCAGCATTGCGGTCAGGATTATTAGACGTATCGAGCGCAATATCTGCTTTCCCAGCGCTTGCGGTTGCGGCCTTTGCCTTTTCAACGCTTGCGATTGCCTTCTTGAGCCGCCCCTGCTTGCTGCTCTCCTTGATGAGGCCCTCAAGCGCCCTGCTTGCGTCCTTGTCGCTGTCGATTGCGATGCACATATACGCCAGTTTTTTGAGCGTGATGCCGCACTTGCGGGCAATGACGAAAATCATCTGCATTGCTTCATCTTGCGTGCAGCGCGTTGCGAGAAGCACGTCGTCGGAATCCCTATCTTCGATGCAGGCGATGAGTTTACGATTGCTGCCCTTTTCATCGAAATACTCCGAAAAAGCCTTGCTAAATTCCTTGAAGTTCATAATACATTCTCCTTTATGTATTCATCACAGCGATTAGGCTTTCAAGCGATTTGCTTGTTTCCTGCTGTGTCTTTACTATATCACATTACATTCTGCTTGTCAAGTGATTTCTTGAAAATTTCCATCAATAGTTTTGCTGTTTTTATCCGGCTCATAGTCTGCGAGGATTTTGTCAAGCTCGGCATTGCTTGCAGTTGCGACAGGATTGTTCGTTGTAGAAATTTGAATTTCCTGTTTCGGAGACCAGCCACCGCCATTGTTCATCATGCCAACATAGAGAAGCGGCGGCATCTTCCCGCTCAATCCTAACTGCGATTTAATAGCCATGAAGTCATCTTTTGCCTTTTGAACCAGTTCGGACGCAGAAGCAAAGATTTCCTCTCCATTTCCGTCAATGACTGATTCCTTGCGCATCTTCGTAGACTGGATGTAATCCATCTGTCTGCGAGTTATGCCAACAAAACTGCACCAGCCGAGATAATCAGGAATCAGGTAGACATCGCTGTCGTAAATATAATTTAGATAGCTAATTTCCCAGTCAAGAACCTTTTGAGCCGTTACTTTATCCGGGCTTTTCAGTGTGATTGACAGTCCTTGCAACAGCGCTCTGATGTTTCCCTTGTCCTCGCAGGGCGGCGGTGGTGGTTCACCTTGTTTGAATCGCTCACTCGGCACGAAAGGCTCACTCGCTAACACCAAGTTATTGTTTTCATCCCTGTATGTACGCACGGGAGTTTTGTTTTTACTGCCCTTAGGTCTGCCCATTCTTCATCACCTTCTTTTCGTAGTACGCTCTTGCGCTCTCTCTAACCTGTGAAACTCTCTGCCGAGACACGCCACACATTTTTGCAATTTCAGAGTAATTCTTACTCGGATTCTCTGCGATTGCCTTTAGAATTGCTGCTTGACCTGCCACACAATTTTCATGATTCGTGCAATTTTCGTTTGCGCACGCAAATTTAGCGATTTCGCAGTCACACGGAATCATGTTTGCAGTCAAAAACTCTTTGATTGGTTTTTTCCAGATGACTTTGCGACCACACTCTTTGCAAACAAGCGTGTAATTATCTAGCTCGACTTCGCCTTTCTTCCTGCAATGATTGAAGTGAATTTCAACATCCTTGCAAGTCCAGCATGTACCGCACAGAGCCATATTTGCTTCCTGCATTAACTTTGACTTAGCTGAAATCTTTTTGTATCTCAACGGAATAACAGAGCCAGTTTTTGCTTTTCTGTTTTCGCAAGTTCGGCACAGCCATCCATAATTTTTGTCACGATACCACGCCGGTTGAATGATTTTCCCTCGTGAGATAATATGACTGTACGAAGTGCCGCAGTAACCGCATTTTCGTTCCTCATTGTTCTGAATATTCATGTTTGTACCACTCAACCCAATCCGAAAATCTCATTGTAACCAGCCATTCAGCACCATTCTTGCGATGAATTACAACCGGGATTCCGTCTTTCTGCAATTCACTGTCCCTGATTGACTGCTGCATTGCGTTCTCTAAGTTCAACTTCTCTACACGCTTGACTTCAACGTGTATGCCCGGAGTTCCGGCAACATCTGCTTCACCGTCTTTGCTGTTACCTCTGCACTGTGCGCTTCTGTGAGCGTCAGGAAAGCCGTTGTCGATAAACAGGTGAGCAACTTCTCGCTCTCCTACTTTACCCTTTGTACGGCTCGTGCGCCCTATTTGCGAGCGCGTCTTATTCTTGTTCCTGTTCTGCATCAAGTTTCCCCTGTTTTTGCTTTCTTCGATAACTGCGAGTAAGTGAATCTTTAATCCACTTTTTGCGCTTAGAGTTTGCGATAAGGCAATACCAGCGGCACTCTGCGAGTTGCCATTCAAAATCCCACGATTTTCCACTTCTCGTTTTCCTGTACTGTGCTTTCTTCATGGCGATTCACCTCAAAACGGTAATTGTTGGCCGGAGCAGTCTTGAAAACCATCTTCGTCTACTCCAAGTTCTCTAATTGTCTGCTTTTCGGAATCGAACACGCAGTCGATTGTACCAATGTGACCCTCTTTGTTCTTGCCGAGAATCATCTTGTAGCCATCTTCATAGCCGTTGTGCAAGAGGATAATCATATCGCTTGCTTCCTCGATGCCGCCCGATTCTTTCAAGTCTGCCACTGTCGGAGCTTGCGCTGCTGCTTGACGGTTAATCTGCGCAAGAACGATTGTAACAATCTTCTCGTTCTGCGCCATAACGTGCAGTTCGTTGATTGCATTTGTCGTCATTTCGTAGCGGCCATTGCCATGCGATTTGACGATTGTAAGGTAGTCAACAAAGACAACTTCTGCACCGCGCTTTACTGCTTCATTGCGAACCCATCTTACAGTGTGACCGGCAGCTTCCACAATCTCTAAGTCCAATTTAGCAAACTCTGCCTTTGCTTCCCGCCACCGCTTTTTATCTTCATCTGTCAGGCATCTGCGCTTAATGTTGGAAAGAGGAATCCCGCAGTAAGCCGCAATCATTCTGTCGATAATCTTCTCTTTGCGTGTCTCAAAGCTAAAGAATACGCACTTATGTTTTCTTGCCATGTACATCATGAAGTTGATGCTAACGGCAGTTTTACCGGCTGACGGTCTGCCGCCAATGACGACCAAATCGCCAGCTTCTACAAAAGAGGAATCATCGAGCGTCGGAATGCCAAACTTGAAGTATTCCGGCGAGCGTTTCTGTTCCTGCTCAAAAACATCAACTGCGCTCTTTGCGTTTGTGCTTTCTGCTTCCTTAACTCCATTGAACGGTTTAATAATGTTCTCCGCGAGAACCTGTAACTCGTCAACAGTGGGGTTTCCGAAAGCTGTTGCATTCAACAGGTCGTTTGCCTTTGCGATTGCTTCCCGCGTCACATAAGCATCTTTCACGCCCTGCATATATAACTTCCAGTTAGAAACAGACGGAAGTGTTTCCGCGTATCTCATTGCCAGCTTCTTGCAATTTGTGTTCATCTTAGAAGCGATGCTTGCAATGTCATAAGCGCCGTTTTTATCCAAATAGGCATTCTTGCAGATTCTGAAAATTTCTCTGCAACCTTCATCGGAGAACATAACTTCGCTTAACTCGGAGAAAGTGTCATCGCAGCAGATTGATGGCTGAACTAGCAGACAGCCAATCATCGCTGTTTCGGAATCAAGTGGTGTCATTTTGTCTCCTTTTCATCAACGAACCAAATTGTCGTGTATAGGCAAGAACCAGCCACATATTGAGTTACTTGCAGAATATTTGCCGTTGGGAATGCGTTCATAAAGTTCTCAAGTTTATGCGGCTTTCCAACTCCATTCTATTAACCATAGTCCAAAAATGCAAATCACCGCATTTGATAGGAACACCGTTGAACTTCATTTTTCATCGCTCCTTTTCAATGGTTGCATTGCAAGCGCGTCACGCCCACGCAAAGGGGTCAATTTCGCGTACAAATCACTTACCTTGATACAATGCTGGCAAGTCTTGGAACACTCCACAAGGGCTTCTTTGACGCGCTCAAAGTCATACACTCCAAGCGCTTTATGATACAGCATCGCAAGGCTCTCAAAGTCGTTTTCCGAGAAACGGCGGAAGTCTAGCGGGTAAAGCAAGCGATTAGCAGTTACAAGTTGTTCAGCTTCATTTCTTGTCATCTTTTACCCACCTAGCCCCGTCATGTTCTTCGTCCCACTCCATCTTGTAGCCATTAGAATCGAGCCACAACTCAAAGTTAGCTTGATGGTATATAAAGAACCTGTACTCGTCCCAGTTATCTTTAAACGCGATTAAAAGGTCTTGAAGCGTATTTGCAAGCATTGCAAGAACAATGCAAGCGATAACACATACGGAAAGTGCTCCGACAACGGTGAACAACGTCATTGCAAAGCCGATATACCCATTATAAATAGTTGTCCACATAGTTACCACTCCAATCTTGCCACATCGCCGTTGTAAGAGATTGGTGCTTTCTTCTGTGTCTTAACTCCGAGATAATCTTTGTAGCGAGTATTGAAGAAAGTTGAACCCATAAGCGTGTACTTCGGGTCACGGATTGTCGCCTTGTAGGCGTTGATTGCTTCAATCATAGCACTCTCACCAACTTTGAGCAACCGTTTCTTCGCTGTCAGACTTACAGCGCTTCGTCCGTCTTTTCGAGGATAAAGCGCCCACAGCCTGTCGAACAGTTCGTTCGCAGCCTTCGTTTCCTCTGATTCCTTAACTTTGACTTCCGCGTTTCCGTCTTTCAGCTCTGCGATAATTCCATCAATGTCCCTGCGAATTTTTTCAAGTTTCTTGATTGCTTCCTCGTTTGTCATCTTAACGCAGCTCCTTTCGATATTTCTACTATACCACCATTTGTTACGTTTGTCAATGGTTTTGCAAAATAAAAATGCAGAGAAGGTTTCTCCACTCTGCACAAAATATTATATCGTAGCTACGTCAAATCAGAACGGCAGGTCGCCAACCTCACCGGGAACAGGGTCAAGGTCAAGACTGCGCTCACCCTGCGTAGGCTGCTTGTAGTCGTACATAGCCGATTCATAGTCAGGCTTGCGACCTCTGCTGTTCGCGGCGGCAGTTCCCTCAATAACAAGCGAGTAATTCTCATAGCGCTTGCCGTTGTAATCGTTGATAGCGTGTTCGATGCTGTTAATCGCAGTAATCTTGATTCGACCAGCATTGACAATTTCATCAACATTGTTGAAGATTGTGACTTGATACCAGCCGAAATCCTTATAAGTTCCGTCCTGCTGACGAACTGAATCGTTCAAACTTGCGCGGACATACGGATTGCCTTTCTTGCTCATATACTGCTTAACCCGGAACAGTCGGTAAGTGTTGCCAACTTTAATCATAGTTATATCTCCTTACTTAAATTTATTCACGGTATCCATCGTAGATTTCCAATTCCCAATTATTGTCATCGTCAACCATGAGAATTGTCTGCCCGTTATAGACATATTTATTTGTTTTCTTTGCCATCTCAACGAAATATTGAAAATCTTCGAGTTTATCAATTGTGACGTAAAGAGTGCTTACATCTCTAGTGCTCTATTTTCCTGACTTGCAATCAAAAAATTCTCTCGTTTTACCGGTTGTGACACGTTCAAGTTTGAAACGAGGGTCTTTGAGGAACGGATACCTCTCAATTATTTCGTCCCCATTATCAAACCATGAAGTGGTTGCTCCAACTTTAACGCGCATAAGACAACTCCTAACTTTTACTTAATGGCTTCTTTCCCTTGTTCTTTTTATTCTTTAAATCCGTCATAGACTTCAATAGAGTACCCGTCAGCGTCAGGGCTATGTATGATAAAATCGCACCACTCTCCGAGTTTGTCGTAATCAAACTTGTTCTCGTGAAGAACGTCCGACAACTTCAATAAATCATCAACCGTTTTTATTTCTATAAACGCTTCCGTTTGCACGATTCCGCGATAACCGCGAATTTTTGATTCCCTAAGTTCGATGTTAAACGATTCTTTAAGGAAGCTGTATCTTTCAAGAAATTCCTCGCCAGATTCGCAAACAGAGCCTATCTTAATCCACATACAAAATTTGCACCTCTTAGCTTTTAGTTATTGACGACTTCTCTCTCAACGGTTTCGGGAAAGGATTCAATCTTGTTGCAGATTGCATCATAATCTTTCTGCTTAATTTCTTTTGCGGAACTATAACCAGCGTCAGCAATAATCTTTGCAGCAGTCTCGGAATCAACGCTGTTCTGTGTGCAGAGCGTGTACAGGCGCTTAACCTGTTTTGCGGAAATCTTATCATCAGGCCGGGTTACAGACTGGGCAACCTTGGCAAAGTCGGTAGTGTCGAGAGTGGAATCTTCGAGGTCTGCCGTAAACAGCCCGCCAATGCCAGCGATAAGAATTGCACCATCGACCAGTGCTCTCTTGCGAGCAATCTTGAGCCTTTGGTTAGCCACATCAAACTTGCTCGCTCTGCCGCAAGCGGACTCATTACTGTTCGCACTTGCAACAGTGGTTGTAATCAGCGTGTCACCTTTCCAGAACTCACCGCGAACACGATAAAAGAAGAACGGTGCGCTACCATCTTCACCGAAATGTTCCACTGCATTTTCAATGAAGAACTTTGTCGTGATGCCATATTCGAGCAGAATCTTCTCTGCGCCAGCCTTTAGGAGCGACGGTTTGTTTGCCTTTCCATATTTGCCAAACTCTGTGTTACGGCGCAGTAAAATTGACTTAGAGCCAATCGTAAGGCGATAGTTCTCATGGTCTGTCTTTGCGGAACAGGGCTGCAATTCAACCCCACTGGATTTTACAAGTTCTTCACTCATGTTTAGTCTCCTTTTCTAATCTAGTTTTATCCATAGCTTTATCGAATTGCATACCGAACTCCTTTCATCGCTTTTATTGCGCGATAAATTTTCAAGCAGCTTTGAAACAAAATGTCACCAACTGATTCATCGCACTTGTACAATCTGTATTTACCATTGCGCATAAGTTGCAACCCGTACAAATTCAGACCTTTTTCCAAAATTGCATCCCATTTTGCTGGCGGGTATTCTTTCGAGTATTCTTTATAGAGCAATGACATATACGCCGCAAGCTGCGCAGAAAGGCTAGGCATGTCAACCTTGTACGACGTTTTAATGTCAAGAATGGCATACTCGCCGTCAATCAAGCCAAACCTGTCAAGCGTTCCAGCGTAGCCCATGTAATACGCATTGCTTCCCATGGCATGTTCAATGAGCGTCCATTGCGGTTTGTAGTCGCGGCAGAACTGCACATAGGCTTCCAGATACGGCGCGTATTCAGCCGGAAAATCGTCTGGAATCTCGCCGGAGTAATCATACATTACTGTAGCTTCATGCACCGCAGAGCCGCGCTCTCGCGCTATCAGTGCCATATTAGGGTCTGCATTGTTTGCTTGGTCAACTGCGAGGTAACGGATGATGTGCGTCACGCTTGGAAGCTCTACGCCATCTAGCGTGTAAGTGTGAGTTGTTTCGTCAAACTGAACTCTGCTTGTCTTTTTACTCACTTGAAATCACCTTTTGCATATTGTCAAAGCGTTCCTTTGTGCTAATATCCTTCGCAATTACAAGCGCAAGAATCTCATCCATACAGGACTCCGCGGAAACCGTGTCATTATGGTAAGCGTCAGCAATCTCGCATACAAGCGCAAATGCGTCAAAATCTGCCATAGGCGAGTTTCTTTTCCACATATCGGAAAGCATCGAAATTACGTTTCTTGTTGATTCACGCATTTTGTTCAGCCTTTCTTTTCTCTAATTCAGAGTTGATTCTTTCTCTAAACTTTAGCCAATCCGGTTTGTCAATTCGTTCATCGCCAAGCTGGTTGATTCGCTCCGCAAAGTTTATGTCATCGACCATAACTTTGAGTTCGTTGTCATTGAGATGCTTGAAGTTTCTGCAAACGAAGTCTTGCACGAGGCTTGGCATATATGTCTGTCTGCCGAAGCAGTAACGAACAGCACATACGCAAATTGTTCCGAAATCCTCGTCTATTGTTATGTTCATTCTGATACATCCTCTACATACGCCATGTCTTTTCGCAGATTTAGAAATTCTGGATTGAGAATACAAGCCGGTGCGATAGCGCCGCCGAGGTATGCACTAGCACAGCCAAACCGACAACCAATGTCCACAGAGCGAACCATGGCCGCGCATCCAGTGTCGGAATCTTTGTCACCGCAAAACCATGGTGTGGCAGTCCAAATCCGACTGTTGTAGTACGGGATGTAGTCACGGTACTTGCGGTACTCGTCACAGGTTAGAATGAAAACGGTGTCTTTCACTGTTCCATAGGCTCTGTCGCCGTTGTCTGCAACAAGGTCAACGGTATGCGACAGTAGACATTTTTCGTCAAAAACAGCGTTCGCCATATCGGATAAGATTCCCCGCACATTGCTGGTGCGGTAGTTATTCCAGTTGCCTTTTTCATCGGCAAATTTATCACTTGGGCAGAACTGTACATCTTTCGCCCACGGTTTTGCCATAATAGCCAGCACGCCACCGTCAGGATGGTTCGGGTCAAGGCATACCCACTCGAAGCCTTTGAACATAAAGTGTTCGCCTGGTTGTAGGGTTGTAATGTTAGTCATTGTCGGTCACCTCCGTGAGCCAGAATTTGCGTTTGCAATCGCTGCAACTGATTTCGTGGCAATTTCCTTTCGGGTTGTAATCATAGTTAATGTATTTAGGGCACATCCAGAGGTAATCGTCCTTAATTTCCGCCTTTGGGAACATCTTCAAAAACTCGCTCTGGCGGGTCTTGACTGGGTGGTCTTTCGCCCATTGCTCGACTTTTGAAACTGTTTCCTCAATGCTTTTAGTCGAATCGTCGTCTGCCTTAACAATACAGCCCATGCCATTTTTATGAATGGGGCATTCTGCGCAGTATCTTTGATTTTTGCATAACCTGTTTACCGTCTTGAAAAATTCAACTGCGTCCATCTTCTTTATCCTCGCTTTCATCCTCAGCATAAATCAGCATAAATCAGTCGTTTCATCTAAATTCTCCTTTCGGTTTTTCTCGGATTCTCTCGCTTCCGATACATTCATTATACGCTTCTTTCGGTTGAATGTCAATATCTTTCGCAGAAATATTTTTTTGAAATAATGCTTGCAAGCGCAATTCTGCTGTGCTATAATAAGAAGGTAATCAGAAGTCTTGTTTAGAGGTGATGGGCTAAACAAGCCAAACAACTAAATAGGACTTCGGGCTTGCTCTGGTTGTAACCATCACTACAATCAAAGCAGGCTTTTCTTTTTATACAGGGAGATACCAAATGAAATTGTTCGTTAATGGGTTTTCGCAAGAAGCGATTCTTTCAATGGTTGACACTGTTAAAGATTCACACGGAAAAGACAAAACAATTCGGATAGATTGCACAGACCTAGAAATTCTCCGTTGGCTTGTGGATTTCTACCCGAAAATGAGCAAAATAAAAGATGGCGCACACGAGTATGCTTTCTTCACCTATAAAAAGGTGCTAGAAGATTTGCCGATTCTGAACATTTCAAAGCAAGCATTATCGGACAGATTCAAAAAAATGGAACATTTCGGAATTCTTCGCGTTCTATGCAAAAAAGAAAGTAATGGAACGTTTACATATGTCGGATTCGGAGATTCGTACTTAAGGTTAATAAGTAGCGAGTGTGCAGGAGTAGTCAACTACGCAGGGGGTGGCAAGTTGACTACGAGTGGGGTTAGTAGTCAACTACGAACCAAAAATAGTAAGTTAGATAATAGAGAGTTAAATAATAATAAAAAGAAAAATGCTAAAAAGAAAGTTCCCGAAGCTGAAAAGCTGGAATGGTAACGGCTTTGCCGGGAAACGCTTCGCCTTATTAGCCTAACTTGCGCAAGCAAGGAAAAGGAAGCGAAGCGCAGTAATAAAAGTTCCGACCTGTTAAAAATTTATCAAAGTAGGTGAAATCATGGGTAAACGAAAAAACAATCCACAAGTTGCCAGAATACAAAGGTTACAGCGCTTACTACTATTACGATGATGAAGATAAACTTTTTGCCGGCCATGTTTACAATTCAACTGACGGAGAGTTTGCGTATATGGTTTCGTGGTATGATGCAGAAGAAAAGTGGATGGAACCACTGTTTTACAGTATTGTTGACGATTACATTACCTTTAAAAAACAGATGGAGTACAAATATGGAGTACAAATACGGAAAGCCGGTGAATAGAAAATGACGTTCGTTATGGGTTGTTTTACAGCAGTTAGTGCATTGTTTGTATTTGCTGTATTTCTTGAAATCGTGTTTGGTTTCTTGAAAAATGAGAGTTTTGATACTATTGTTGGTTACGTTCTCGTAACGATTGGCTTGTTCGCACTGTTTGCATTGTTTTTTGCGGTTGCAGTCGACGCACATTTGTGAGGTGAATAAGATGGAGTTTAAAGCAATTTTAATGACTTGCACGCTTACCTTAATCGTAATTAGGGTCATTCAGAAAATCACACACAACGATATGATTAAAGCATGTACTGCAATTTCTGCTGTTATTGCGCTTATTGTGGTTGTCGCAATGACTATTGTGTTTAGAGCAAATTCAGAGACGTTTTGGGCGCTTTTGTTCGGAGCATGGGCGATTAACGTAATTTCAGCTGCGGGAGATGATGACTGATGTTGGGCTTGATTATTATTTTTGCATGGGCGCTGAAAGTTCCCACTTGGATTTTTGCGATTGCAATGATTTTTGGTGCTGTTGAGGTGTTCGGAAAATGAAAACATTAAAAAAGGACTACACTATCGAGGAACTCGCTCAAATGGCGTACAAGGGCGCTAGGAGCGATTTTAAGGCGCTTTTGCGTGGGTCTGAACAAAGTGCCTACCTAGCACTTCGATACCTCTACAGGCTCTATGAGGTGGGTGGAATTTCAAAGGAAGAAGCGGGGAAAACGAAAGCGCAGATAACTAGGCGTTATGGTCAAGACCGGCTTCGTGAGGAACAGCTCGATTCTACAATCAAGGCTTTCGCTGATACCGTGAAGCGCACGGCAACGGCAAATGAAAATTACAGACGCGAAAGAACGCTTGACAACGCTGATAAGCTGTGCATGGCTATTGACGGCATCGCCGTACAGGATAGGAGAGACAATAATGCTGTGTGAAAAATGTGGCAGCTGGAATGTGTATGTCAAAGATAATGTGTTTGCACCGCCAGAGAACACAAATTACAGAAAGCGAATTTGCAAAGACTGCGGATATGAGTTCTTTACGGTAGAGTTTTCCATTGAAAAAGGCGATGAAACCGCAATCAAAGAATGGAACAAATGGCATCGCATAAGCGCAAAAAAAGCCGCAAAGCGTAAAAGCAATGCGGCTAAGTAGGAGTTACTTCTTGAATTTTTTGCTGTAATCTGGCTGAATCTCTGCAAGATAAACCATGTCGTAATCGCAGTTTTCCAGTTCCATGTACAGGCTCTCTGCAAATGCAAGTTCTTCCGACACATCAAGCACAAGATTCTCTTTGACGAATTCTGCAAAATCTATCGCGTTATCGTTTAAAAGTTCCTTATAACTTGTGGAGTAGAGGTCTTTAGTCTGACGTTCCCATTCCACCCACTTCGCCATTGCGTCCTTTACAGCTCTGCGCTTTGTGGTGGCATCTACATCTTGTCTGCGATAACTGCGCCAGTTCTGCGGAATGTAACTTTGAGTTGATACAGAGTGTTCCGGGATGAACGAGTTTGCGTGTCTCATGTAGAACGAATCAGTTTTTACTAGACTGTCAGATTCCTCTTTGTAGTGGTGTTCGTGCATACGCTTGAAGCCTTTTAAATTCAAGAAATCAAAGTATTGGCGCATTTGGTCGTGGAACATAACCCCCTCGACCTGATGCGCTTTTATTCTTGAAAAGACATCGGAAACTGCCACGGAAATCACTCCTTAACAACTTCTATTGCAACATTCGCTGTGTTGACTTGCTGACCGTTTACATAGATTTGCAGTTTGCTGGACAGCTGACCGCGATATACGCGGACAGGGGCAGTGATGGAGAAGTTCATCAGGTCGTTTGCTGCTGCGGCAGTGGCGCTCTGAACCGCCCCGGGGACAAGCTGGCCGTCTTGATACAGAGAAACCGTAACAGTGCCAGCGGCAGATGCAGTCAAAGTCGTGTTGACTGAAACAGTGTAGTAACCGCAAACAGATTCAGCGTTGCAAGGGCAAGCGGTAGAGCGAATAACAACAGAGTTGTTTGCCAGACGGATGCAGTTGCCATACTGACGAATTGTGTTTGTGATGGGGAGTGTTTCGCCAGCGCCAACCTCTGTAGTGCCGGTGTAAGTGTAATAACCAAGTGCTTTAGCCATTTTGAATATTCCTCATTTCATGTTGATAAAATAAAAAGCAGGGCAAGTAATTCCTGCCCTGCCTGTCACCTCGCCATCAGGGCGTGTCTAAGTCAAAGTTAGACGTTGGTAGCGTAGCAGCCAGAGCATCCGCCGCAGAACGGGGACGGCCCCGCACTGTAAGCGTAACTCATGGGGTACTTAACAACGCCAGCCATCTGGGAAGCGAGTTCCAGAGCATTGATTTTAGCAGCTTGCTCTTGAATCTGGCGCTCAAGGCCAGCCTTTTCCAGAGCTGCGAACTTGTCATCAATGTTCTTATTGATGGCGGCGGTGTTGATAGCGCCGTTGTAGTTTACGCTGTCAATGCCGCGCTGGGTAGTGCAGCAGCACTGCGCCAGCTGGGAAGCAAGAGTCGCGGTGTCGTTGCTTTCTTGCAGCTGCAAGTTAGCTTGGCCGAGCGCAATCTCTTTGCCCAGATTGGCGATGTTGCCCTGCATATCGTAGCCAAGGCCACAAATGCCGTTGCCGATGTTGGTCAGGCGGTCATTGATTTGACCGAAGTGCTGACCGAACAGAATGTCCTGTTGAGAAGCCGCAGTAGCGTACTGGCCGAGTTCGCCGTTGCCATAACGGCCACCCCAGCCGCCGCCCATGAAGCCAAAGAACAGCAGAATCAGCACCAGCCAAGAAATGCCATCGCCACCGAAACCAGTGTTGCCACGGGTCAGAGCGGCAATATCGGCAGGGGACATCATGCTAGAATCTTCCATTGCCATGAGAAGTTCCACCTTTCATAAAATTTTATATTTGAGAAAAGCAATATTGCGCACTACTGCTTAACTGCGAGTTAAAGGAAACTCTTTACTTGCGGGTAAATCTGTTCGGCCATCTTTTTCGCTTGGTCTACCTGCTGTTGGCTGAATCTGCCGGTCTTTACAAGCTCGTCAACCACAGCGCTCGGATTCCGAGAACCAACCATTTGCTTCACTTGGCCGAGCATCTGAATCATTTGCATCGGGTTACTTTGCAGATTTGGTGTTGACGCGGCGTTCGCCTGTTGGAACAGAGAAGTCAGAGGATTCATTCTTCATATCTCCTTTAAGATTCAATAATTCGTTGAGCCGTTCATCTACGATTTGACGGATTTTGCCCTCGTCCAGTTGCTTACAATCTGTAGCCGGTTCGCCAGACATTTCGGAGAACTTAAATTTCTTGAATGTGACAGCGCCGGAAACATCGCAAGACTTCACATAGAAGTACGGATTGTTGTTATCCATGAACCAAGCCGTTTGATTTGGCTGAACAATGCGATTTCTCGCATCTTCCTCACTGGAAACAAAAATCCAAGGCATTGAGCCATAACCTTGATTTAGGCCGTCTGGGGCGTTTTGTGCCTTAGGTATAAAACTATTCGTCTGCGGTTGATAAAGCTGTTGTGGGGCTTGCCAGCCGCCATACGGTTGATTGTAGCCCATAGGTGAGCCATACATAGGCATCTGCACTGTCTAACACCTCATTTCTGATTCAATTATAAAAAGAAAAAGCCCTATCGAGAAGTCCCGATAAGGCTTTTATTTGTCTATTATTCAGATGTGTTTGAACAGTTGTTCTTCGGCTTTATAGGTGATAACTTTGATTCGCTGGACGGAGTAGCCAAATTCTTCCGAAAGCTGGTCAAATGTCCGCTCGTCAATCAGGCGGCGTTTCAGAACAGCTCTCGGCGTTTCGCCTCTTACCCACAAATCAATCAGTTCGGATAACTCTTTGTTAGAAATATCCTCACTTACCACTCTTTTTGCCATTGCTTTGATTCTTTCTAACGCGGGTTCTTGTCTTAGTCCGCGTTGTTGTGGTAACTGTCTTAATGCGTACTTTCTGCTTTGCCATTGTTAATCACCACCCGCCGTAACGTCAAGGCTTGCATCGTCATTAGCAGTTTCTTGTGTTGCGTCAACTGTTTGCGTTGTAGTGGTTGTAACTGTTTCTGATGTCTGCACTTGGAACTGTGCTTCATAGAACAGCCACGCAACATTTGTTGCAACAAGCAGGACAATAAGCAGAACGATAATCGAAAAACATCGCTTCTCACGCTTCTCGTGACGCATTTCGCAAGATTCAAACACAAACTGTGAAATGTAATTATCTGTCCCGCTGGTAGGGTCTTTCACCATGTCCAGCTTTGTATCAACATCCATTGGATTCACACCTTAATCATCAAACAGTTTGTCCTTGATTTCTTCAAGGTTTTTTCGGATTTCGGGAAGCTCTTTTGAAAGGGTTTCAATTATGCCGTATAGCTTATCCTCACGTTCCTTGGAAGTCTTAACGACCCACCAAATCAGGATGAAAAACGACACAATAACGCAGCCGAGAACGCCGTAGTTTATGTAAACGTTTTGGGCGACTTCTGTCGGCATAAGTCACACCTCGCTCAACTCTGCATTGTCGTAGCCGAGAGACTTTAACTTGAACTTAAAGTTCTCTGCATTTTCGCGGCTTGCGAATCGAACAAAGACTCGATACTCTTTCGCTTGAGGAATATCTTCTACCGGCATAACTTCATCAGGAACTACGTCAGTAGAAACAGCAATCGGCTCTGCATCACCGATTTGCTTTTGACTTGCAATTTCTGCTTTCTTAGTGCGCATCTTCAAACACCCCTATTATTTACTAGAGGACTTGAAAATGCCCTCATACAGTGCAACAGCAGTTGCACCAGAGCCAATACCCATTGCGCACGCGGTAAACGCATCCGTGGCAGGGTAAATAGCCGGGTAAACAACCCAAGCAGCAATGCTAAGAATTGCGCCAGCTGCCATGCAGATGACAGGAATCCACTTATTGTCTGCCGAGGTCTTTGTCTTGTACGCATAAGCGATAAGCTCAACAATGGCGGTAATAGATGCCATCGAAGCAACATTCATGAAAATATCCACCTTGTATCACCTCTTTTTATTGTAGTGTAGCATACCAGCTCGAAGCTGTCAAGCGTCATTTTCAATCTGCTCATTCGTTTCGGCATTTTCCGAGGTTGCGTTAGATGAAGCGTCCAGCGCATCGTAGTATTCCTGCGCCAGCGTCTCCACTTCGGCAATGTCATCTTCGGTCAGTAAGCCGTTGTCAAGGTGCGTGTACGCTTTATCGAGCCAAAACGCAACATCACGTCCTGCTGCAATTTCCCGCTTGATGCTGCGCAGCGTTAAATCGTGCCGTGCGTCTCCTTACAATGTATTCAACATCGGAAGAAATGCGCTGTACGCCGTCTGCAAAGCCTATAAACACAATCGTTCCAACGCCGTACGAGTCAGCAGTAGCTTCCTTTGGAACTTTGATAACGCCGGTAGAGGAATCAACGGCAACTTGAACTGGCTTCTTGTTAGTGGGATTAAATGTCGCTATTACGCTTAAATTTTCCCAATCCGTCGCTTTAACAATTTGAAGTTGTTCCTCTCCATAGCTGTCAAACGTGCCAAGTTCCAGCTTTTCACCATTCTCTGTTGTGGCATTGTAACCATTCAGTTTTATAACGTGCATCTTATTCCACCCACTCGGATTTATAGAGATTTTTCTCCACAAGGCCAAGTTCCTTGCAGAGACTATAAATTTTATCAGCGTCACCCTGCGAAACCGGCCCGACAGAGATTAGCTGTAACTTGGACTTAGGCTCATCAACTTCTTTGCTAGCGGTTCTCATTTCACGCAATGCGGCGGTAACGGTAAGTGCCGATGTAGGGCTGCATATTATTGTGGGGCTTACCTCCACCCTCTGGACGGGTCGTAAGATTTGTGTTGTCGTACCTGTCGTAGGGGTGAGTTGGTGCATATTGCGTTGATACGCCGGATGCCATGCTGATTGCCCATCCGTGGAGCTGATGCTGATGGGACGGCATCTCTGCAATATTCAGTGTATGCTCCTTCTCACCGCCAATACTACCCGCATTATACTCTCCGCCAGCGCCAACCGTCACCCTGTCAGTTCCGTACCGTTCCCACGTGCCATAACCAAAATAATTGTGCACTTTTTCTGGCGTGCTTAAATCTGGTGCACCTGATATTCCAGTTGGGTCAAATTCAAAAATATACCCAATGGGGAGTTCTTGCATCCCCACTCCCATAAAATTACTCATTTTCCGTCCCTTCCACAATGGCTTTGTACTGTTCTTTGGTAATCAGCCCCTTCCTGACGGCTTGGGCAACCATAGATTCGGTCCACCAGCCTTTTTTATGCCAAAGTTTAATTTTTTCGTACATTTCAGTTCTCCTAGGGAATCATTGTGCCTGTCATCATTGCAGTGTATGTTACCTGCGCATTAAGTTTTTCGGCGGCATCGCGGCGCGCTTCTTCCTCTTTGGCGGCTTGCTCGGAAGCCTTGGCGGCGGCATCGGCGGCATCTTTTTCTGCTTGTGCCTTTTCTGCAATATCCGCAAGTTCCGCATCGGTGTACGGCACATACCGATGCACTTCTTCGTACTCGTCCCATGCGCCCTGTGCTGGAGTTGTGATTTCCTGCCGAAGCCCATCTGGGAAATCGGCAGTGACCGTTCCTGTCATCACTTCATACCGCACGGATGCGGGTACAGCTTCGTGATGCACCGTGACACGTTTCGCAGTTTCTAACTTGCCGAGCGTCATGTCGGGGTTTTGCAACTCGTGCTCAAGTGTTGCATCGTAAATTTTCATGTTCACACCTCTAAGTACCACGTAACGTTCAAATCGCAGTCAGGCTTAGTGTCGGCGGTGATTTTTACCGTGATGTTGCTTGCCGTCACTGTAAACCCTGTTGTTCCCCTAGCAATCGTTCCAAGATTGCGGCGCTTTGTGGCATCTGTATTGGCATTGCCCGTCTGCGTTGTCAGAGGTGGCAGAACGTTTTTAATCGTAAATGTCTCACTGTTGGTGACAGTCTTACTCTGTGTGTACTTGCCGTTTTTCGCCGTCCAGCCATCCACGGTAAATGTAGCGGTGACTGTCTTAAACTGGTCTTTGATTTCAATACCGTCAATTTTTTCGAGAAGCGTGTCAATCTTTTCACCAGAATATTTTAATTGATAACCTTCGGGCATTCAGTCTCACCACCTCTAATAATAAATAGTGCTGCACCAATAACGAAGCAACAGCTTAATGATATTACGTTCATTTTACTCTACCCATTCAGATTTGTAAAGCCCTTGTTCTGTTAAACATAGTTCTTTTGCTGTGGCGTAGATTTTATCTGCATCGCCTTGTGAAACAGGGCCAATGGTAATCATCTGTAACTTGGACTTTGGCTCGTTTACTTCTGGGATGTCGTTCTTTTCTACCTCGACTTCCGAATCATACACGCCGACAGCATTTGCAAAGCCGATGTATTTTGTAGGGTCAAGACCTTTGCCGGTGGCAGATGCGCGAACCTCAAAGTGGCAATGCTTGAAAGGCGGGTTGGCAAGTGCCGCATTTCCAGTGTTTCCCATAACGGCAATCGGGTCTCCACTTTTAACTTTCTGCCCGACCTTAACCAAGAGTTTCTCGCAATGGCAAAAATAAAGGTAGTTCACAACATCGGGCGTTTGGTTCGCGTCCAGCTTAACGCAGACATAATAGCCCCATTCCCATGTCCTGTTTCGCTTGTCTGTGACAATTCTTGCCGTCACTACTGTGCCGGAAATGCTCTTGTCTGCATATCGCGGAAAGTGAATAATTGAATCGTCAAGGCCGTCAACATCAGCGCCACCGTGCCAGACCTTGCCGTTCCCTCGCGTATAGCCATAACGCGAGTACGGGAAACGGATTCGATTTCTACCGTCAAAAAGCATGAAAATCACCCCTTTTCTGTTTCTTCTGCTTCTGCTTGTTTGTCTTTCGTGCCTGTGTCCATTTCCAACGTATCTACGTGCAAATTCACTTCTTGGTTAGCTTGCAGGTTTGCGATTTGCTCACTCTTTAACTCTGCGTTAAGTTTCAAAAGAGCATTTTCTACAACCAAGGACTTTACCATAAGCGGCATCGTTGAGTTGTTGAGTACAGAAAACAGGTCTCGTTGCAGATTTATAATTACTTCGTTATCACTCATAGTATCTCCTTTACCATGCGTTGCCTTGGTGGGCAGTCAACAGATATTCCCAAGTGGGAGTTCCATCTGAGTTTGTGTAGTTTACACGGGACAAAGCAACGTTGTGGCCGTCAATTCTTAAACGCTTGCATTCCAGATAGCCCAAAGCATTAACACCGCCGATTGACACATGACCCTCACCGTTTGAATCTGCACGAACATCAAAGAATTTTGTGTGTGTGCCACCAGTGTACATTTCAAAGTGAGAACCAGCGCTATCATTATATAGGTCAATACGGTTGTCGTTATAGCCATCGCTGCCGTAAATTCTGATGTGACCAAGAACGTAAGAACCGCCTACGCTGTCAGAGTAAATTTTTACGGCAGGGCTATACGAACCGCCAGAGACCATCTGGGACAATGTTATTTCGCCATTACCGATAACAGCTTCGCTGTATGTTGTTTTTGAAGTTAGCGTACCAGTGATACGTACAGTGCCGTCTTGTGCTAATTTGAAGTTATCAGAATCAACAACAAGTGTATCTCCCTTGAACGTGATTGTTCCAGATTCAATCGCAACGGATGACGAGTCAAGCGCGAACTTAGAGCGAACATTTCCATCTGTAACGGCTGTCAATTCAAACTTGTCAAAAGTTTGTTTTAGTTGCGTGTATTGTGAACTTAGTCCACTGATGTCTTGCGCTGTTTGTTCAGCCTTTACGGTAAGGCCATCAACCGTTGCAGAGATTTTAAGAATCCTTTGCTTCGAGTTGTATTTGACGTTATTCACAGCAGTAGTCGTGTTGCGGTTAGCATTACCAACGCTCTCAAAAGTGCATTTACCGCCACTGTGCTTTACACTTGTAATCCAAGTGTCGAACTCATTTTTCCCGTCACTTACGGTTACAATATCGCCAACCTTGATTTCAAGTGTCTCCGGTGTCTGAATATTTGAACAGGGAACATAGGTAATGTTATTCAGACCATCGTACAGATTCTTGACATACGGACGTAGTGCCGCATCGGAAGTTGTTGAAAGAAGCTGATTACCTTGAATGACAAGCGCGTTAGTGCCTTGCTCGTCAGCAGGATAAACAACGCCTACATCATCATCAGATTGCCTAACTTGTACTTTATCAATAGCCTTTACAACGAAGTCCGAGAAAGTCAACTGATTCGCAAAGTAAGGGATTCCATCAGGCGCGTATTTATATGATTTTGCAGAAATAAGAGCACGATGGGCATTGTCTTGTAGACTTCTCTTAACTACATCAAACAGACGGAAAGACTTTTCGTTAATGCTCTTTTTGGGAGAAATTATTACTCTATCGTTTTTCTTGTACCAGTCAAATAAAAGTTTGCCATTAGCATCTGCATTGCAGAAGCAGCCGGACGCAGAACACACCATTTTCATCAAGTCTCTAGCATTAACGCCAGAACCAGTGAACTTCTGAATTTGGTAGTCTTTATTCAGACGAGGTTCGTTCGCAAGCTCCAACTCGCACTTAGCGGCAAGCGCCGTTGCGAAGTCTTTAATTGCGATGGGAAAAGTAAGCGCATTGAGCCATTCTGTGACATCAACATCAAGAAGTGATACGTTATCATAGGCCGTCACTTTATACTTGTTTGAACCTGTCTTTTCTGGCTTGTCGCATGTAAAAACGCCAATTTTTGTTTCTATGTCAAGGTCGTTATCGTCCTTGTAAACCTTGTAATATGTCAATACCGTTCCTTGTGTTACGCTAAGAGCGCTGTCGGAATTGACCCAAAACTCAATCTCAACAGCGCTCGCGCACACAGAACCGGGTGCGATGTCACTGTCAGAGTTTGATGAAGTAGTCCAGTCAACGCCAACAATGTTGCTTTGAAGCGCTGTTCCGTCCGCTAAAACAAACTTATCTTGAAACATCTAAAACACCACCGTTCTTGTTATTCTTATTTTACGCTCCTGTGCCGATAATGTCAAACTTAAAATCCCTATACAGCCCATTGTAAAAATATGTGCTGTAAGAAGAACCGCTTGAAGTGGAGCAATATGCTTCAAACGTCTCCAAAGTTCCGTTCTCTTTCGGGCAAGTAAACTGGAACGTCTTGCCTTGAACAAGGTTATTCATGTAAGCTAACTGCTCTTTAGTAACAGCCTTGTAAGAGAACTTCGCTTTAGGGATTCTCCGTTTGACCCACTCGATGTGCATAACTCCATCTTGTGTGCGGCCAGACCCCTCTGCTGCAATGGAGTTCCATTCCATCTGAATGCCGCCGTCAGCATCAGGCTCATACAGGGGCGTTCCATCAACAAAAAATTGCGTTGACAGCGGCCTGTCAAGCGGACTTGCCATTGTTATGCACCCCCATTGATTACTGCTTGCTTGCGATTGTATCTGGAAGCCGCCTTGCCAATCACATCATCGCCAATGCTAACTTCGAGTTGATTGTCATTGATTGCTTGCACGACAGCCATACACCCTTGCCAGAACACATCTGCAAGGCTTGCATTTGCGTCCATCTGCGCTTGCGTGAAAGAACCCATGTCGTTACCGAACTGCCCGGAAACGCTGTCTACGCCGAGCATAGGTACTGTCATTGCAGACTTCATGCCGGAAGCAAGGTTATTAACACTAGAATATACCAAGTCTGCGTTAGTGTCAATACCATTTGCAAGACCGCGCATAAAATCAGGCATCCACTTCTCGTAATCGCGAAGAACGCCCTCGTCAGGACGCGAGAAGTGAAGCACAGATGCAATGCCTTGAGCAACTGCGTCAGCGGCGCTCTTGGCCAATTCCTTTGCCCTTCTGATACCGTCAGACAAGCCCTGCACAAAGTCAGAACCCCAGCCTTTGGCAGTTTCTTTCATCTTGGAAAGGTCGAGCGCTTCCTTGACTTTTCTAATTGCGCTACGGACTTTTTCAATAAATCCGTTAATGCCATTAGTCAAGCCTTGGACAATGTTTTCGCCAAAGCCCTTAAAGACAGTGGACGGAGAATGGATTCCGAAAATGTCCTTAAACCAGTCAATGACGCTATTCCACTTTTCTTTCCACCACTGCTTAAATCCAGCCCAAGCATCTTGAATTCCTTGGATAATGCCGGGAATAATCTCTTGCGCCCACTGAATGATGCCATCAACAAAGTTTCTAAATTCCTCGTTTTCGTCATACAGCTTTACGAAAATGGCAATAAGCGCAGCGATTGCGGTGATAACTAAACCAACGGGGTTTGTAAGCACGCCGATAACTACCGTAACGGCAGAAATAGCAACTTTAGCCGCCATAATTGCGGCAATAACCGCTGCAATTACGCCAGCAACATAGCCAATCTTCTCCGAAATCTTAGAGATTGTATCGCCGTGCTCGTCGATGAAGCCAAAAATGTCTTGAATTTTGTCATAAACAGGGCCAAGTGCTTCTCTTATAAACTTGTAAATCACAGTTGCAGCGTCAGAGAATCCTTGAATAAAACCGATTGCGAACGGAGCAATAATATTGTTAATGACGATTGATAGGTCGTTCATAGTATCTTCAAGCAACGTCAATGCGTCATTGAACAGCAGTGCACCAATGCGGCCTTCTCCGAAGAAGTTTTCAAAGAACGATGTATCGACTGTCCTTGCAAAATTTCCGATAGATTGCCATAGATTACCTGCGGCAGACTTCAAACCTTCGGAGTGTTCATCCCATATTGCACGCATCCTATCTAGTGCCGCACGGAACGGCTCTGTCAGGCTCTTCATGCTATCTTCTACTTCCGAACGCTCCCACATCGCAGACGGGTCAACGCCAAGAGTGCCGCCAGCGCCGCCGCCTTGCGAACTTTGCACAACTTCGAGTTCGTCAAACCCAGCAAGGAACGCTTTTTGAGCTTTGCTGCCAGATTTCAGAGAGTTCGCGTAGTTGACATTGTTCTTAATTGCCTTGTTATAGAACGAACGGCCAGTTAGCGCGGAAAGGAAGTGTGAAAGAACATTAAATGCGTTCGCGATAGCAGATGCAAGCATATTAAATGCGGGAGTTAATGCGGAGATGATGGGTTCTCCCGCCGCCATAATTGCATTACGCGCAAACAGCAAGTTTGATGCAATGGACGAAATGTTGTCGTTGAAGCTGGCAATAGCACCAGTCGCGCCTGTGTCAAATTGCTGCGACCAAATGGCCATTGCGTTTGCTGATTCTTTCGCAGCGTTTGTGATTGACTTAATCGCGCCACGAACTATACGATAGAACGCGATGTTTTTGACGGAACGAGTCAGCTGTGCAAGGAATGTATTGTTCTCTTTTGTTGCCTTTTTTACTGGCTCGTCCATATCTTCAACTGAATCATTTGCTTCTTCTTGTGAATCGTAAAAATCATCTAGTTTCTGTTTTGCAACTTCAAGTTGAACGCCGTAAGAAGCGAGCTTTTGCTGTGCCTGTGATAACGCTAACTGCTTTTTAGCTAAAGCAATAGTGCTCCTATCCATAGCGGCATCATCGTCATCATCAATTTCATCTTGCAGATATTCCAAGCGTTCTATTTCTGCTGCGAGGATGTTGATTTTTGCAGCTTGATTTTTAAATGCAGCGCTTGCGCTTGCAACCGCGCTTTGAAGTCTTGCTTCCTGAGAATCAAATTCATCAAGTCCGAGACCGTCTAACGCTGCGTGAGCGGCTTCTGCTTGCTCCGCGATTGACGACGCAATGTTTCCTTGGGAAGTTGCATTTAGCGTGTCTTGTAGTGTTCTGCTTGTATCTCTAAGAGAATCCATAAGTTCTGATAGAGCATTTATAGCACCTCTAGCATCGGAGTTGATTTCAAAACCGAGTTCATCAGCCATTTGTCTCACCACTCTCCCGCTTGTGTTTTTCTTTAATCATCTTGTTCCACTCCAAAGACCAAGCATAGAATTTGGCGGCATCTGCGTTCATTCTAGCTGTTTTTTCTTGCTCTGGCTTGGAAGTCAAATTCAATTCTGTGGGCTTGTCTGGATATGCCGTCTTGCCAAAAGAAGCACCGAGAGCGCGAAGAACATACGCTCCGTTAAGCCATGCGGAGACATTGTTCGTTTCAAGCGTCATGTCGGTTTTTATCTTGAAAGCGTCATAAAAAGGTTGCAACAAAAAGGGGTTGAGCGACCAGAATGTGTCATACCCAACCCCCATTGCCAATGCTTGCGGTAGCCACCCTTTATAGATGGCATCGCGCATATTTTTGTATTTTACGCTTTCTTTTCGGGAACTTTCTGCACAGTTGCTTTCCCCGTGTCTGCTTTCTTGGCGAGAGCGCGAAAAAAACCGCTTTTCTCCATTGATTCAGTCATAACGCTGACAAGTTCCTTGAGGTCGTTCCCTTCCTCAACATACTTTTCAATGTCAGCACCAGCTTCCTCAACAGTCTCATCAAGAGCCAGCGCAACGAAAGCGCGAAGCGTAGACAGAGTTTTGCCACTTGAACCAAGGTCGATGCCCATGTCCTCAAGTGCGCAAACATGATTGAATGTGACTTCCATTACGGAAAAGTCTTTGCCGTTAATTTTCATAATTGCTCTCCTTTAACTATGAGTTAGGCTTTATAGTTTGGCGCTCCCACCTCGCCCAATAAAGGGCGCAAGGCACGGAGCAGGGGAATTTCCCCGTACTCCGCAGGAGAGCGCCTTGCTGTTGGTTAAGCAGACGGCTTTTTGGTCTTGACCTCGGAATCGCAAGTGACGATAATCTTAGCTTCCACAACTGCGCCAGTGCCAGCACCAGAGACATAAGTAGAAACCTGACCGGAGAAGTAGAAAGAACCCTCACCGCCAGCACCGTCATTGCCGAAATCCAGCTCAAAGAAATGCTGTGCGTTGTCATCGAGAGCCTTTACCTTTGCGAAGTCTGCCTTAGTGTAGTTGTAAGTAAACTCAAAACTGCCAGTATCTTGCAGACCTTGAATGTACCGCTTCATCTTGTCACGCAGAGTAGTGACTTCGATGGTGTCAGGGGCAGAGCCAAGGTCAGGAAAGTCCTTGACGGCAACCAGTTCTGTGTAAGCGCCAGCAGCCGTATCAGAGGTTTTGAGAACTACGTTATAGCTTGAAATAGCCATTTAATTTTACCCCCTGTAGGTTGTATCTGTTTCAGTGTTAATGATGGCAGTAAAACGCATAACTACACGTTGATATTTCTGCGTCTTATCGCCCATATTTGGGTCATTGGAATCCATTTGAAACCCTAGTTCCTGCATTGCGTTAGCCGCGAGATTTGCGATAGAAGCGGCATTTTCTCGGTCATTCTCGCCTTGCGTGTATACATTCACATCAAACGCATAACGCACATGATGCCAACCAGCAGAATCATAAGTAGAACTTAGCGCACTGCTGTCTGTCTGCGTGACAATAACGGCTGGATAATGCGGGTCGCCAGTATTTGCACCAGCATAAACCCGAATACCGCTAACTTCGCCTTTCAGCTTCGAGAGAAGATACTTACGAATATCAATTTCATAATTCTTAATATCCACCTTATTTCTCCTTTAGCTGGATTCCATGTTGTGCAAAAGATGTGCGAACCCATGTAGGCATATTTTTCTTGACTTCTTGGACAGTCAGGTACATAGGTGCTTGGGCCTTTTGACCGCAAGTGAAAATGTGCTTTTGACCTGTTTTGGGGTCTGTGTATGGCATATCCCCGGGTGGAATCCACTGCCCGTAAGGAACGTGCAGTATCTTTCCGTTTTTCATGGTAATATATTCGTCCTTGCCGGAGTGTTTGCCGGAATTGTAATTCCAAGTACCGCCCTCTGGGTTCGGATTTCCACCGGGGAATGTACCAACGCCATTAAGACCAGTGCCATACTCAACAAACTTTGCGTTTATGTCGTGATTGTAAATTCGTGCGCGGTAACTCTTACCAGTTGACTGCCACTCAACATCCACGCCATCCGCGTCCGCAAGTCTGCCGGAGTATTCAGCTTTAGCGCGTTCTACAACATAATCATGCGCGGATTCAGTGTATTTCTGAATATCCTTTGCCATGATGTCATATTGTTTCACAAGCTCTTTTATTCCCTTTGTTCCGAGCCATACTCGCCTTACACTAGGCATTGGAATCACCTATGTTTCAAACCGATTCTGACTTGATTTATGCTATCCGCAACCCTGTCAACAATCAAGTTAGCAGAGCCGTCCTGCGGTGTCTTATTGTGCCATACAAGAGTTTTCCCCTCTACAAAGTTCAGTAGCCCAAACTCTTTGCAAGTCACAGTTATGACATAATCATAACCAAGCCACATGCCGTTTTCTGTTCCGTATGCGTAGCCCGTTGGCGCGGAGATGTTGAGCATGGCGTGAATCGGGTCGCTGTATGTTAATACATCGTTGCCCGTTTCATCTTCGCCAGACACAACAGGATTGGAGAACCAGACGCTACGTTTGTTCTTTTCAAGACTGCGCATCTGTTTTCACCGTAGGAACGCCGCAAAAGGACACAACGTTGTTTCTGATGAAGTCCTCGATGCTTTCATAAGTACGATGAACTCCGTTCTCGATGTGCTCTTTCTCGCCTTCCGCACCTCTCAAGTTGTACATACGCTCCGCAACTTCTAGTTGCAGAAAACCGTATCGGGGCGGCAATCCAACGCCGGATGTATCCTTGTATGGATACACCGCCCCTACGATTCTATCACTAGCTTGAGTGAGCAACAGAATTAGGAGTTCATCTTCGTCTGTGCCATCAATGCCGAGCATGATTTTCAACTGCTGAAGTTTTTCTTCCATAACTCTGTTCTCACTCCTTAATACCGACTTAGATTAGCCGTTAGAGACAATCTTAGCCAGCTTGATGTTCTTTGCATCCCAGACCTTAGTCCAGTTAGCAGCAGTGCCAAGCTCGGTACGAGTGGGAGAGTTCTTGGCAATCTGGGTCGTGTCAATAGACATGCCCAGCGGATGCAGAGCCATACCCCACTTGCTGTACAGCTTGTTCACGCCGCCCTTGCTCTCGGGGTCGTAATCGACATAGTTCGGACGGTCAATGCGGACATTCCGAGCAGTAGCGATAGCGCCCTCACCAAGCAGGTAGGTGTTGTAGGTGGTCAGGCCGTCCTTAGTGCCAGTTGTCAGACTGTCATCGACCATAACCAGATACTTGTTCAGCAGCAGACCAAACTGAACGCCACGGCTATAAGCACCGGGAGTGGTAGCAATGTTGTTGACCAGTTGCAGTTTCAGCAGGTTGGTGTACACGCGAGAGTGCATGGCAACCATGGTCAGGTCATCGAAGTTGTCACCCAGAGCTTCCTGCGCAGCATCAAGGAAAGTATCGCCAGACAGGCGGTTCTCGGCAGTGGCAGTGGCAGTGGTCTGGCTACCCTTGCTTGCGGAAATGTCCTTGACGTGAGTGTTCATGCCGGAAACGCCCAGAACACCGTCAACAACGGCCAGCAGCTCTTTCTGGTTGTTCTTCTGCTGGTAGTAAGCAACCTTGCGAGCAACATCGCCCAGAGGGTCAGCGCCAGTCAGCTCACGAGTGAAGTCTTGGTCTTTCCAAGCGGCCATGCGGCGGAAAGCCATGCCGGTCTGCTTGTTAGAAGAAACCTCAACAGGAGTGTTGTTGGTCTCGCCGTCATAGTTCTTAGCATCGCCAGACAGGGGCGCGTAGTTGGGAACAGTGAAAACATTGTTCTTATCGGTCAGAACTGCGGAAATGTCAGGAGACACGCGCAGAACGCCAGAATTGATAATTGAAGTGTGTACGGGGTCTACCTCTTGGATGTAATCAGTGAAAACATCAGGGTCGAAGTAGAAACCACCAAAAGTACCAGTAACAGCCATTGTCTGATTCCTCTCTTTAACTTAGATTTAGAAGTGTTTCGCCAATTTCGCGGATTCGGCTTTGTACAGTTCCGGGTTTCTCTGTTTAAGCTCCATCCGTTCCTGCATGGTCATCTTGGAGAACTCTTTCTGACCATCGCCAGAACCGCCACCAGAGGGTTGTTTCATGCCTTGCATGAGTTCCTGCCGAATTTGAGTTGTGATGCTCTCCTTCTCGGCGTTGTAGGTGTCGATGATGGTTTGAGCGCCAGCCATCGCATCTTCATCTTCCATGTCGGAGAACTTGTCAATCAGCTTGGAATACCCATCTGCTTTAATGCCGTTCTTCGCAAGTTCAGATTCAATCTTACTCTTGCGCCGGTCTTTCATGAGCGCTGCGTTTTGTGCCTTGATAGCAGCAATGTCAGCGGCTTGCTTCTCTGCATCGGTCATTTTGTTCTGTTTCAGTTGGTCTAGTTCAGATACAGCGTTCTGATACTTGCCAGCGTCAACATACTTGCCAGTGCCGAGGTCTGCCAGCTTAATGCCCTTTTGTTGAAGCGCGGTTTCAAGTTGCTCTTTGGTCATGCTCTCTGCGTCGCCAAAGATTGCGGTAAAGTCAAATGCCATAAGAGTTTTCCTTTCCACTGTTTAAACGTGTTGTGAATCCACAGTCTCTTGCAGTTAAGCGCCAGCAAGATAGGCGAAATATTTTAAATCAGAGTTATTGCTCTGATTTAGCCTTGTTGATTGCATCGTTCTGTGCGTTGTTATCGCCAGAAGTTGTCGTATCATTAGCTTTAGCATTGCGCTGTGCGTTCTTTGCGCTGTCAGCGTCCTGCTTCTTATTTGTCATATCATCAGTTCCGGCGCGTTCCTCTTGCTGCGTATTATCTACTTTCCACTTGGGAATAATAAATTCCTCGCTCATTGCATAAAGGTTCTCAGGGTCGCTGGTGATGTCGCTAAGAGAAATTGCGCCAAGCGGATGCACGCCAGCTTGAAGCAGATTCAAAAGCACTTGGCTCTTGTTCAGCAGATTGTCAGTTCTGTTCCGAGTGAACTTGATGTCAATATCTGCTGTTTCAAGACCTGTAACTTTGAATTGCGGATAGCTTTGCAGAATCTTCAAGGTCACAAGAATGGTTTCCCGCTCGCTCTTGAAGAACATCTTCTCAAAGCTCAATGCGCGGCTCTCTGCATTTGTCCAACCTTGACCGATAATAAGTGCTTGACCAGTGTTACCGCCAGCGGAAGCGCGTCTATCAGGCACACCAGCAATGGCAAGAACCTTGTTGTACATATCCTCGACAAGCGTCTGTGTCTGGTCTTGATTCAGTTCGCTTGTGATGATGTCAACATCCGCAGTGTACTGACCATTTGACTGAACCTTGATAGCGCCGAGTTCTTTCATCGCCTTAAAGGTATCTTCGTCAATGTCGCAGTTAATGAACTTGATAAAACTCTGCACAAACTGCTCAACACCATCAACGCGGTTTGAAACTGTTTCGTTCAGCGCGTCAAGAAGTTCGATAACAGGCTCAAAAGAACCCAATCGTGAAGTGTTAGCGTCATACTCAACAATCGGGTTAATCCCCATAGGATTGGGCGCAACTTCAAATTGGGTTGTCCCACTGACAACAATGTCCATCCAAGATGTTGACTGGTCACTGTCATCAGCAACGGGCATTGAATACGGAAGCGATGTTGTGTACACATTATCATCCGTATAGGCAACGATTTCAACCGTGTCAATCTGACCAGAACCGTGCTTCCTGTGATAACTGCAACTTAGCAGTTTTGAGTGCTCCATGTTTGTGCTGTACACACAGAAAGTGTTTCGCGGGTCTAGCACAGATGTGTGGAACGGCGGTGCAGACTTTTCCTTTCTACGCATCGCAGAAGCGGAAAGCGGGAAAGTAGCCTTGTAGCCAACGCCACACTCAAAAATCCAGTCAGCAAGCTCTCTGTCTGTATTCGGCTTGTCATCGTTAAGGCAAAGCGTGTTCAGCTTGTTCACCTTGTCCTCATTGCCGCGTTTGCGCAACTTAGAGGATTGTTCTGACGGTTCTTTTTTGTCGGTAGTATAATCTGCCGTCTGAACCTTGTCATCGTTTTTAGCCCTTGCTACATAGGTTACAGGAGAGCCAAAACAATAGCCGGTCTTAAACTCAACAATCTCATACGCATGGTTCTCAACAATTTTATTGTTGATTTCCGGGCGCACTTCCTTTGTGCGGTCAAGTACAGGCTGAATACCCTTTGTATAATTATGCAAATAGTCAATGTCTTGAGCATTGTTAAGGTGAACAGGAATCGCATCAGCCAGAATCCGGGCAACTGCAACAGCGTCAATCTCATCCGGTTCATAAGAAGAATAGATTCTATTTCGGCCTTTATTAAGCATTAGTTCACCCCCATTTGCTTGCTTACATAATAATTTATTTTCGGCCTACGCGCAACAATCTTGCCATAGTTTGCTCTCGCACTTGAAAAAGTTGCCGTCATAAGTTATAATTAAGCCATAAACATCATGGAAAGGGGTTGACAAAGTGGAAATTAAGCCACTCACGGCCAAGGAATTGACTTTCAAGGGCTACGGTTCGAGCACAACAATTAGCAAGTATGTTGCAATGGGTATGCCAAGGCATGGAGTTAGAGGTAACTACTGGTTTATTGAGGAAGAAGTAAAACAATGGATTCTTTACCGTGGTGAAAAGCTATTTATAGCTTGTCCGCATTGCGGAAAACTGATTCAAGTTCCTAAAGAGGTGGTTGCAAATGCAAAGACAACAACAGATTAACGACCATAAGCGAATTGCTTCGTTCTCCAAGCTGCTGAAAGAGAACCCGAAAGACATTCGCCTTGCGGAAGCATTGCTTTCGTCCTGTGCAAACGCAACCGCAAAAGATGACGGCAGTTATGAAACAAAAACAGTAGAAGCGGAGTATGCCTTTAAGAAAGGCATGGAAGTTTACAACGCCTGTCTGTTCAATGTGGCAAATGCGCGAGACATTGACAACAAACGCAAGTGGCTTGTCCTAACTAAGAGTTCGCTGCTGTTTTTGGCTCATAAATATTTTGACAGTTTTATGCTATACTTGGAGTTTGACCGCAGGCCGGATAAGCGTTTCTACGCGCCAAGAAAGAGCCAGTTAAAACCTATCGTTGAAGGGTTCCAAGACGTAGCAGATGGGAAAATTGACTTACTCACAGTTAGTCAGCCAAAGCGTACCGGAAAGACAACTTTGGGCTTGATGTTCGTCATCTGGCGTGCCGGTCTCTATCCTGATAAGTCTTGCTTGCTGGCAGGTCGAGGTGATGCTCTGGTTAAGTCATTTTACGATGAATGTCTCAACATTATGCAGGACAAAGCAACTTATAATTATTGGGATGTTTTTCCGGGCTGTACTGTTTCAAACACGAACGCTGACCAGCACACAATAGATTTGTGCTCAAAGAAACGCTTTAGCACGATTGTTTGCAAGTCGCTTAGCGGACAAGTTACTGGTGTAGTCGAGGCTTCAAATATTCTTTATATAGACGATGCCGTAGAATCGCAGGAAGAAGCGCGAAACATTGAGAGATTAAACGGCCTTTGGGCGAGAGTTTCAGATGATTTGCTCGGACGCCGGAAAGAAGGTGTCCCAATCATCGCACAGGGAACGAGATTCAGCATCAATGACCCGATAGGCAGACTGCAAGCAATCGCACCGCAGATGGGATGGAGAACGAAGGTCGTAGAAGTCCCAGCGCTTAACCCCAAAACAGATGAATCCAATTTTCACTACAAGTATGGGCTTGGATTTAGTACAGCGTATTATAGAAACGAAAGAAAAATGCTTGCTGATATACAGTGGGAAAGCGAATATCAGCAACGCCCAATCGAAGAAAAAGGCGCTGTCTTTGGAAGAAACGACTTGCAGTATTACGACAAATTGCCAGACTTGGAGTGGGACGCTATTATTTCCGTTGTTGACCCGTCAGAAGGAAAGGGAGACTACACTTGTATGCCTGTTGGGTTTATAAGTGGAACGGAAGTATATGTTGAGGATGTTGTATTCTCGCAAGCATTGCCGGAAGTAAACGCGCCTAAGTGCGGCTCTATGTGCGTTAAGTATGGAGTTAAGATTTGTCAAGTGGAATCCAATGCCAACGGTCTTCTATTTGCGGAAAAGGTAGAAGCACAGATAAGCAAAATGAATGGAAGAACCAGCGTCAGAACAAAACGTACAACCGCGAACAAGCAAACAAAAATTATTGTCGCGTCTGACAACATCAGAAACCATTTCTGGTTTAAAAACCCGAACTACATGGACGCTGGCTGCGAATATGCCCAATTCCTGCGCAACATTTGGGCTTACAGTCAACTTTCCAGAAATCAGCATGACGACGCGCCTGACGCCGTGTCAATGCTTGAAAATATGGTTTCAACGCTAAACGCTGCAAAAGTGCAAGCATTTAAAAGACCTTTTTAAAAAAGCACTTGCAATTTTCAAGCAAATGTGGTATAATACAAGCATCGGGAGTAGCTACCCGATGCAAAGAAAACAGTTGCTTGTTTGATTCTCAACCGTCAAACGGCAAACAGAATTGAATAAGCAACAGCAATAGCTGGGTCGCACTTAGGTTGAGAGGTGCTACCCGGCTATTTGTTTTATTACTGATGAAAAAGGAGATAAATAGATAAAGTGGAACTTGAATATTTGAAAGCAATCACATATCAAGACAGCAACGACCCGAGACTAATTCAGACGAGCGATGCAATAGACGAAGAAACCTTCAATTTTTGGTACCGCTAAAAACAGCAGACTTTGAAAGATGCTTCGCAAAACCAAAAGATGCTTACGACAAACACTCACACAATATCAGCTTTAAATGCGTGAACAATGGAAAATGCTGCAACGGATTTGTCTATCATGAAAATTGCAGCAAATTAAAAATATCTAGAATCACAAAAGACATGAGGCTTTACAACGCAAAAGTCGAAAACGCAAAAGAAAGCGAAAACGACATAAATGACATAAATATTGAGGACATCCCAGACACTCTGCTATGTTCAGACTGCCTAGACCTAAAAAGGAGCTTTGTTGAACTACACGAACAATTAACAAAAGAACGGAAAGAAGAAGATGAAAAATGGATAGAAGAACATGCCACAGAATGGATAGAGCAGGAAAAAACGTTGACATTAAACCCAAACAGACAATTTAATTCCAAACTATCCGCAAGAGAAAAATTTGACTTTATTCAGCCACCAAAAGATACGAGAGGCGAACACGAAAGGCTTCTTGAAGAAGCTGTGAGAAGCATGAAATACCGAGACTTCTTGCAGACACCATACTGGAACGCTTGCGCTTGTAGGCGTAGACAAATGGCTGGTTATGCCTGTGAATTGTGCGGAGCAACAAGAGTGCCGCTGCAAGTTCATCACAAAACATACGAACATCACGGCATGGAACACATAGAACGTATTTTAAGAAAAGATACAGTCGTTCTGTGTGAAACATGCCACGCAAAATTCCACAATAAACTGCCTGATTGATTAAGGAGATAAAACAATGAGCGTTATGCGAGTTAAAAAAGATAAGAACTATTCCGTCATCTCGAACTGCCTTTTGCGAGATAAAGACATTTCGCTTAAAGCGAAGGGACTTCTTTGCGTAATGCTTAGCCTACCTGATAAATGGGAGTTTTCAATCGCTGGGCTTGCAGCAATTTCCCATGAGGGCGAAACTTCAATTCGCTCTACGCTAAAAGAACTTGAACAAAACAGATACTTGGAACGCGGAAAAGTGAAGGACGAAAAAAACAAAGTAATTGGTTGGGATTATATCGTCTATGAAAAGAAATTTGATGAAAAAGACCGCGTATACAAAGACGAAGCTAATAGAGTGTATGCTGACAAAAAGAAGAAGGAGCCACATGATGGAAGTCCAGTTGTTGGAAATAATCATGTGGAAAGTCAAAGGCAATTAAGTACAGACAAAAAAAGTACACAACAAGAAAGTACTTATCTTTCTCAACAAACCGATTCAAGCGCAAACGATGCACCAATTCCTGCGGAATCGGTGAGAAATGAAAAAACAAAATCTCTTTGGGATATTAGCAGAGAAATAACAGGGAATGACCCATTTACTTTTCCCTGTCAGCCTACGAGCGATAGCGAGGAAAACAGCGCCGCAGGCATTGTAAAGGAAAAGCCGCTTGTTAAAAATTTAACAGATATGGATGATGATATGGATGATAAGGGCATCAAATTGTTGAGAGCAGCGCTTCTTGGTAAGGCATACGGCATGGCGATTATGGAAGAAGTTCCATTTTCGATGCAATGTGGCACAGACCACGGAGTTGCTACTCTCACAATGGAAGGGGCGTTTGACTATTGGCTCGACAATGCACTATACCGTGAGAGCGCGAGAGAAGCCTATTTAAGCAAGTTCCTTGAAGCGTGGAAAAATATTTGCGATAACTGCGCAGACCGTTTTTGGATGCCTTCGCGTGGCGGTGATGGCTATGTGTGGCAGAATGCAATCAAAGGATATGCAAACAACTGGAATCCGGGCACTCCAAGTGAGCGCCGGGAAGCTAAAGCAAAGGGGATTTTTGAATGAGCGCTGAAATTTTTAAGGCAATTTCCATTGCTGGTTTTATGATATTTTTGAATTGTCTTATTCTTATGCTCCTGTGCATTACTTTGGACTTGATTGGTGAAAGAAGCGGGTACGGAACGAAATTTTGTGACTTTATGAAAAAATGCGATACGCTGCTGATTGTCATTGGCACGTTTGCTATTATTACAGCTATAAATTGCGCAATCGTGTACGGCTTGCTTTCATAATCCATAAATTCTGCAACATCTGTCCATTCACATACTGCGAGAGACGCGGTATAATCATACCAGAGACAGAGAAAGGAGATTTGACATGGACGAACTGCTTAAAAATTGCAGCACTGACCTTTTCAAGGTCGGAGATAAAGTCAGAATAAGGCAAGACATTGAAAAACTGTTTGTTTTAATGACTACAGATATTGGAAGATACTCAAGGATATTCCCGAACAAAATTCTAACTGGGGACTCACGCTATAAAATTACTGGTGGCATGGTTGTGTGCGCTGGTAAAATAGCAGAAGTGACAGAAATTATTCAAGGCCCACCAGAATCGTTACTTTTAAGCGCTCTGTATAGACTTAAAATCAACGAAAGCTATTCTGAATGGAGTTGGAAACACGCGCTGCTTGAAAAGGTGGAAGAAGGCAATTCCGACGATTCTGCTGAAGTCGATGGCGCTAAGTGGGAATTACCGCTGAAAGTCGGTCAAAAAGTTTTAATCAGAAAAAATTTAAAACAAGGAGATTTTGGAAACTTTTACATTTGCGGAACGAGGTTTAGAAGCGCTGGCGTTGTATGTGAAATGGATAAATTTCGCGGCTGCATCGCTACTATTACAGACGTTTTACCAAATGATGAAATTGTAGGTGGTTACACTTACTATCTGGCTGTTGATGGAATGTATTGCTGTTGGCAATGGGATATTTCAATGTTTGATGGATTTAACGCTTGGAGAGACAAACAGGAAGTAGATGCTAAACGTAGGACAGAATCTTCCCCGTCTTTTCCTCTCAAGGTCGGAGATACTGTAACCGTTAGGCGCGATATTGCGGAAAGGCGCGATAAGAGCGGGTATATATGGTATACTGTGAATGGCCGAAAAATAAAATCGCCTTTAGTAACAAGCAATATGGTTAGTATGGCGGGTGAAGTTGGTAAAATTACAAGTATTTATTCCGAAGGCGAAGATACCGTTTACACATTGGCGTTTTCCAATTCAACGTATGGTGGATTTCTTTGGAGCATAAGTTGCTTCGAAGAATTTCACGACTACAAGGCTTATGTCGAGGGAAATAGCGGCAAAAAGAAAGCGCCACGGAAGAAAAAAGCGCCACGGAAGAAATCGGAAGAACACGGAGAAGATTGCTACGGAGACAGTCGAGAAATAATTGACGATTCGGAAGGGCTTAAAACCGACTTCTTTTTTGCGTATGACTACAAGGGCAGAAAGCGCGTATTCCCATGCGTTGAAGGATTTATCACCAAGATTGATGTTACAATCATTTCTGGCGATGAAACAGGTCTGATTTACTTCGTGAAAGACGGCAAAGCAAATAGAATTGCGTTTGATGCGAGCGTTGGAACTCGGTTCATATCCTACAATGATGGTACTTACACTGTCGAGGGTAAAGACAACATCAAAAAGTGGCTAAGTTGGAGTTACGACAAAGATAAGGCCAAGAATGTGAACTACGCAATTCAGCACATGACGGATTTCTTGGACGGTGACAAGTGATGCCTTATGCCAACACGGAAAAGCGACTGGCGTACCACAGGAAGTACAACAAAGAAACACGGGAATGGGCTAAGAAAAACGGGATTTGCGTTGTTTGTTGCAAACAAAAAGCCGATGAAGGCTATGCTACCTGTCTACAATGCCGTATGGCCGACAGAGAGCGGCCTAAAAAGCCGAGAAATATCACAGCTGATAAAGTTGCCGAACAGAAAAACAAACGCGCACAACGCCGCTTAGACCTCATAGAGCAAGGCGTATGTACGCAGTGCGGAAAGCGGAAAACGGGCGAGTATCAGATATGCGACGTTTGCAGAGCAAAAATCAACGCAAGGCGCAAGAAAAAGTATAACGAATCAAAAGAAATTCCAATCGTTCTTTACGGAGAACAAGGAATGTGTGCAAGATGCGGGAAGCCTACTTACGCTAACTCAAAGTTGTGCAAGTTCCACTACGATGTTGCTGTACGGAACCTAGGCAAAGCAGAGAACCGCGGTTCTGAAACATACAGAAAAACGAATCAACTATTTTTTAAACGAAAAGGAGCAGACAAATGAAAGTTTTTCTTTTTTCTTGATGTTGGCGCATATATGCCGACATACGCTCACGATGCAGACGCGGGAATGGATTTGCGCACACCGGTTACGTTTATCGTCCCGGCGCATGGCGATTACACGGTTGACACTGGTGTCCATGTTCAGATTCCTGTAGGGAATGTTGGCTTTATCAAGTCAAAGAGTGGTTTGAACGTCAATGCCGGTCTGACCGCAACTGGCGTTGTGGATGCGCTCTATAACGGCAGCATTCGCGTTAAGCTGTACAATCACAGCGACGAGGATTATGTGTTCAGTCGTGGCGATAAAATCACGCAGATGGTTATTCTGCCGATTGCTAAGTTTGACTTAGAGTTAATCGACACGCAGGAGTGCTTTGAAAAGTCAGAGCGCGGCTCGGCTGGCTTTGGTTCTACGGGGAGATAATAATGCACGAGCTATACTATGCAAAGTACACTATCACATTCGATAAAGACTGCGACGAGTTCGCCAGCACCTATTTGTTCAAAGCAGAAGAACCACATAACGAAGTCCATACATACAGAACATTTCAGGATTTCTTCAAAGCCGTAAAGGCTCACAAATATCCGTGGGGCATCCCTGAAAGTAATTATACATACCGAGAACCAACAGGGCGCTTTTTAAGCCAAGCGTAGTTATCTATGGCTTGCGTCTTGACTATGAAATCACGGAGAGAAACTTCAAGACTCCGGTCACTATTGAAGTCAACTACGAGAAATGCTCTCCCAAGGTCTATGACTACGATTTCTTTAAAAAGAACCTTTCCATGGATGATTTTATGTGCTTTATGCAGGAGCATTACGGAGCAAAAGCGCTTGCGATTGCGATGAGTGATACAGTGGAATCATAATACACGAACTTATGTTTTGAAAAGTTACGAAAGTATTTTGAAAAGTTACGAAAGAAATGGAGAATTGAAGATGAAAGAACTTACGATTACCGCTAAAGACTTTGCGGAGCTTTTTGCCGATGCTGACAAAATGGTCGCTTTGCGCGAGATTGATGAACATGGGAGAGAGACCGGGCGAAAGGTTGTTTGCAAGGTCGTTTCCGCGTCAATGTGTATTGGCGGCAAAGAAGTCAAAAAGGCAGACGATGGCCCGATGATTCGTCCCGGCTATTATAACCCGGATTCCGCTTACGAGCCGCGCAAGGTCATCAAGGCATGGGGTCTTGACTGGAATCTCGGCACCGCTCTGAAATACATTGAGCGCCGCGGGAACAAGCAGGGCGAAACAACGCTGAAAGACCTCAAGAAAGCACTCACTTACATTCACTTCGCAGTTGAGGACGAAGAAGAACGCCTTGCGTCAGAAAAGGGGGATAAATAATGCAAGTTGAACTTATCGCGTATTCTGTTCCGGTTGAGGTTGAGGGTGGATGCAATCCCATGGACATTGTTGAGCGGTGCGCAAGTGTCTGTTATGACAGTGAACCGGATTTCGACAAGTTCCGCATTTCTAAGGGCTGTGCAAAGACTGGGCACATGAGCGTGTTTGAACACGCATACTTCACATTCCGTGTGGCGGAAATTAGCCGTGCTTGCCTTGCACAACTTACAAGGCATCGGCATTTTAGCTTTTCTGTTCGTAGCCAACGCTATTGCGATGAAAGCACAATCGGGTGCATTATTCCGCCAACGGTTACAGAAGAACAGTATGACATCCTCATGCAATCTTACAGTGATTCAATCGACAAGTACGCATTTTTGACTTCGTCTGGCATGGCCAAGGAAGATGCGCGGATGGTGCTTCCAAACGCCGCAGAAACCGAATTGTATATGTCCATGAACGCAAGAGCGCTGATTGAAGCAAGCCATTTGCGGCTGTGCAACAGAGCACAAGAGGAAATCAGAACGATGTTCGGCGTGATGAAAGGAGAGGTCAAACTGGTTTCTCCCGAAATTGCAGAGATGATGGTTCCTAAGTGCGAGGTAAATCCGAGTTATCCGTTCTGCACGGAGCGGAAAAGCTGCGGAAAGCACCCGCCGCTAAGCGAGGTTTACGGCAAGTGCAATGGGAATTGCGGGGTGAAAAGCAAATGACACCGATGACACAGAATGAGAAGATGGCAGAATCGCACTGCGAGTTCACAATGTCCAAGTACGGTTGCGACGAGTGCGCCAAGCATTGTGCTCTGGCGGACATTTGCAAGGCTTGTGACGGCGATTTCAGCCGTAGCATGGGTGAAGATACAATCGCAGCAGACAAGGCCGTGCAAGCGCTGGAAAGGCAGGAAGCAGACAGCATTGCAAACTCCGTAATGGTGGAGTATTACAAGAAACAGCTTGAATCCGCAAATGAGGAAATCGCAACGCTGAAAGCGATGAACAAGATGCTCACGGAAAGCATCAAGAATCTGACGGCAAGGGGGTAAGCTCATGATTTTCAGAATCCTGTGGTTTGTGTTCATGTACTTGGTTGCCGGTACTGTGATTACTGGGGTTTGCATTGCGATTCTCGGCGATGATGCAGACAGATACGAAAACAAGGTTATTACGCTTGCAATTCTGATTTGGCCTGTTATACTTGTGATGCTTATCTTTGGTATTCTGACAGAAATTGCAATCAGAATCGGCAAAAAATAATCAGTTTTGCAACAAAAGTCCATTGCAATGCAACATGGAGTGTGCTATAATAAAGACGCTCCAACAGATAATCCATTTGAACGATTGCTTCATCTGGGGACGAACTGCTGTGTGAGTTCCAAGTCTTAAAGCACAGATTTCCTGCTGTTGGGAATACGCCAATGCCAAGAGCAAGGCACAACAGATTTTGCCTGTGATGGTTCAACGATTACTTGAATACCAGCGGGCATTATATTGCGGGTTAGCCAAGCGGTAAGGCATCGCACTTTGACTGCGACATTCGTTGGTTTGAATCCAGCACCCGCAACCACCGTATAGTATGGGCTGTGTCCATAGTATACCTCCTTTTGGCGTGATTGGGTTTGCGATTTTTCCCCGATTACCGACCCGAGATGCTTATTCAGCCGATGGGTTTCAAACAGCAGTCGGCTATTATGGTTTCTTAGTTTAAGCAAAGCGGTTGTCCATGGCAACAGATGATGGTGCAAATCAATCAGAAACCGCCACGAGCCTCGGAAAGGGGCTTAGCATGTCTTTTCTCCTAAAAAGTCACAGCTTAAAGTTAAGACCGCAGACTTATAGCAGTTGGGCAACTTGGGCATTGCTTAATTGTGAGTTATAAGCGGTCATTCTTATGCAGAATAAACCCGCAAGGTGCGGGAGCGGTCTTGAAAGCCAGCTGTCGTAAAAGGCGATGGGGTTCGTGTCCTCTGTTCTGCGCCAGCTGGCCGGGTAGCGCCCGGTCTGTGTGAGAGCGTGCGGTATGCCTCACAAATGATGACAATGGTCGTGCAAACGGCAAGCCGCACATGCTGGATTAACTCAACTGGTAGAGTATCTGTTTTGTAATCGGACGGCTCGGGGTTTGAGTCCCCGATTCAGCACCACAATACAGGGTGGCTCTCTGCCGTGGAAGTCGGCAATACCAACGGTTCCGCTAAGCTACATTGTGATTGTGGCGAAGATTAAAGCGCGTGCAGATAATGGGACGCCGCCGTTGAGTTATCCCGCACAGCTAACTTTATGCCGGTGGAGCAGATAGCGTAGATGTCGGCATAATGGACAAGAGCGGCTCGTTCCGAAGCAACGGCGAGTAGTCAGGAGCAAGACCTGCGTGTGGGCTTAATTTGAATTTAGAGGTGCAGATAGTGAACACGAAAACGGTCAATGTTCTCGGCACTGATTACAGCGTGATTCTAGCCAATGAGCAGGAAGAACCAAAGCTATGCGGCACGAACTCACCCACGCAATGCTTTCTGAAAGCGGTTTACAATCAGAGTCCGCTTGGGCTATGAATGAAGAAATTGTTGACTTGATTGCTATTCAAGGCCCGAAACTCTTAAAATTGTGGGAGAACGCGAAATGTCTTTAATCATTAACTGCATCCAAGCTGTAGCAGTAGTAATCATCATGATTCTATGCTTCATTGCTGGCTACGAAGCTGGCAAAAACGATGCCACTATGCACAACAAATGCCGTGAATACCCCATCGTTATGGAGCATAAGCACGGCGAATAAACTTAGACATTCACTTGGTTTTCCATCATATCCTTTCTATGGGAAAATACCTCTGGCTTCGGCTGGGGGTATTTTTCTTGCAATCAGAGCGGAAATGTGGTATAATGGAGATGCTAACGATCCTAGTTGGAGATTTTTCCAACCCAAGGCTCTTGCGGATAAAACCGCAGGGGTCTTTTTTATTTTTAGCGCGATTTTAAAAACGGCAATAGGGGAGTACCATAAATCGGACTGCAACCAAAGCGGGGGAGTACAGCTAAATCTGAGTTGGGAAGGGGAATATATATAATATATAACTATAAGCAGGGGAGATATATATTACTAGATATAAGATAGATAGTCTTTTTATTTTTTATGTAGTAAGAGATATAGCCATTTTATATATATGGCTTTTTATCTAAAACTTCCAGAGAGATATAACACACAGGGCTGGCTGGCTCGGCAGACCCCCGCCCCCGGGTTGCTCCGCTCCGCCTGCTGCCGCCTGCTGCGCTGCGCTATGCCCTTATAACTCCGAATTATGCCCGTTTTGCCATGCTTTACCCATGTTTTGCCCCCTTGCAATACTGTAAAAGCCCCATAATACCCCTAACACGGGCAGAAGCACGCCTAGAATGCGTTATTTCGCGTTAGGAATATAAGTTTATACCTACACAATAGAACGCCTTAAAACGCCCTCTATGCCGTTCTCACGCGGTATACCTCAAAAAGCCCTCAAATAGCCAAATACTTTTGCACCCTATCCCCTACCCTACCGCACAAAAGCACAAAAAAGAGGACGCCCACGCGGGACGCCCTTATAAGTCTTAGTTATTTAGCCCTGTATCCATGCCCATAGCCTAGCCACGCACGGAAAAGACGCATTGCAAGTAACGTTAAAATCATGCTAACACCTCGCCGGTGCAAGCGTCCATCCACTCGCCGCGCCCAATGTAAACGGCTGCCACATGTTTGGAATCGCTTGTAAACCACTTTTTCAGCCTTGCAATCGTGGAATCGGTCAAACCTATTTCACGCATTGCAGCGGTTACTTGCCGGGATGTTGTGCGGCTGTAATTTATAGC
>CDZK01022443.1_pt1 | contig 44865 bp, 72 predicted proteins | sample 557401 | NCBI WGS metagenome assembly CDZK01 (sample SAMEA3182108, study PRJEB8094) | gut metagenome | biome: human; feature: gut; material: Stool; isolation source: human stools | place: Canada | collected 2013-04-25 | reverse complement strand
TCAAAGGCCATGCTGGACGGTATCCGGTTTGAGAATATGGTCCACGCGGTCAGTGAAGGGGCAGATATTACCCAAGATCAGGAATGGTACAGGCCGGTGGTGGAGATTTGCAAAATCATCACCCAGAGCCAGTATCAGGTCAAGGCATCCAGGCCTTTAGTGGTGGATGGCGTAGAATTTGTGTGCTACGGAATCCTTGACTTTCTGAAAGCTGGGGTTATCTACGATACAAAATTCAGCACAAAATACCGTGTAGGAAAATACCTTGACAGTCCCCAGCACCCCATGTACTTCTACCTATGCCCGGAGGTCCGGGAATTTGAGTACATCATCAGCGACGGCAGCTATGTATATCGGGAGGCATATCTGCCGGAGGACACCGAGCCCATTGAAACCATCGTCCGGCAGTTCATGAAATGGCTGGATAAAGCAAATCTGGTGGACCTGTACTGCCAGAACTGGAGGAGCAAATATGCCTAAGTGGTGGATTCATTTTATCAAGAGCCGCAAGACCTGTAATGGGTTTTGCCTTACCTGCAAACATTATAAAATCTGCAAGGAGGATTTGAAGAATGAGTAACTGGGACAGCTATCAGAGGGAAAAACGCCCCCGCCTCTTCCCTGGTAATTATCGGGTGGAAATTGTTAGTGTAGAAGAAAAAGAAAGCAAAGCAGGAAATCCCATGTTGGTGATCGGGATTCGGCCAAACGGAAGCAATATCACCATCAACCACTACATTGTCAAGAATGAATATTTCAATCAAAATATGACCGATTTCTTTGACTCTTTCAACATTGACGATGGAGATTTTACTCTTCCAACCTGGATTGGCGCTGTAGGTGCTGCACGGTTAAAAGAGGATGATCGTGGTTATCTGAAAGTCCAATATTTTCTCGATCAGTGCCGGGCAGAGAAGCTGCCTCCCTGGGAAGGTAAAATGCCAGAGCGGCAGGAGCTGACAAAGCTGGAGGACATCGAAGATGACGGAGACCTCCCATGGAACTGAGGTGGGCGAATGCTTACCCACTATACAGACGCGGAGATCAAGCAGAAGTTGAAAGAACTGGTGGTAATAGCAGATAGCAGAGAGCAAGTCAATGGTCACCTGATTTCGTGGTTGGACAAGAACCACATCCAGCACAAGAGCCGTGCTTTGGAAACCGGCGACTACTCTGTCATGCTGGGCAATACCACCTTTGAAGACGAGATTGCCTTTGAGCGCAAAGCAAATCTGGATGAGATTGCAGGCAATTTTACTGTGGGCCGGGAACGGTTCGAGCGAGAAATGATCCGGGCAAAGGCCAGAGGGATGAAGCTATTTCTTGTGGTGGAAAACGCTACTTGGTCGGACATCTTCCTCCACAACTACCGCTCCCGGCTGGAGCCGAAAAGCCTGTTCGCATCTCTTATGTCCTGGCAAGCGGAATACAACCTGACCGTGATCTTCTGCAAACCATCAGAAACGGCGCAAATCCTTTACAGTACCCTCTATTACTGGGTCAGAGACCGGTTGAAGCGGGGGTGAAGCCATGGATATAGCATCCGATATTCGCCGGATGCTCACTGCCCGGCAAGTGGCAGAGCACTATGGATTTCTGGCCAACCGCTCCGGATTTATTAAATGTCCATTCCATCAAGGAGATAATACAGCAAGCCTGAAATTGTACGATGGACAAGGCGGATTTCATTGTTTTGCATGCGGGGCACATGGCTCTGTCATCGACTTTACAATGAAGTTATTCGACCTAAATTTTAAACAAGCAATACTCAGACTAAACGCAGACTTCCGCTTAGGCCTCACATCCAATAAACCGGACCGCGCCGTCCGCTCCGCGGCTCTGGAGGCCCGCCGGGAGGAACAGCGGAGAAAGGAGCAGGCCGAGGAAAACTTCCGGTATATGGCCTCTGAGTTGCATTACTGGAGGGATGTTCTGGAGGTTTTCCCCCCTGTCCGCCAGGGCGATGATGCCTATTACCACCCGTTATATGTCGAGGCCGTCAAGCGCCTCCCGTATATCGAATACTGGCTTGACGACTTTATTGAGAAGGGAGGCAAAGAGCATTGGATGAAATCCCCTCTTACACACGGGATGACTATTTAACGACCACAAAGCCATTTGAATACCTGTATGCGCACAAAGAAAACAAGTTTGAGATGAAGCAGCTTTTAGGGCTCATGTCTGTCCAGGCTCAAACAGTCGGAATCAGAAATCTGGCAGCCCTATTTAAAGCTTATGTTGAGACTGTCAGCGGAACTGTGACTCCCGGCTTTAACCGGACAGACTTCACAGGACAGGCCTTAGAACTAGACTGTGGAGGCTGGACGGCCACAGACACCGGAATATACGGAACAGACAAGGTTGGGTTTGAGGTCGTAGCTTGTTATCATCCGATTATGCCGGTGCAGAGATTAGTCAATATCGATACAGGAATCCACAAAGTCAAACTGGCGTTCAGCCTTGGAAAACGGTGGAATACCATCATAGAGGATCGTAACGTTATTTCAGACAGTCGGTCTATAATTGGGCTTTCAAAATATGGAATTATGGTCAATAGTGAGACGAGCAAGCCACTGATCCGATATTTGGCTGACGTGGAACAACTTAATTACGATCAGATCCCGGAGGTGTCCAGCGTTGGGCGGCTGGGCTGGATTGACGACTATGGCTTTTCTCCGTATGTAGAAGATTTAGTTTTTGACGGAGAGGAAGAGTACAGGACCCGCTTTGAAAGTATCCAGGAACATGGAAGACGTGACGTGTGGCTGGATACCGTCAAGGCAGTAAGGGCAGGGAACACTCCCGGTAATGTAATTGCCCGTATTGTTCTGGCTGCGTCCTTTGCCTCAGTTCTGGTCAAGCCGTGTAATTGTTTACCATTTTTCGTTCACCTGTGGGGCGGGACGGAAACAGGTAAAACCGTAGGCCTTCTTCTTGCCGCCAGCGTATGGGCCGACCCAGAGATAGGTAAGTACATCCAGACATTTAACGCCACGGAGGTTGGTAAAGAGCTTGGCGCTGCGTTCTGTAATTCTCTTCCACTTATCATTGATGAACTCCAACTAATCAAGGACAACCGCAAGGACTTCGACAGGATGATTTACCAGTTGTCTGAGGGTGTGGGCCGTGCCAGGGGACGGAAACAAGGAGGACTCCAGAAAACCCCGACTTGGCGCAACTGCATCATCACAACAGGTGAGTTCCCTATTATATCTCCTAACAGCGGAGCGGGGGCAGTTAACCGAACAATTGAGATTGATTGCCATGCGGAGCATCTGTTTGATGACCCTAAGCTGGTGGCGACCACACTTTACAGCAACTATGGATTTGCTGGAAAAGAGTTTGTAGCGCACCTCATGGAAGACGGAGCTTTCGAGCGCGTTCAGAGCATACAGGAGACCATGCAGGACGCATTGAAGACCGGAGATACGATGGACAAGCAGACGGCTTCAGCAGCTCTCATTTTGGCGGCTGACAGACTTACCGAGGAATGGATTTTCCAGGATGGTGTTCTACTCCGCCCGGAGGATATTCGCCCCTATCTTGTCTCTAAGGAGACAGTCAACCAGAATGGGCGGGCACTTCAATACCTTTATGATTTTATCAACATCAACCAGGCGCGATTTGGGTTAGACGCAGATGCTCACCAGGGTGAGGTGTGGGGTGATCTGGACGATGACTACGCCTATATTATCCGGTCCAAGTTCGATCAAATTTTGGCCGACGAGGGTTACAATGCCTCAGCTTTTCTTGGCTGGGCCAAGAATACTGGTAACATCGTCTGTGCAAGCGATGGCAGACCAACAAAGCCAAAACGAATAAATGGACGAGTTTTAAGGTGTGTTTGGCTCAAAATGTCTAATTTTGATGATGAATTGGACAGCATTGAAGATTTCCTACTTCCTTAGTAGGTGTAACCTTGTAACCGCTGTAACCGCATTTTTAATACTTTCTATAAAATAAAAAAATTGCGTACACATAATTTTTATTTTTTGAAAGAAAAAAAGTTTGGTTACGCGGTTACAAAACTCGGAAACCATTGTGGGAGTATGCTTAAAGGCGTAACCGCACACTGGTTACAAACGGTTTCAGCGGTAACAAAGGAGAGATTATTATGGTTTTTCCATACGAACGGGAAGCCCAACAGGGTGGTCCAATGCCAGACGGATTAACCCTTCCAAATTGTCTTGCCTTTCAATTTTTGCGATCTATGTATCGTGATATAAGAACTGGAGTTTTATCTGTGGAACAGGCAGTTTTGGAAAAGGGACAGATGACTTATTCTTACGAAAAAGCTAAGAAAGAGATGGGGAGTTGGTCAAAAATGGGGAGGTATTGGACCGACAAATATAAAGCAGTTGAAGCCGCCCAAAACGCCTATCTGAAAAACCGCACGTTGGAAAACGCCGACAGGTTGAGTGCGGCGCTGGATGGGAGGCTGTGATGAATGAATACATACATTACGAACCATATGGACGATATTAAGCGTGCCCTGCTGGGCGACAAAGAGGCGGTGAAGCTATGAGAGTTCTGGTAGCCTGTGAAGAGTCTCAGGAGGTATGCAAAGCGTTCCGGGCGCTGGGGCACGAGGCGTACAGCTGTGATATTGAGCCGTGCTCTGGGGGAAAACCTGAATGGCACATCCAATGTGACGCGCTGGAACTGCTGAAAATGCGGTGGGATATGATTCTTGCATTCCCTCCTTGTACATACCTGTCAAACGCCGGAGCAAAGCACCTGTTTCGGGGCGGTGTGCTGAATCAAGAACGTTATCAAAAGGGACTGGAAGCAAAGAAGTTTTTTCTAAAATTCCTGAACGCTGACTGCCCTCACATCTGCGTAGAGAACCCGGTATCCAGCAGAATTTATGAAATGCCGCCGCATACTCAGGAGGTTCAGCCCTGGATGTTCGGGCACCCGGTACAGAAGAAAACCCGCCTATGGCTGAGAGGACTGCCGCCGCTGGAACCAACTAATATCGTAGATCCTAAATGTGGTTGCCATGAGGCCGGGACGTGGTTTATGAAAGGCGGGAAGGACAGACAGAAAAATCGCGCTAAAACCTTTCCGGGGCTTGCATTGGCTATGGCTGAACAATGGGGAGGAATTTGTGATGGATGACGTTAAATTAGCCCTGCTCGGCAACCACGAGGCGGCCAGACGGCTGACGGAGGCGGGGGTGCTGCTGGCGTGTATGTGCGGCGGTGAGGCTGATTGCAACTGTAATGGCTTGATGCAAGGCGGAAGTTTCAAGTGGGCGGTTGAATGTCTTAAATGTGGACTCATTCTTGGCCCGTTTGAGACAGAAAAAGAAGCAGAAGCACAATGGAACACCCGCGCGCCGATTCTGAGCGAAAGTGAATTGAAGAAATTGGAGGAGAACACATGAAATCTGCAAGGATTTACACCAATGACTTGAACCGGCTAATTGCGGCTACCAAGTCTTTTGTGAGTGATAGTGACCATCGACCCTGCAATCAGTACATCAAATTGGAGTTTCATGCGGCAGACAATCAGGTCGTGGCAATGGCCGTTGACGGATATCGGATGTCTGTAGAACATTCCGTTATCAGTGATTGCGATGAGGACTTTGTGGCGTTCATTAAGAGCAATACCAAACTCCCCAATAAGCAGTATGCAACCATCTCTCTGACCGAGGACGGGAAAGAAGCTGTAATCCGGTGCGGTGGGTTCTCGTTCGGATACACCCAGCCGCAGGACAACGGATTTGAGTGGGAAAAAGCAATTCCGACAAGTGAGGTCAAATACCGGATTGGATTCAACGGGAATTACCTTCTATCTGCCTTGCAAGCGGCAAAGGTATCGGCTGGAGATAGTTTTAGACAGCCTGTTATTTTGGAGTTCCGCGGGAACACGGAACCTATTCTTCTCCGTACCAACAAAGAGGACATTAAGATGGTTCTGCCTGTTCGCCTCAAAGAAGGTTGAGCGGCGGAGATGGAGATGCTGGATGAAAATCGGCCTGATTGACGTAGACGGCCACCATTACCCCAACCTGGCCCTGATGAAACTGTCAGCTTGGCACAAGGCGCAAGGTGATGAAGTGGAGTGGTGGTGGGGCTGGGGTCAATATGACCGGGTTTACATGAGCAAGGTTTTCGACGAGACATACAGCCCGGACATCCCGGAGCCGGTCAACGCAGCAGAGATCATTAAGGGAGGGACGGGGTACGGACTGGACAGCAAACTCCCTGACGAGATAGAGCATATCTACCCGGACTATTCCCTGTACCCAAGTCTGACCAAAGATACAGCCTATGGATTTCTCACGCGGGGATGCCCACGCGGATGTCATTTCTGTATCGTGGCTGCCAAAGAGGGCCGGAAGTCCGTCAAAGTGGCCGACCTGTCAGAGTGGTGGAACGGACAGAAAAACATCGTGCTGATGGACCCCAATATCCTGGCCTGCCCGCAGCATATGGAACTGTTGGGACAATTGGCAGACAGCAAAGCGTGGGTGGACATCAACCAGGGGCTGGATTGCCGCCTGCTGACGAAGCAAAACATTGAGACGATCAACCGGGTCAAGCTGCGGGAAATTCACTTTGCATGGGACTACATGAAAGAAAGCAAGGCTGTACTGCGTGGGCTGGAACTATACGCTGGGCTTGCTGGACGAAAGCCGCATGGGCAGTATGCCACAGTTTACTGCTTGACAAACTATGACACAACCATGGAGGAAAACCTGTATCGCATCTATACGTTGCGGGATATGGGATATGACCCGTATGTGATGATCTACGACAAGCCAAATGCACCAAAGGCTGTCCGCATGCTCCAAAGATGGTGTAACAATAGGCTGATATTTAGGTCGGAGCCTGATTTTTATAAATACAACCCGAAAATAGGGTAAATGGAGATGCTGGAGGGGAATGATAAATAACAAAAAAGCGCTTGATGCCGCGCAGACCATTGTTGACTACTGCAAAGGACAAACATCCTGCCAGAACTGTATTTTTCGGATGCATGGAGCGGATCATTGGAAATGCCATATAGATGCGTTTGTTTTGCGGGATGTAATAGCAAACATTGCAGCAAAGCGGAAAAATAATGGATATTTGTGAGAGGATGGAGGCGCTGCATGAGATTACTGAGTGACATAGCGTGGATTATTCTTCTGACCATTACGCCGTGGTGGCTATTCGAGAGGTTACTATTGTCCGACTGTGAGCGGGCTGTGTGCAAGAGATTGGAGTTCAACCTATACCGCCGCCCGCCGGAGGGAGAAGCATGAAAATTACGAGAAGACAACTGGAGGATAGCCGACGGAGGGGATGCCGAGTATACGGCTATAAAAAAGCATTTTGCGATTTACATAGTTGCTGCGAGAAATGCGACAGGCGCATTAGACTATTGTGCAGACTGATTTGTAAGATCGAAAACATCCAAGAAAAGATTATCTTGAGGAGTTGCCCGCCGGAGGGAGAGGAGGGCACATGACTTCAAAAGAAAGAACTAATCCAATCGGCAATTCCGGCGAAGTGTTCAATAAGAAGACCGATAATCGCACCAAGAAAAACCAAAAGCACTTGAAATATACGCTCCTGTTTCTTTTCGGCGTTGCTCTTGGTATCTTGTTCGGCGCGATATTCAAACTCTGCTAAAGAATCTTCACCGCGTGGGGTGATGATCCACACTGTTGGGTTCATGCAAAATTCGCCGGCTGTTTCTTTGAGTTCGTGGCTTACAGGGCGAATGTAGCCGCACTCTTTGAAATACCTGATTTGTTCGGTTATTTTTGGCCCGGTGTATTTTTCTCTGCGATATTCCAGCAAAGCGTAATAATTCTTTTCTGACAGCATGGTTATCACCTCACGCCGATTATACCATAAGGAGGACAAGATGGACATTGAGAAGCTGATTGAGCGGTTGAAAATTGAAGCTGGAACTTTTGAACCAAATAGTTTTGCTCAAAATATGTTGATGGACGCTGCCACCGCCCTCTCCACGCTCTGGGCCGAAAACAAGAGACTGAAATCTCTGCTGGGTGAAAGCGGGCAAGACCTATGGAGCAAGGAGAACCAGCGGGCGGACCGCTTAGAGGCCGAAAACGAGAAGCTGCGGGCCGAACTGGAGCAGGTGAAGCGGGAGATGGAAAAGTTAGAGAGGTTTTTAGGAGAACTTGAAGGGGCGGTTTATACCGGACAATATTTTCACTTACGGCCTATGATTGAAAAATGGCGCGGCCATAAGGAGGACTGACATGGAACGGCTGACATACTTTGACGGCGGGAAATGGCGGCTCAAAATTGGCGACACCGAATACAGCGGAAAAGCCATTGACCGCCTTGCAGCCTACGAGGACACGGGGTTGGAGCCAGAAATAATCGAAGAAATATACAAAGAATGGAGCTATTATTTGAATTTCGTAGGTAAAAGGAACACAATCGAGGATGCAGTAGATGATATCTACGATGAAGGGAAGGTTGATTATGACCGCCTCCACGAGTTGGCCCAGGCGGACAGGGAGGGGCGGTGCGTGGTGCTGCCGTGTAAGATTGGGGACACAGTTTACAGTATTCGGCATGAACGAGTTCCTGACGATGACTATAGAATGAGTTTCCATACTGAGATGCGTATTGTAAGCCAAAAGTTCGGGCTAATTCATGCGGATTGTATCGGAAAATCTGTCTTTTTGACCCGTGAAGCTGCTGAGGCCGCACTACGGAGGGAGCGGGATGGTTGATTGGACAGTCATTAGGAGGCTTGGGCTTTCCTTCCCCATGTACAACAGATGCCCTAACGATTTTTGCAGTGAATGGGCTGTCGATCATCCCCACGAAGCCGCCCGACTGATGGGCTATGAGGTGGTGGAGGATGAACAATTTCGTGAGGTCACGAAAATGATGAAGGAGGCCAACATGGACAATCCATGCATTGGGTGTGATGTAGGATGGGGAAGCATATCATCCGCCGGGAGCATGTCTTGTAGAGACGAATGTGAACGATTAAAAGCGTGGGAGGCGAAAAAGAAAGTGGACAAGCCGAGAATTTGCGAGGTGCTGGGGGTTGAGGTGGGAGAGCACTTCAAGATCGAAGGATACAAAGGCGAATATCACATCAATTATTGCGGTGTCCTAAAATGGGGCGGCCAAACGAGTGATGATGCAATTTACGAAGCCATCAACCACCCCGACCGCATCATCCGCAAGCCCCGCTTCACCCAGCAGGAGGTGGAGAGGGCGAAGGCTATTAAGGTGCTGTGGCCGTGTGCAAAGGCGGTCGTGAAGGCAGAATCTGGAGCCATCTCTGTTGTTAGTGCACCGATGGAGTTAAGTGCAGACCATTTCCCCTCCCTCCACCCCGGAGAAAGCGTGACCTTAACGGAGGTTATAAATGAAACTCATTGACTTAACTGGAGAAAAATTTGGAAGGTTAACGGTTGTATCCAGAGCGCCATCAAAAAACAAACATACATATTGGAGTTGCATGTGCGATTGTGGGAATACATGTACTGTAGAGGGGTATAACCTCACAAGTGGAAAAACAAAAAGCTGTGGCTGCTTTTCTGCTGGGACAAAAAAATTTGAAAATATGTCTGAATCAAGACTATATCACATCTGGGAAGGAATGATTAGGCGATGCGAAAAACCGAACAGAGAAAGCTATAAATATTATGGGGGACGAGGAATCAAAGTTTGCCCAGAATGGCACGACTTTAGTAAGTTTCAAATGTGGGCCCTTGAAAACGGATATGAAGATTATCTAACCATTGAAAGGAAAAATGGAAATGGCGATTATTGCCCGGAAAATTGTTGCTGGGCATCATGGGAGGAACAAAACAACAACCGAAGAAATAATCGGATTTTAGAAATTGCAGGGGTAAAAATGACTTTGACACAAGCGGCGGGGATTTATGGAGTTAGTCGTGCAACGGTTTACAGGCGACTTGCAGATGGTTTACCCATTGAAAAAGCGCTTGGAATAAAGCCGGGTGTTCACGTTACCCTTGACGAGATTATCGGAGGTGCCCAATGAGAGAAATCCTTTTCAAAGCCAAGCGGCTGAGTGATGGAGCATGGGTGGAGGGATTCCCGTACTGGGGAGAATACAGCGGAGCATTTATCCTTCAAAACAAGGCTTACAGGCGCAGGAACGCAAGAACTGGCGAAATTAAAATGGGAGATGATATTGTTCCAATTGAGGTTGACCCCTTCACGGTTTGTCAGTACGCGGGTCTGACCGACAAGAACGGGAAGAAAATTTTTGAGGGAGACATCATCCGCTGGACGAACTGGAGGGGCGAACAAAAAGAAGCCCCTGTATGCTATGACCCAGAGTGGAATAGATTTTGCGTTTGGCTGAATGGCGCTGAAAGTATGGGCGTAAATAAGCATCTTTCAACTGGCGGAATTGAGATCATCGGCAACGTCCACGACGGGGAGGGCGGACAGCATGATAGAATGGATTAGCGTCAAGGAGAGGCTGCCGGAGGAACTTCCCGAAAATAAAGGAAGAAAGACAATCTCTTGTTTAGTAGCATTAAAGTCCTGTTATCCCAAAGGAAAGGCTACGATTCAGAAAAGGCAGAGACAGTGGATTCCATATTATGACGGTTCTTTTGTTGGATGGGAGTGGAGCAGGATTGGAGCACAAAGAGTCACCCACTGGATGCCCCTCCCAGACCCGCCGAAGGAGGGATAGCCTTTGACCAGCCAAGGAATAGAAACCTTCCTCTCCTATCTACGAGAGACCGAGCAAAGATACCATATGGCTGAAGCGGACGAGCAGGAAGCAAATAATGAGACTCAGGATATCCTACATAGCTTGGAGCTTCAGGATCATGACTATCACGATTTTGCTCGTCTATCAAAGGAGCTGAGAGGAGTACGCCAGAAACGACGGGCCGCAAAGGACACTATGAGTGAGGCGGCCCCGGTGCTTGATTGGATAGACCAAAACCGCACAACAATCAAAAACCTTGAACGACTCCTGGGTGATGTGCGGAAAACTGAGAAGAGCACTGAGAACCGGATTTACACGCCGAGGGTGAGGAGGGATAGCAATGCCTAAACCAAGCGCAACACTCGCCCGTATCAAGGCAGAAGCGGAGACCAAGTACAACGCCCTTTTCCATTTGAAAATGGACATGCTGATGCAGATGGGGCAGGATGCTGCTATGATCGCCGCTCACGAAGTCCTCCAGCTTGGCCCCGGCAGGTCTGAGGCTTTCCGCACCGCATACATAGAGGCTATGAACGGTATGGCACGGATGGTCTGTGAGGATCAGCAGGACGATAGCGAGTTCGTCTATGCCAAAGCAAAGATTGACGAGCAGATCAGGGCCATTGTTGGAGATGACCTGTTTAAACCCTGGGAGGAGAGATATGGTCGAAATCTGTAACAAGGAGAAAACTTGCGTCTACTGGCGAGGTATCAATAATTCCAAGGATGCGCCCTTTTGCAACCATCTATTAGATACCGGATGCCGTAGAGTGGGAGACGTGGACCACTGTGAATCCAAGGAAATAGGAAAGCGGAGAAAAAGAGTATCCTTTGACTGCCCTCTGGAACAGCAGGGATTATAAGGATGGTGATAGGATGGACGAGTTTCCAGAGCGGCTAAGAAGGTTAAGGGAGTCTATGAGGCCGGTCAGGAGCATGACGGTTACATCACAGCTAATGGGGTTAAGCCCTGATGCATTACGAAAATATGAGAGAGGGGAAGTGGAGCCAAAAATGACAGCCCTAAAGCTGATTGCGGCATATTATCACATTAGCCTCGATGAACTCTGCAAAATGGAGGAAGAGTAAGCCCTAAACTTTCATAATCTCATAGAAAATATTGCAAATTCATAAAGTTTTATGAGTGAGCAGAAATATGTATGCGACAATGGGAGTGTGGGAGCGTATGCCCCTGCGCTCCCATTCGCTTCTTCTATTTCCTCCTCAACCCCGGCGCTTGCCGGGGTACATACGCCGCACGAGCGCATCAGCCCACACATCCGGGCCGGAGGGTCGCGCCCTCCCTGCGGCAACATCGCCCTTTACGGGCATTAGACAATGTGCTCCAAAGGCCAAGGAGCTGACACCCCGGAAAGACGGGGGCATGCGGAATCTGGGACGGGGCGGAATCCGTCACTTAACCGAAAGGGGTAGAGGTCGCAAGTTCGAATCTTGCAGGTTTCACCAGAGGCCGGGTCGCTCCCGGATGATCTGAGCGTAGCGCAACACCTCAGAGAGAATGACAATGCTCGCTGAAAACTGCATGTTGTGGTGTGACAATCTAAGCGGGAAGCGCACATACGCCGCTCCTCGCCGCATGAGGCGGGCGGTGGCACCAGACAGGAACTTACCATTAAAGCCAAAATGCCGTTTGTATCGTCAAGCGCAGACGAGAGGAAAATGGACTTTTGATGTGATACCGCACAGCGGATTACATACAGGCCCCCGGAAAGCCTGACCAAACCCGGAGCATACCCCGGAAGGGGTATATATGCCGTGCCTCGTTGCGGGAGACGGGGGCGGGACCGGAAGGTGGTGAGCCCATTGTGGCGAAAGGCAAATATCAACGGTGGCTGGAGCCGGATGGGCTCTTGCTACTTGAAGGATGGGCACGGGATGGGCTGACTGACGAGCAATTAGCCGGGAAGATGGGGATAAACCCAGCAACTTTGTACGACTGGAAGAACAAATACCCTAAGATTTCCGAGGCCTTAAAAAAGGGTAAGGAAGTTGTGGACATACAAGTAGAAAATGCTCTATTGAAGCGTGCGCTTGGGTATGACTATCAGGAACAAAGAATCGAAAAATCTGACAAAGATGGTACGAAGATCATCCAGACAATCCGCCACATCCCAGCTGATACCACCGCTCAGATCTTCTGGCTCAAAAACCGCAGACCTGACAAGTGGAGGGACAAGCCCATCGAAAAAACAAGTGAGGATATGGAAGTCAAGGTGGTCATAGATGTCTGAGGTGCGCTTATCTACTGTACTTGGCCCCGCATTTCATTTGCTGGCCCGTGATGTATTTCAGCACGGACATACACACTACGACCTGTCCGGTGGCCGAGGCTCACTGAAATCTTCCTGTGTGTCCTTACTAGTTCCGTTGCTGCTGATAAACAACCCAGGGACTCACGCCCTTGTGCTCCGAAAGGTAGCTAATACGATTCGAGACAGTGTATACGCACAATATCTCTGGGGTATTGGAGAGCTTGGAATGGCAGCATACTGGGATGCAAAGGTGCAGCCTATGGAACTGATTTATAGGCCAACCGGCCAGAAAATTATGTTCCGGGGCGCGGATGATCCCATGAAAATCAAGTCTATCAAGGTTCCCTTTGGCTATATCGCCGTCACCCATTTTGAGGAGAAAGATCAGTTCGCTGGTCGGGCTGAGATCCGAACTATACTGCAATCTACCATGCGAGGTGGGTCGAAGTTCTGGAATTTTGAGAGCTACAATCCACCAATCAGCCGGGATAACTGGGCCAACAAGGACAGTTTGGAGGAGCGGGTGGACAGGCTGTGCCACAAGAGTACATACCTTGAGGCCCCGCCAGAGTGGCTGGGAGCGCAGTTTCTGGCAGAAGCCGAGCACCTGAAGACCACGGACGAGAGAGCCTATCGCCATGAATACTTGGGCGAAGCGGTCGGTACTGGCGGCAACGTATTTGAGAATCTGGAGTTGAGGGAAATTACGGACGAAGAGTTCGCTTCCTTTGACCGTATTTACCAAGGTGTGGACTGGGGTTGGTTTCCAGACCCCTTCGCCTTTATCCGCCTCCACTATGATCGGGCCAGAGAGACGATTTATCTGATGGACGAGATATACCAAAATAAGCTGACCAACGAGGCGAGCGGGAAGTTGATTCTTTCCAAAGGGTACAAGGACGCTTACATTACCTGCGACAGCGCAGAGCCTAAATCATCAGCAGACTATCGGGCGATGGGGCTCCCAGCCAAAGAAGCAATTAAAGGCTCTGGGAGTGTAGAGTACGGCATGAAGTGGCTCCAGAGGCGGAAGATTGTCATTGACCGCAGAAGAACGCCAAATGCATACAACGAGTTTGTGAATTATGAGTATGAGCGAAATAAGGACGGAGAAATTATCAGCGGTTATCCTGATGAGAACAATCACCTGATTGACGCTACTAGATATGCCCTGGAGAGAGTATTCCGAAGGATGGGAATAACGGCATGAATATTACAGAAAAACTGAAAGAGCTTGGTTACTCCACGGTGCCGGAGGAGTTTTACACAAAAGTGCAGGAGTGGAAGTCTTGGTATGTGGGCGACGTGAAGGGATTCCACAGGTACAAGGTCCACAACGGGACTAGTGTGGTTCGGTGCAAGCGGTACACTCTCAATATGGGCAAGAAAATCCCGGAGGATTGGGCGAACCTACTTATGAACGAGCGGGTTGAAATCACCCTGGAGGGCCAGCGGGAGCAGGACTTCATTGACCGTGTGTTCACCGAAAACAATTTCCTGGTCAAAGCAAACGAGATGCAGGAAAAGGCGTTTGCCCTTGGAACAGTAGCCTTTATCCCCAGGGTTGTAGGCATGGAGGCCACGGAAGAAGGGCCTGTCCCCGGAAGCGCCGACGGAATTGTGATGGACTATGTGACCGTAGAGCACATTTGGCCGCTGGCATGGCGGAATGGAATCATTACGGAGTGCGCTTTTGACAGCATCGTTACCATCAACGGAGAGGATTACTGCTACCTCCAGATCCACCACAAGGTCGACGGCCTGTACGACATTGAGAACCGGCTCTACAGATACCGGAACAACAATGTGGATGCGGAAGTTTTACTGGCTGATGTGTCAGGCTTTGAGCGGGTTCCACAGGTGGTACATACTGGGTCGGACCGTCGGCAGTTTGTCATTGACCGGCCCAACATCGCCAACAACTACGACGATAATATTCCTCTTGGCATCTCTGTGTTTGCCAACGCCATCGACGTGCTCAAGGGCGTGGACGTGGCTTATGACAGCTATGTAAACGAGTTCATCCTGGGGAAAAAGCGTATCATGGTAAAGCCATCAGCTACAAAGGACATGGATGGAGAGCCCTTTTTCGACCCAGACGACCTGACATATTATGTGCTCCCGGAGGATACGGACAATAACGGGATCATCACCCCCATCGATATGACCCTTCGGACGCAGGAGCACAATACAGGAATCCAGGACCAGCTCAATTTGCTGTCCAGCAAGTGCGGCTTCGGAGAGAATCATTACAGATTCGACCAGGGTAGCGTGGCCACAGCGACGCAGGTCATCAGCGAAAACAGCACCATGTTCCGTACGATCAAGAAACATGAAATCATTCTGGAGCAGGTATTGACCGAGCTGTGCCGGATCATTCTCCGCCTGGGAAACACGGCCATGAATGCCGGACTAAATGAGGACGTGGAGATTTCCATTGACTTTGATGACTCTATCATCGAGGACAAGCAGTCTGATTTCGCCAGGGATATGCAACTTCTGAACGCCGGTATCATGAATGACTGGGAGTTCCGATCTAAGTGGATGAATGAGGACGAGGCTACGGCAAAGAAGATGCTGCCGAAGATGGAGGATATGACAGACGAGGAGGAAGAGGAGATTGAATGAGATATCCATTCACCCCGGAACTTCTCGATGCCCTCCCGGAAGAGATGGCCGAGCTGTACCGCAGTCTGGAAGCGACCCTCCTTAACGAGATATGCTCCCGGCTGAAACTGACTGGCGAGTTGAACGAGGTCACGGTGCAGGACATCCGGGCGCTTCGCTCCCACGGCATCAGCCTGGAGGAAATCGAAAAGGCCATCCAACGCACCGCCAACATCAGCCAGCGGGACCTTAAAAAGCTGCTGGACGACGTAGTAGAGCGTAACCAGCGGTACTACCGAGAGGTCATAGACCTTGCGGGGGTGACGGCACCTGAAATGCTTGTGAGTGTCACCGAGATTGCCGCCATCATGGCACAGGCACAGCGGGAGGTTGGAAACCTAACCCGCTCCATGGGATTTCTGGTGGACAATGGGCGGACGATGCTGAAGCCTGCAAAAGCCTATCAATGGGCGCTGGATAACGCTGAAATGCAGATCACGAGCGGGGCTATCTCTTACAATCAAGCCATCAAAAGCGCCGTCAAACAGCTTGCGGACAGCGGTATCAAGATTGTGGATTACGAGAGCGGGCACCGAGACCAAATTGACGTGGCTGCCCGTCGTGCAGTGATGACAGGCATATCCCAGCTCTGTGCCAAGTACACGGAGCAGAGCGCAGAGTATCTGGAAACACCTTATTTTGAAGCGTCCGCCCACATCGGGGCACGGGATAAGGGTGTCGGATGGCAGAACCACAAGCTATGGCAGGGCCGTGTGTACTCTGTCAGAGCCGGGGACAAGTATCCGAACATCTACGAGGTGTGCGGCCTTGGTTATGTGGATGGACTGGAAGGAGCAAACTGCCGTCATATCAGGACTGCATTTGTGGATGGTGTGATGGAGCGCACATACACCGATGAGGAGCTGGCCCACATCGACGATGGCCACGACGTTGACTTTGAAGGAAAGCACTATACAGCCTATGAGGCCACCCAGAAGCAGCGGCAGATCGAGCGGACTGTCCGCAAGCTGAAACGGGAACAGGCGGCATACAAGGCCGCAGGGCTGGAAGAAGATGCTCAGGCGGTAACGGCTCGCATCCGGCGGCTGAATCAGGAATACAAGGCATTCAGCAAGGCGGCGGGGCTGCCGTTGCAGCGGGAAAGGATGAAGGTGGAGTATTGATGGAAATTGGGGAAGAAATGATTGTAACGCCCCAAGACGCAAAAGGGCTTAAAGGGAAATTGTTCGACGGAGTTACAATCAAAAAAATGGAAAAAGCACTCGAAAAAGGCGCTCGTATAGAAATTTCTCCACAGAGAGATGGGAATGTGAAAGTAAGAACCGTCTGGAGAAAAGACTTATAAAGTGAAAATTGTTCCCACGGCATAAACGGTTGCCGGGAAGGACCGAACGGGGTCAACTACCGAGGATTTCTCGGTGGCTGGCCCCTTTTTCTTTTGTAAACCATGGCCGACGGGCCTTAAACGGCACCCGACGGGGTGACGAATAAACGGAGGTTAAAACCATGAGCGAACCTATCAATAACCCTACCCCGGCCCCTGCGCCGGAGCCCGCCCCTGAGAAAACCTTCACTCAGGCGGAAGTGGATGCCATGATTGGCAAGCGGCTTGCAAAAGCCATGAAGGGGATGCCCAGCGAGGAAGAACTGACTGCCTACCGTACTTGGCAAACTGGACAGGCTGGTGAGAAAGAACGCTGGGATAAGCTGACCGGCGAGCGGGACACCCTCTCCGGCAAACTGACCGCCGCAGAAAGCGAGCGGGACCAGTTGAAACGGGAACTGTACGTTCTGAAGAAGGGCCTGACCGGCGAGGAAGCAGAGTTTATCGCCTTCAAGGCTGGGAAGATGGTGGATGAAAAGACCACCTTTGAGCAGGCTGTGGATTCCCTGACCGCTGACCGCCAAAAGATCACTTTTGACTGGGCCGCTCCTGTGGGTGGCGGAAGCTCCAAAACAGGAGAAAACGACCTGATGAATGCCCTGATTCGGGGCGCACTGAAATGAAAGGAGAACCTAAATGGCTGTTGATATTGTTGATAGAAGTAAACTTTCCGGGCTTATCCCTGAACCTGTGACCCGTGAGATCATCCAGGGAGCCGTAACAGAGTCCGCCGTGCTGCGGATGGCCCGTCGGCTGCCCAACATGACCAGTAAGACCCAGACCCTTAACGTGCTGGACGCACTGCCCACCGCCTACTTTGTCAACGGAGAGGCGACCACCGGGGCGACCGACTCCAAGGCGTCTCTGAAAAAGACCACCAACATGGCGTGGGACAAGAAGAAAATCTACGCCGAGGAGATCGCTGTCATCGTCCCCATCCCAGAGGCAGTGCTGGATGACAGCAACTACGACATCTGGGGTGAAGTACGCCCCCGTCTCCAGGAAGCATTCGGCAAGGTCATCGACGCCGCCATCCTGTATGGTACGGACAAGCCCACATCCTGGCGTGAGGGCTTGGTTCCTTCGGCTACTACTGCAAACGCTGTTGTGACCGCTACCAGCGATATTTTCAAGGACATCATGGGTGAGGGCGGCGTGATCGCCAAAGTGGAGGAGAGCGGCTATATCCCCAACGGTGTGATGGCTGCTATCCAGATGCGGGCCAAGCTGCGCGGCCTGGTGGACAAGAACGGTCAGCCCATTTTCAAGACCGATATGCAGGGTGATACCCGCTACGCGCTGGATGGTATGTCCATGTACTTCCCTGTCAACGGCGCATTTGACCCGGAGGAATCCCTGGCCATTGTGGGCGACTGGAGCCAGTTGGTCTATGCCATCCGGCAGGATATGACCTTCAAGATCTTTGACAGCGGTGTGGTGCAGGACCCCACTACCGGAAACATCCTTTATAACCTGATGCAGAATGACATGGTGGCTCTCCGTGCCGTCATGCGGCTGGGCTGGGAGATCCCCAATCCCATCAACGCCTATAATGCGGGGCTGGAGAACGCCTTCCCTTTTGCTGTCTACGAGCCAGCGGGGGGTTAAGCGCGCGCCTCTCGGGGCTGACGATTGGCGCGCTGACACTCACTCCGTCGTTTGACCCAGATGCGACGGAATATACAGCCAACACGACAAACGCCACCAACACCATCACCGCAACGCCAGAGGATGACGAGGCGACAGTAACCATCTTGAATGGCGAAACGCCCGTAAGCAATGGCGCGGCGGCTACCTGGGCGGAGGGGGCAAACACAGTTACTATCACGGTGAAAAACGGGGCGGCGCAGAAGGTTTACACCGCTACCGTCACGAAATCAACCTGAAAGAAGGCTCTGTAATGGCTTACGCAGACTATAGGTATTACATAACTACATACCTGGGGACAGCCATTCAGGAGGCCGACTTTCCCCGCCTGTCCCTGCGCGCAAGCTCCTTCCTGGATTACTACACGCAGGGCCGAGCGGCCCGTAATGATGGCCTTGATGCGCTGAAAATGGCCTGCTGCGCCATTGCGGAGCAGTATCAGGCCATTGATGCCGCCCAGGCGCTGGCGCAAAAGGCTCTGTCCGCCTCCGTGACATCCGAGGGAGAACTGCAAAGTCAGAGCGTTGGAAGCTGGTCCAAGACCTACCGAAGCGGCGGGGACAGCGCACAACAGGCCCTGTCCTCCGCCCAGGCGGCGAAAGCCTCCCTTGGGGCTATCGCCCAGCAATATTTAGGGGTTACCGGCCTCCTGTACAGAGGGAGGGGGTGTGGATATGGATATGTTCCCCCATACTGTGACGCTCTACAATGTGTCGGTGGAGACTGATCCGGCTACTCTGGAGGAGAGAACAATCAATCACATCACGGTGCTGGAGGGGGTTCTTCTGGATGCCGTGAAGGGGAAGAATGTCAACGAAAGTGGGCTTGTAGATGCCGATTCCGTGACGCTCTACATACCAGCCAACGTGTCAGCCACTGATGGCGTAACCGGGGAAAAAAAGCGGTACGTTGGCCCCGTGGAGTTCTGGAACGGTGAGAGCCGGGACGGTCTGTGGACGCTCTCCCCCGGACAAAACACCTTTTTTGTCAAGGGAAAGGCTGTCCACCCGGACTGGAGCAATCAGAAAATATCCGCCGCATACGACTACGTCTACGACGTGAAAACGGTTGACTTCAAGGACTTCGGGGGGGAGATGTCCCACTGGGAAGTAGGTGGAGCCTGATGTTGAAGTTCAGTGTCCACACTGAGGGGCTAGACGCAATCAAGGACAAGCTGGCCGAAGGATGCACTAAGGCGGAGCACACTGTGGCGCTCCAAGTGCGGAAGGATACTTCTCCTTATGTCCCAGCCTTGACAGGTGACCTGGACCGGAGGACAAGGGTTGATGGCTCTAAAGTTATTTATCCTGGACCAAAGTCTCGCTATTTGTACTATGGGAAACTGATGGTTGATCCTGAGACCGGAAGCAGTTACGCCCCAAAGGGTGGCACAAAGGTCCTGACGGACAAGGACCTGGTTTTTAGCAAAGCAGTACACGGACAGGCACAATCCCATTGGTTCGAGGCCAGCAAGGCGGAAAACCTGGAGAAGTGGGTCCGTGTGTCGGATAAGGCGGTGAAACATGATCTATGAAAAACGGGAAAAGCCCCGGATGCTGGCGGCGGCGGAAGAGGTAGACAAGATTTCCCGCTCAATGAATGTGTGGGTGAACACCTTCCCCGAAAAGCCGGTCACAATGATCAAGTACGAATCGCTGGATATTGCCATCGGAGAAGAGGTGGCCATGGCGCTGTCAACCATCCAGGGGACCTATATTACGAGGCAATACATTTTGGGAGGATACCAGGCGGAGTATCAATTCAAACTGATCTACCGCATCAAGCCTGGGAGTAGCAATGACCGCCGCCTGGAGGCCGACGAGCTGCTGAACCACTTTGGGGACTGGGCCAGGAAGAATCTGCCTAGCCTGGGAGATGGAGTACGGGCCCTTAGAGTCGAGCCGACTACCCAGGCATCAAAATTCGCCTCCTATGAAGGAGGAATAGAGGACTACCAAATTTTGATGAAGCTGACCTATGAGGTCGGCGTGTGAAAGGAGACAGCACAATGGCTGATTTAGAGTTTAACACCACCCCAGGCCAGACTGTAGGCCGGGAAATGCTGATTGCCTATCTAAATACTGGAGAGAGCGGGACCCCCACTTGGTCCCCCATCGGCAAGCGCGTGGAGGACAGCTCCATTGAGTTTGACTGGCAGACGGAGACCAAGGTAGATATCTTTGGTGATACTTATACCACCGGAAAGAAGGCCACCAAGACACAGACCTTTGACCCCTGTGAGTTGGACGGCGCTGACAAGGCCCAGCAAAAGATTTGGAATCTTGCTATCAAAGAGAACAATGTCAATGCCTTGCTGAATCAGGATATGCTTATTGTCCACCTGTATGCAGGTACGGCAAACACGGCAGTATTTGCGGAGAGGTATTCTGCCTGCTCGGTATTGCCCACTGGCCTTGGCGGCGAGGGTGGCGGCTCCATTGGGATGCCCATTGAGGTAACCTACGGCGGCACCCGCACAACCGGAACGGCATCCATTTCGGGAGCCACTGTGACCTTTAAAGCAGATGGAGAGGAGTAATCCATGAAAGAGCTCAATTTTGATACTGGCCTTGTTACGTATGACCTGAACGGAAAAGCGGAAGTTACCTTCAACCCTTCCGATTCGAACTTTGTGGAGCGTTTGTACTCTGCGTTCGAGGACCTGGATAAGAAGCAAGATGGATACAAGTCCAGTATTGAAAAGATGGCAGATAAGAAGGAAATTTTCGAGTTTGCCAGAGAACGGGATACCGAGATGCGGGAAATCATTGACGGCCTGTTTGGGGTTCCTGTCAGTGAAGCCTTGTTTGGTGGGATGAATGTTTATGCCGTGGCAAACGGGCTGCCTGTGTGGTGTAACCTGATGCTGGCAGTGATGGACGAGGTGGACAGCACCTATGCCAGAGAGCAAAAGGCCACAAACCCCAGGATTGCCAAGTATACGGCCAAATATCAGAAATACCAGAAGAAGTAACAGAAGGAGCACGGCATGGGCTATGGATTGCCAAAAAGTGTAATGGTTGGCGGAGAGGAGTTTCACATCCGCTATGATTACCGGGTGATTCTGGATATTTTCGAGGCGATGAATGACCCGGATCTATCAGAGGAAGATAGGGCTCTTGCCGTGCTCCAGATGTTCTATCCAGAATGGGAAGCCCTTTCTGACTTTGACGAGGCCATCCATGAGTGCATGATCTTCATCAACGGGGGAAAGGACCAGCCAGAGGGGCGAAAAGCTCCCAATCTGGTGGACTGGGAACAAGATTATCCGTATATAGTCGCTCCCATCAACAGAGTGTTAGGTTATGAGGCAAGAGCGGTAGATTACGACCCAAATGAAAATTCGGGTGGTTTACATTGGTGGACTTTCCTGGCGGCCTACTATGAGATTGGGGACTGCCTCTTTGCTCAAATAGTCCGTATCCGGCAGAAAAAAGCATCTGGTAAGCCCTTGGACAAATCGGACCGGGAGTTCTACCGAAAGAATCGGGACTTGGTGGATATCAAACGGCATTACTCCGAGGCTGAAAATGACCTTGTGAAGATGTGGACAGGGGGATGAAAAATCCGCCCCAAAAGGGGCGGGTGATTACGCTAAGACCTCTCTAAAAAAATCAAAAAATATAAGTCCACATGCAAAAATTGTAAGAACAACAATAATGGCACAAATTGAAAGTGCGACCTGGTGCTGACGGGCACCACACTTTGGGCACCGATTTGCGGTTTTAGCAATCTCGGCTCCACATGTTTTACACTTAACCATTTTCCCTTTCATTCTGATACCCCCTAGGTGGTGATTTTATGGCGGCTGATGGTTCTATCATCATTGAAGCCGAAATTGACGATAAGAAGGCCCAGCAGGAGCTTAGTCGGCTAAATAGGAAAATCGAAACGCTGAATGAGCAAATCTATGTGAAGCAACAGCAGAAAATGCCCCTTGTAGAGCAGGCCCAGAGATTAGGCGCTGAACTGGATGCCGCAAAGGCGAAATTGGACAACATGGAAAACAGCGGGAGGTTTTTTACCTCTGCGCATGTAGACGAGCAAAGGACCATTGTTTCCAACCTCCAGAAAGAATGGGATGGAGTGGTTGTCCAAATTGAACGAATGGATCGCGGCATTCAAGAAACCACAACTCGGCTCAATCTGGCAAAGGAACGGGCTGGAGAAGTCTATCAGTCCATGGCCAGAACAGGACCAGCCGCAGAGGCGATGGCAAGAGCGGTGGACCGGGCACAGAAAAGCACCCAGCGGTTTTCCATGCGGCTCCGTGAGGTTCTAAGAAGCGCTCTCATCTTCACAATCATCTCCCAAGGGGCGGCGGCGCTCCGTGAATGGCTTGGAAAGGTCATTAAAACTAATGACGAGACGGTGAGAGCAATAGGCCGTCTGAAGGGCGCTCTGCTGACGTTGGCACAGCCTTTGATTGAAGTGATTATACCAGCTTTTACGGCATTTGTAAATGTGCTTACCCGCATTGTTTCTGCGGTTGCCAGCCTTGTCGCGGCACTATTTGGAATGACGGCGGATCAAGCAGCGGATGCCGCAGAAAATCTATATAACGAGGCAAACGCCGTAGAGGGAGTTGGAGATGCGGCAAAGGAAGCCGGTAAGTCACTTGCCTCTTTCGATGAGATCAACAAACTATCTGGGGGAGGGGCGGCTTCTGGTGGTACAGGTGCAGGAGCATCAGAAGGAATAAAGCCTGTCTTTGATGATTTCTCAACTGCGGAATACAAGCGAAAGATTGATGAATTAACGGCGTATGTGAGTGGTGCCCTTCTAGCACTTGGTGCGCTCCTTGCGTTTTCAGGAGTAAATATCCCCCTTGGCCTTGCGCTCATGGCGGCGGGAGCGGTCGGACTAGTATCTGTTGTTTCGGAGAACTGGGGATCTCTCGATGGTCCTCTGCTCAATGCGATTACTAGGGTCTTAGTGATACTTGGGGATTCTGCTTTAGTGATTGGAGCTATCTTGGCTTTTTCAGGAGTGAACATTCCACTCGGCATTGGATTAATGGTAGCAGGTGCGCTGGCATTAGGAACGGTAGTTGCGATTAATTGGGACAGTATGCCAACGGAGATGCAAAAAGTTATCACCGGAATGCTGGAGCTGTTATCCGTATCTCTTTTGGTAATCGGTTCGCTTCTAGCGTTTTCAGGCGCAAACATTCCACTTGGCATTGGTATGATGATTGCTGGTGCGTCAGCCATGGCGGCTGCAGTTTCGCTTAACTGGGGTAGCGCAACAATCAGTGTGAAACAGGTGATTACTGAGATTATGAGTCTGCTTGGTGTATCCCTTCTTGCGCTGGGCGCTGTCCTTACCTTCTCTGGTGCAAATCTGCCACTTGGCATTGGTATGATGTTGGCTGGGGCGGTCAGTTTAGCGACAGCGGCAGCGATAAACTGGGACATTATACAAACTGCTTTGCAAGGGCCGATAGGAGCAGTTACAGCAATCGTTAGCGGCGCTTTGTTGGTTCTTGGTGTGATACTTCTGTTCACTGGTGCCGGAATCCCTCTTGGGCTTGGACTTATTGCTACTGGGGCGGCCGGTCTAGTTGTTGCAATTGTTCCAAACTGGAATTTTATTCTGGATGCCATATCTGGAGCATGGAGTAATTTTACTTCATGGTGGGATGCTGGCCCGTCTAAATTCTTCACTTTGGATTATTGGCTTGGCCTCGGTCAAGATATGCTGGACGGTTTGTTTAACGGCTTATCTTCCATTGGGAAAAAAATTACTGAATGGGGCGGAAACTTTATTGATGGAGTAAAGGATTTCTTTGGCATCCATTCCCCATCTACTGAATTCGAGGACCTGGGCGGATACATGATGTCCGGACTGGAAAACGGTGTAAACGACAATTCCACAATGGTCGTATCCGCCTTTAGCATCATGTTTAATGCGGTATTAGCCCTTTGTACCAACAATACAGAGCTTATGAAAGCATCGTTGGTTGCCTTCCTCCTGTATATGACGGGCGAATTTGCTCCTGCTTGGAACAAGACTTGGACAGACTGCTACAACAAGGCATCACAAAACATTCAGGGAGTAATTGCGGAGATCAATGCCCTTAACGCAAAGCTGGCATCTATTGAGCGGAATATAACCATCACAATTACAACGGTTTATAAGACTGTTGGTAAATCGTCCTCCGGTTCTAGCTCATCCAGCCGAAGTGGACGAGCTTCTGCAAGGTCAGTTTCGTTGCCCATGCAAAATATTCCGGCGCTGGCCCGTGGTGCGGTAATTCCTCCGAATCGTGAGTTTTTGGCGGTTTTGGGCGACCAGAAGAGTGGGACCAATGTGGAGGCACCTCTTGATACCATCGTTCAGGCTGTGATGATGGCCCTAGCCAGGAGCGGGATGAATGCAGATGGTCAGCTTATTGAAAACGTTATTAACCTGGACGGGGAAGTGATCTACCGCAACCAGAAGAAGGTAGCCCGTAGACACGGGATGTCTCTGACGAACAGATAGAAATGAGGGTGTCCACTATGAGCTACATTAAGTTAAATGGGATAGAGTTCGATGCAGATGTGGCAATCTCTAAATATAACCGAAACTTCAATGTCCTGGACGGTGAGAACGCCGGACGGGTCATGACTGGCCGCATGGTACGGGATATTATCGGTACATATATCGGCCACAAACTGACAGTATTCCGCCGGGGTGATAACTACAACGGACTGGACGAATTTTGGGATTACCTTGTAGAGCACTCCGTGGATGATTCGGTTATGCTGGAGGCTGCTGATGGACAAACCACCATCTCCTATGAAGCTTATTATACAAGTGCATCTCAGGACATAGAAAAGGTGGAAAGAGGCGTGAATTACTGGGGCGAGATTGAAGTCAATTTTATCCCAATGGAGGCGCAGGTGACACCCGCATGAGCAGGACCACGATTCTGTATAAGGATATAGCCCCTGGAGCGGAGGAGGATGCTTCTGTCAGCACCACAGCAGTTGAGAGCTTTTCAAATCCATCTTTACTGCCATCTGGGGTTACCCCGGCACCTACTATCACATGTGAGTTGAATCATTGGGGCTTAGACGGTAAGTACAAACTTATGGAAAATGAGCCGATTGCCTTCTGGTCTGCTGAAATGAGCGGAGATGACTGCATCTTCCAAAATAAACCTGTCATTACCGTAGACTTTGATCAGCAGTATTCCTCTGTCGGTTTGACCCTTGTATTTGACAGCGCCTCTGGAGACTATTGTAATTCCGTCAACATCAAGTGGTATCAGGGAGACACACAGAAGGCGAACACCGATTTTTTCCCCAATGCTGCCACATTTTTTTGTCAACAGAGGGTAGAGAGCTATAACAAAATCGTAATCACGCTGAATAGTACGAATCTGCCGGGCCGAAGGGCAAAACTGGAGCGTATTATATTCGGAATATTCCGGCATTTCGGAATGTCTGAGTTGCGGTCTGCATCTATCATAAACGAAATGAGCCTGATTGCGACGGAGCTTCCTATCTCGACCATGAAATGGACGCTGGACAGCAAAGATGACGTGGACTTTATGTTCCAGTTGAAGCAGCCAGTGGAGGTGCGGAATAACGATAATTTGATTGGTGTCTACTATATCGATGCCTATTCCAGATCAGCGGATACGGTCTATGATATTGAATGCTACGACGCATTAGGCGTGTTAGATGAAACGCCATTTTCAGGTGGTGTGTATACCAACAAATCGGCAAAGGAGCTTTTGTCTGAAATAGTAGATGGAGACTTTGAGATTGAGTACGATTCCGCTATAACCGATGCAACGCTAACCGGAGTTTTGCTGGCGACATCCAAGCGCGAGGCCATACAACAGGTGTTGTTTGCCTGGGGTGTATGTGCCTCTACAGATGGTAGGGAGCGCCTCTATGTGTTTCATCTACCATCTACAGCCAAAGAGGTCGGTAAAAATAGGACCTATACGGGCGTAACGGTGGATACAGCAGCCATTGTGACGAAAGTGGTGGTGACCGCACATACATACATCCAAAACACAAATGGGTCAATAGAAATCAACGGGTCCAAATACAGCGATACAAAGGCGGAATACAGCGTGTCTAATCCAAACATAACGGCATCGGACAAGCAAAATGTGATAGAAATCACAGATGCGACGTTAGTCTCTCCATCTATCGGTCAGAAAGTGGCGCAACGTGTTTATGACTACTACCTAAGGCGTAGCACCAACAAGGCAAAAATCGTATGGGCCGGTGAGAAACTTGGAGATGTGCTGACTATGCCAAATGCTTGGGACGGGACCAACACAGGAAATGTCGCAAAGATGGAGATCAGGCTTTCTAATACTGTTGCGGCAAACGTGGAGGCGATAGGAACGTGAGCATTCTTGATACGTTAATCACTGACCGCACTCAGGCGGATGTAATCCGCTGGAAAACCCTCCATGACAAAGGCTGGTCCAGAATGTCACCAGAAGAAAAAGTGGAGTGGTCTTCCGGTCTGAAGGGCACCTACAACGCCTCCGACCTGAACCGAGTAACGGCGGCGATGGAGGAATTGGACCAGCAGTTCCGTCAGTACGGTTACAGCACGGGCTATCAGAGGATAGAGATACCCCATGGTGGGAATCAGGGTATCACCTACTTAGAGTACATTGAAAGCAGCGGGACACAGTATATCGATACAGGGCATAAACCAACGAATAACAGCCGGGTCATTATGGATATTGAGGCATTAAAAGGCGGCGTTTACCCTTTCTTTGGCGCGCGTACAGCAAATGGAGTAGGTAGCTTTGTGTTGTGGGAGATGTCTGCTAGTTCAATTCGGTCTGATTTTAATACGACTGGAACAGAAACTACGGTATCAAAAGTTTTGTCCCACGTTGTTATAGACAAAAACAAAAATGTCTGCAAATTTGGAGATACGACCATTACCAATGGAGCGGCAACGTTTAACTGTCCGTATAACCTCTGCCTTTTGGCGCTTGATTCAGGGGGAGAGGTAGACGAGAGAAAACTGTCCGCAAAACTTTATCGTTGTCAGATTTATGATAACGACACGCTAATCCATGATTTTCGGCCAGCCCTGGATGGAGAAGGAATAGCCTGTTTATGGGATGAAGTCAGTAAGACGTTCTATCGAAATTCCGGGACAGGCTCATTTGTTGCAGGTCCACAACTAGAACCCGAACCCGGCGAGGAAAAAGACCCTTACACCTGGTATGAAGATGATATTCCAACCGTTGATCTGATGGAGAGATATCTTGCGAATGTTTCCGCTCTACGTTCTACCATTGACTTGCTGTCCACTACGCCAGAGGCACCGGAGAGCATGGAACTGTTGACGTATATCGAGGCCAACAATATTGAGCAGATACTAATAGATATTCGGTTGACCATCGAGCAGGTGGTTCGTGCCTTCAAGCGGTCCAATGCGTACACCTTTTGGAGTGGATATAACCCCTTGCCAAGTGCGGGTAGTAATCTAGGAAGAAACTGGGCGGAACTGGATGCCATGAATACTGAATGGAAGAATTGGCAGGTAGCCACATGGTATCTGCTACTATATGGAAATATGAAAGCGGAAGGAGTGATTAGCTGATGGCTTTTACACCGTTTGTTGAAACGGACCAACCAACGATGGCGAAGTTTAACGAGAAGTTTCAGGATGCAATATCGGATGCGATTGCAGGTGGAATTGCAGGTGGAATTGCAGGATCGCCGAAGATTATGACGGGCAGCTACATTGGAACGGGGACGTTTTTGAGTTCATCCCCAAATACGTTAACATTTCCGTTTACTCCAATAATTTGGGGAGTTTTTAGGATGGTTTCTACGGGTGGTGTAGATCTCTCTTTGCCTAATATAATACTATGGGATAATGATTATAAAAATATGAATGTTAGTATGTATACTAGATCAGATAGCACGACCACACAGTTTGTTACAATCAACGGAAATTCTGTGTCATGGTATTCATCAAGTAGCGGTGAACATCAACTAAACGCAAATGGTACCACATATCACTACTTTGCCATCGGCTGAAAGGAGGACCAAATGGACGACAGAAACGTACAATACCCAAATCGCTTTCAGCTTACAAAAGTAGATGGGACAGACGATATTTACGAGATAATCCCGGCCCCTGGAAAGGTGTACACAGAAGGCACCTTTATCAACAAGTTCGCTCTTTTAAAGGACACCACAGCGGCTTTGTTTGGGCTGGGCGTAGATAATGTCCCAGATGATGTGCTGGTCTTTTTAGGGAAATATAATCAGTATTGGTGGAAGAGAAGAACTTCTGGTTTTGCTCTTGTACCGAATCTTGGTGCCGAGCAAATACAGTGTGTTGAGTGGCAGGGTAGACCTAATTCTGGTTCATATACGCCAACAAACCATATTAGGTATTCTCCAACAGTAACTGTACATGAGGATTTAAGTGTTACTTTAAATAATCCACAAGTTTTGACTTTTACTCCAAACGGAATAGGCTCAAATCTTCAAGTGCTACAAGGAAAATACTTTTATCTAACGAAACAAGTAAACAGTGTAGCGCATGGCAACTGGGGCAATATAGATTATAAGACTACCCCAGCGAATGTTATCTATTATGCATCGGGAGCTCCAACTGGCAAACAGAACAGTGCGGATAGCGAGGACTATACCTATGTAGCAGAGGCTATACCTGCTAAAACCGTTACAGGAAAAAAGGAATTACATGATGGTCCTTGGGAATACGTCCGCTCCTCCAACCGCAACGCCTACCCCGACAGCGGCATCCATGATGGGTATGAGTATCAGTTTTTGGGGATACCGTTTGAAAACTCCGTATTACCACTGAGAGTAGAGACTGGCAGTTATGTGGGGACCGGCACCTACGGGATCAATAACCCATGCAGTTTGACACTCCCTTTTGAGCCTAAACTATTTATAGTCGGCGATACAGATGGGTGTAAAGGGACAAAAGGAAACTATTTATATTTTGCATTGCCTATATTTTTAGGCGATACATACGAAAAAATAAGCTGGAAATATGGAGGAACAACTGCAACTCAATATACCCTGATGAAGAGAGAGGGGTCCACTATTTCTTGGTATATAAATTTTACCGGAAGTGGAAGCGACCAGTTAAATGGTACAGGAACTACCTATTACTATTATGCCATCGGCTAAAAGGAGGTTTCCATGCTAATCATCGAAATCCAGCCCCTGGAAAATGGGGCGCACCGCAACCAAACCTGTAATTTGAATACCATCCCGAAAGGGTGGGCGGAGGTCCCTCCTGGCATCTCAGTGCCTGATACCTTCCCCTTTGTGGATATCGAGGTGGATGGCCAGACTGTTATCGCCATGACTGCCGGAATCGTCCCTGAGCCGGAGCCTGAACCGGAGCCGGAGCCCACCCTTGAGGACAGGGTATCCAGCATTGAGACCGCCATTGAGAGGGGGCTTACACTGTGAGCAATTTGTACGACGCACTGGCATCCGCTATCTATGTGTCCCGGCAGACCTTGGCCGGGGCGACCGTTGACACCGACGACAAGCGTATCCGGGCCTCCGGTCTGTATGAGGACTGGACGGAGGGCAAATATCAGGTAGACGACATCAGAAATAACGGTGGCCAGACTTGGGAGTGCTTTCAGGCGCACGACAATGCGACCCACCCTGACATCAAGCCGGATAACTCCGCCTGGTTCACCTTCTGGCGGCCCCTTCATGGGACAAGCCCTGAGACGGCCCGCCCCTTTGTGCCTGTTCAGGGTGCCCATGATATGTATAGGGTCGGGGAGTACATGATCTATACTGACGGCAAGACATATCGGTGCAAACAAGACACCAACTTTTCACCAGAGGAGTACGCCCAGGCGTGGGAGGTGTACGATGGATGAAAAATGTATCTTAGACCCACAGCGGGATTGTATAGGGAAGGCGGAGGCCGCCAAGCTGGAGGGAAGAATCAAAGCCCTGGAAGAATGGCGGGAGGATTCCAAAGACTTCCACGCTAAGTTTTATGATTGGCAGAGACAACAGATTGCGCGGGACGCAAGGCTGGACGAAAAGTTAAATGGGATGGATGCCAACATTAAGAAGGTGCTGGCCAAACAGGAATCCTGTGAGTTGAAACCGGCCAAGCGCTGGGATGCCATTGTGGACAAGGCCATTTGGGCGGTGCTGGCGGCTGTGATTGCGTTCATGCTGGCGAGAATCGGGCTATAAAAAATCCTCCCAAATCGGGAGGATAAAAGAATATAAAAACCGTCGCCCCAAATCGAGGTGAATGATAGGCGGGGCAACGGGTCCCGAAGGACATATCCACTATATCATTTTTTCGACAAAAGTCAATGGGATGGGAGGTGAAAATATGGATTTTGGCATTGCGAGTGTGGCGGCCATTACCGTCATCTGTTATCTGGTGGGACTGATCGTCAAATCGTCCGGTCTGGATAACAAGTACATCCCGGCTATCGTGGGCCTGTGTGGGGGCGTTCTGGGCGTAGCGGCGCTGTATACCGGCCTCCAGGATTTCCCGGCCACGGACCCGCTGACCGCCGTTGCTGTGGGCATCGTAAGCGGTCTGGCGGCAACTGGTGTCAACCAGGCCATCAAGCAGATGAAGGAATAACAACATATTTTTGACTACAAAGGAGATTGAACTATGAACACTGAACTACTGTATGAACTGTACGAAATCACCGAGAAGAACGATGCCCCCGATCTGGCTACCGTAGGCATGGCTATGCTCCGGGAGAAGCACCCTGAGATTACCCACGAGGAGGCCAGGGAGATGCGTGAGTTTACTGGCCGTCACGGTCAGGAGCTGGCCGCCGCCTACCCTGACAAGGAGGCATTTGCCGCCGCCGTGGCTGCTGGCGTGGCGGAGGATGAGGCCGCCAAAGAGGAAGCGGAAAGAGAATAATAAAAAAGCACCCAATCAGGGTGCCTTTAGCTCCATATTTAGCTGTTGAATAATCAGGGCGGTCTCTAACATCCCAGTCATTTTCTCCTCGCTGTCCGGCATGGAGGAAAAGTTCTCCCTGGCATTTGTCAGGATTCTGAGGGCCATTTCCCGGTCTTCGTTTGTGGCATTGCCGGACTCGAACTTGTCTGCTAGTGCAGAAAATTCCTGGTTTGTGTCCACTGATAGGCTGAAAGCAGTTTCTGCCTGCCTCAAAAAGTGGCAAAGCAATTTGTAATCATGCATTTTTATCACTCCCTTATCCGCATATTACAGCACACGCCCTGATATGTCAATGGAGGAAGACCATGAGATTACGAAAACAGTATTTGACCAAGAACGACTGTTACAGGACTGGGAGGACCATCCGGCCACAGGGGGTAATGGTACACTCGACTGGGGCTAATAACCCCTCTGTGGCCCGCTATGTGCCCGGAGATGATGTAATTGGTCGGAATCAGTACGGGAATGATTGGGACAGGCCCGGACTGGAAAAGTGCGCCCACGCCTTTGTAGGCCTCTTTGCAGACGGATCGGTGGGTACGGTCCAGACCCTGCCCTGGAACTGGAGGGGCTGGCACTGTGGCCGAGGAAAGAACGGCAGTGCAAATGATACCCACATTTCCTTTGAAATCAGCGAGGACGGCCTGGAGGATGCCAGCTATTTTAAGGCGGTGTACCAGGAGGCCGTGGAACTGATAGCCTATCTCTGCAAGGAGTATAACCTGGACCCGTTGGCTGACGGAGTGGTAATCTGCCATCAGGAGGGCTACCGCAGAGGGATTGCCAGTAACCACGGGGATGTCCTTCACTGGTTCCCTAAATTCGGCAAAACCATGGACGATTTCCGGACGGATGTGGCCCGATGGATGGAAGGAGAGGATGAGATGACACAGGATCAGTTTGATACCATGATGGAAAACTGGCTGGCTAGACGGAACAATCAACCGGCCTCTGATTGGGCAAAGCCGTATATCCAGGAGGCTATTGATACAGGAGTAATGACCGATGTTGGAGGGACCATTGAAAGGCCCCAAGGATTTGTTACGAGGCAGGAGCTGGCCACCGTAGCGGCGGCAATCAAAAGATAAGGACGTGAACAAATGAGCGCAAGAGTAAAGCTACCGGAATCGCTTGACAAGCTCTTGCGCTCTCAACTAGAGGAGGCCATCCATGAGGCCGCACTCCACCGGGACGACGAACTGATCGCCAGACGATATCTTATTGACAAATGGTGTCAGATAGATATTGCGGCGGAGCTTGGATGGCGCAGGGCTACTGTGGGAGACCACCTCAAACATATTTTGGAACGGGTGAAAAATGTATCCGCCAAGCTCTACACAAACCGTACATAAAACGTACACAACCCCGACTGGGACCGTACCCAGCCGGGGAATTTTTATGCGACAATATAGACATGGAGGACGTGAGGATCAAGGGTTGGTACACGTCGCCGCCCTCCTCACGGACTCCTTATTTTTATACAAAGGACGTGTGATATATGACCCCGTTAGAGAGATTGATTGCCGCTGGCATCCGGCCCGATTGCGCCAGGGAAACCATTATGTGGTTTCGGGCACAGGGGGATGATTATGGTTTGGAAAAGTATCTGAATGAGGTGGAAAGCCGCCATGCGAACAACGGAGAGGTATTCCTGGCACAACGAAAACCCTTACAACAGGAATGTGGGAGACTGCACGGTTAGAGCTATTTCCACCGCTTTGGACCAGGCCTGGGACACCACCTACATAGGCCTGTGCCTGGAAGGGTATCTCCTGAAAGATATGCCAAGCTCCAACGAGGTATGGAGGAGCTATCTGAGCAAGTATGGTCTAGAGCGAAGACCGGCCCCGCCTCACACAACGGTGAACGAGTTTGCCAGGACCCATAGAAGCGGTGTGTACCTTCTCGGCCTGAATTCCCATGTGGTCTGTATTATCGACGGGACGATTCTGGATACATGGGATTCTGGGGAAAAGGAAGTTTTGTATTACTGGAAAGGATGACGTGATATGGCCTATACACCTACACCTTACTATCCGGGCTATCAGCCCATGTACTACCAGCCGCCCATGCCGGACCAACTGGCCCAGCTCCGTGGGCAGCAGTTCCAACCTCCCATGCAAGGACCACAAATGCCGCCCGTACAGTCCCAGCAAAATGGGCAGTCCATGGTTTGGGTGAATGGAGAGCAGGAGGCCATGGGATATCTGGTGGCCCCAAACAGTGCCGTTGCTTTATGGGACAGCAACAGCCCCACTATTTATCTCAAGCAGGCGGATGCCTCTGGAAAGCCCAGCATCAAAATTTATGATCTGGTGGAACGCAGCAATGCCACAAGGACGGCCCCAGCAGCCACGCAGGAGCCTTCTATCCGCTATGCCACCAAGGATGACCTGGACGCTCTTGCGGCCCGTGTGGACGCTCTGAGCGCCAAAGAGACGGCCCCTGTAAAAAAGAAATCTGTGAAGGAGGATGCTGAATGAATCCGTTTTTCAACGCTATGGGCGGCAATCGTCAGCCTAATATGATGCAGCAATTCCAGCAGTTCATGAACCAGATGAAGGGGAAGGACCCCAACGCCATGATACAAGAGATGGTGTCATCTGGCCGCATTTCCCAAGATCAGCTTAACCAGGTCCAGAAACAAGCCCAGCAGATGTCAGGGATGTTTGAGGGGATGAGGGGAATGTTTGGTAAATAACTTCAATCAAAATCCGTGGCCACGGTTTTGAAAATAAATCAAAAAAGGAGATAACACAATGAGTCTTTCTTCTGACGGCGCTGTAATGACCATGCCCGTGCAGCCTGCCTATCAGGGCGGGAATGGCGGTTTCGGCGGCTGGGGAGGCGATTGGGCCTCCTGGATTATTCTGTTCTTGATCTTCGGTATGTTCGGTTGGGGCGGCTATGGCGGCGGCTGGGGTGGTAACTCCGGCAATGGCCTGGGCTCTCCCTCCGGTCAGGGCTGGGCTACTAGAGCCGACATCAACGAGGGCTTTGCGCTGAACGGTCTCCAGACCGGCCAGAGCGGTATCCTCTCCGCCGTAACCAACGGCTTCCATGGTGTGGATAATGCTATCTGCAATCTCGGCTATCAGCTCCAGGACTGCTGCTGCCAGACCCAGCGGGCAGTGGACGGCGTGAATTATAACCTGTCCACCCAGGGCGCGGCTACCCAGGCAGCAATCCAGGGCGTTCGCTACGACATGGCTACCCAGGCTTGCGATACCCGGAATACCATCCAGAACAGCACCAGGGACATCATCGACAACCAGAACGCCAACAGCCGTGCGATCCTCGACTTTTTGACTCAGGACAAGATTGCTACTCTGACGGCTGAAAACCAGAGCCTGAAGTTCCAGGCTTCCCAGGCGGCACAGAACGCTTTCTTCACCGCCAATCAGGAGGCCCAGACCGCTGAACTGATCCGCCGCATCAACCCCATGCCTGTTCCGGCCTATCAGGTGCCCAACCCTTATGCCGGTTGTGGGTGTAATCCCTGCGGCGGCTGCTGCTAAAACCCAATACATCAACTTTCCGGCATGACCGGAATGTTCGGCCCCGTGCCGATTTTGAACTATGCGGCGGGGCAATAGCCTCGCCGCTAATCTTTTTGAAAGGAATGATTTTTTTGGCCGAGTACACAAATAGCGCAATCGTAACCGTTGCCGCTGGTCAGAACGTGCCCTTTACCGAGGAGGCCAACACGAGCAAGCCCTGCATCGTACATCGGGAGGGTGCTGGACTGGTGACTCTTCGGGGGCTTACGAACCAGTGTCGGGCGAAGTTCAAGGTCTCCTTTGGCGCCAATATCGCCATCCCTGACGGCGGGACCGTGGAGGCCATCACTGCGGCAATCTCCATCAATGGTGAGGCGCTGACCGCATCCACCGCCACTGTTACCCCTGCCGCTGTGGAGAATTTCTTTAATATCTATGTCTCCGCTGTGGTAGATGTCCCCCGTGGCTGCTGTGTCACTGTTGCCGCAAAAAACACCAGTACACAGCCTATTTTAGTAGCCAACAGTAACTTCATTGTTGAGCGTGTAGCCTGAAAGGAGAGGATACTATGAAAGCACTATACGAGCTGAAGGATAAGCTCCAGGACGAACTGGACGAGATTGCCCGCAAGCCTGAAATGTCTGCTGGTGATCTGGAGACCGTCCACAAGCTGACTGATACCATCAAGAACATCGATAAAATCTGCGCTCTGGAGGAGGACGGTGGCTACTCTGAGGCGGGCGACTGGGAGGGACGCGGCTCCTATAATCGTGGCTCCAGTTATGCTAATCGTGGTAAGCACTATGTTCGAGGCCACTATAGCCGAGACGGTTATAACAACCGTGGTGACTATAGCAGAGATGGAGGGTATAGCCGCCATGATGCTAAAGAGGCTATGATGGAACAGGCTCGTGAGATGATGGAAAATGCCACCACTGACCGAGAGCGTGAAGCAATCCGCCGTTTTATGAGCGAGCTGGGCCGAGACTGATAGGGGGTGTCCCCCATGCTTGACCGCAAGGAGATAGACATTGAGATTGCCCGTCTGGAGTACGGAGAATCTAGCTACCCGGCCTACGCAAAGCTGGCCAACCTGTATACCATTCGGGACCGCATGGACCGTCAGGAGCGCCAAGTGCCCTATGAGGCGGCCTACTCTGCTACCTCGGCAGATGCCGAGTATTCCTCGGTGGTTGAGGACTACGGAGATAGTGATTTTCTACGCACTGTCTATGGCAAAGATCAAGGCGCGGCGTGGTCCATCATGGATGACCTGATGGACACGCTCCACACAGTAAACCCACGTGTCTACGAAGGTGTTATGCGGAAAATTCGGACCCTCTAAACTAGTCCGCCCCCTATAAAAGGGGGGCGGATTTGTTACTAACGCAAGATTTTGTGTGATATGATATAGAGAAAAAAGTTGAAGAAAATGAGAATTTATAAACTGGAAGATAACTTTTGCTCTCGATATATGAAGATAATCGATTAAAAATTTAAGAACTTCTTAAATTTTCAAAAAAGAAAAGTGCCGGTATATCAGCACTTTCCCGACTTTTGTTACTAACCGTGTTACTAACCCGTTACTAACGCCTGGTTTCTGGTGATTATTTTTTACGCAATTTTTGCCATCTCGGTGGCAAGCCAGGCGGGGTCCGGGTGAGTGTATTGCGCGGTGATATTTCCCCGCTGGGAGTGTCCGACAATGAACTTTAGGGCCATCTCATCTACCCCAGCTATTTTAGCTCTGGTTACGAATGTGTGGCGGCACCAGTGTGGTGTGGCATCAGGCACCCCCAGAGCGTCCATGACACCTTTGAATGCGGAGGCCCGATACCATCTGTCTGATACGGGATTTCCGTCCTGATGGATAATAGTATCTGCCTGATCTGCCATCCAACGGTCAAAGTATGGACGGATTTTTGGATGAACAGGAACGGTCCTACCCTTCCCAGCTTCAGTTTTGCTGCCGCCAGTTAAGCATCCTGTGTCTGGATCAAAGTTGAATGGAGTGAGGGACAAAAACTCGTTGATGCGGAGGCCGGTATAGCAGAGCATGAGCACCGTGTCAGCCCATGGGAATCCTTCTTTAGCCAACTTCTCCAGTCTTGCCATCTGTAGGTCGTCAAAGGCACCTTTGGTATGCTTCGGACCGACCTTCGGGACCTGAATAAAAGCGGAGTAGTCCTTCGCAACAATGTCACGTTCCATTAAAAATTTAAACAGAGCTTTGATAAGGATGCAGTCGTTATTAATGGACGAGCTAGACATACCATCCGCCGCATCCTGGTCAATGATAGCCTGGAGATCATCAATAGTAATACTCCTGGCCTTCCGGTCAGCTAGAGCCCCTACACGGCTCCAGGAGGCTTTATAGGATGCCACGGAGGCAGGTCCAGCTATCCTGTACTTTCGAGCGGACCATATCTCATAAGCCTGCCCCCATGTCGTATTGATTGTATCGGCGCTGATATGATTCCCAGCTTGGATTTTCTTGACTAATTCATCCAGGGCGGCCTGTGCCTCGGCGGCCTTTGCGTGGTAACTGACGGCTGTTTGGATTACATATCCACGCTTATCTCGCTGGGATATTCTGACACAGTATGGACGGCTCCGGTTACCGGATAGTTTGACCACAGTTCCGGTCCCATTTGCTCGCTTCATGGTGCTCCTCCTTTTTATGGTTGCACCCGTGGTCCCAGTATGATACAATAAAAGGGCGCAAAGGTGCCTTGGATTTATCGGTTTGGGGTGCTTTGCTTCCCGTTGATGTTGGTAGCATCTACGGCCCGCCCTCGGTGTTGGTAGCACCGGGGGCTTTTATTTTTTAAGAAAAATCTGCATAGTCTGTAAAATGCCAACTACAATCGTATAAAGTAAACAGCTTTCTATCCTGCCCTAAAGTATTAATTTTTGAAATTAAAAAGGTTCTTCCTACAACGGAGAATATGAGCTCTGCAAATTTTCCGTGTTTGTGGCAGTGAACAGTTGCTTTAGATAAATCACCATTTATAGCATAGTAAAGCTTTCCTTTCTTTTCCGTATTTTTCAATCTCTGATGTTCTTTCTTTATCTTGTTGTATTTCTTTTATGTCATCACTAAAAGCTTCTTGCTCATAATATATCCGATTTAACTCTTTCGTTTCATGCAAATAAGAACGAAAACGACCGAGAATATTTTTCACGAGGAACTCTCCCTTGCTCTTATACCTAAAAATACAACTCCGTCGCCAAATTCCCGTAGGTATACCAACAGACGGCCTTTCGCATGAAGTCCTCAGTTACTCCAAAATACTCAGCTAGATCCCAAATTTCTGTATGACCTTCTGCCACAGCATCGTCTAGTTCATCGACTGACAGCGCCCGTTCGACAGCCCATTTGTCTGCTTTGTATTCATGCTTCGCAACAAGATCGAACGGACTGTTTACTTCATGGGTGGCTCCCGTTGCATAGTGCCCACACTCATGAAGCACAGCGGATTTTTCCTCTGCCTTTGTTTTCAACCTTTTCTTGTCAAGAAATATGCCCCAAGTTTCATAAGGAGGCTTTAGCTTTAGAGTGGTCGCTTTAGAATCCTTTTTGCTGAACGGGAGCCTCCTATCAAATACAAAGACTCCCTCTAGGTCTAACCATTTATATAGGCTATTTAGATTCTCCATTTCTCTTCTTCCTTGCATCATTAAGCTGTTTTGCCATTGATAGAAGGATTTGCTTATCTGCCTCGGTCAAGTCTTTGCTTTCGTTTTGCATCGCAAAAGTAAAATCATCAAAAGTTATCTCGCGCTCATCCTCTTGGGTGGGCGCTTTTTTTGTTTCTTCTCCATATACCTCATCCAGAGTAATTCCCAGAATATCTGCGAATTTTTGGGCGTTTGGTTTGGAAAGGTCTTTGCTTCTCCCATTATTTAATTCCGACATCGTGGAACGGGGAACCCCGGCAGCCTTACAGAGAACAGTCATGTTCTTATAACCGTGTTCCCTTCCAAGTCCTTCTATATGCTTGTACAAATCTTCCATAATTCCTCCCGGCATTTGTGCAAAAAGGCAAAATTACAGATGACCGTACTTTTTACTTGACTTTTACAGCGAACAGTAATATTATAGTCACATGAAGTACGGACGGCTGTATTTATTATCTGTGGCAAGATAAGTATATTACAACTTTCCGTAATTGTCAACAACACGATATAGGGAGGTGAGCAATGGAATGGCACAACTTACGGCGTTCGGCAAGGACATCGGGAAGCGGCTGATTGACTTAGACAAACCGCAGACCTGGTTAATTGAGGAAGTTCGAAACAGGACTGGCTTGTATTTTGATGATTCTTATATGTACAAGATCAAGACCGGCCAGCTCTCCACCCCCAAGGTTGTTCAGGCTATCCGGGAAATTTTGGAAATCCAGAAGTGCGATCATGATAGCACGGAACCTGTCCAATAAAACGGGACAGTGAATAGGGGAAGGGGGTGAGAGGGATGGATAACCAACAGATAAAAGAAACGCTCGAAAAGCAGCTGCAACTACTTTCCGAGCGGTCCACAGGGATATTGCCTGAAGATAATCTGGCAGAAATCTCAAAGGTCATGTTGGATATTGCATTAAATCTCTGGAAAATCAACGAGGGCCGACGGCCCTACTAATGGCCTTCTTCTGTTCTTCGTATTCTTCCATCAGGCCAGAGATCGGCTTGATATTGGGGAATAAATCCTGATGTTCTTTGAAAAATTTCAGTTGAACATAAAGTTCTATGAACTCGTCGGCATATGTACTTTGCCCTGACGAACACATGATGCGAGTAGCTGTCTCCCATATCTCGTCTTTCGGCGGCTCTTTCACTTTCTTTAGGGCGATATAAGCATAAATTCCAGATATGCACAAAGACAGAACGCTTGGGACGAGAACTACGATTGTACTTAAAATATCCACGACTTTACCTCCCTTCTCCACCAGTATACCACGACAGGGAACGGAGGTAAATATGAAGGAAGCGGCCAATAAAATGACCAGAAAGGAGGATACCATGAAGAAACGAGAAACCTCACCAATCAGCGAGGAGGAGATTTTATCACACGCCAATGTTCCGGCCTATCTGGCGGCCCAGTTCATCGGGTGGTCTACGGCTACATTGTACCGAGCACTCCAGGAGCAGAGGGCACCCTTTGGATTTGGGGTACAGAATCAGGAAACTGGAAGCTGGGCCTATAACATCTCGCCGGGGCTACTGGTGAAGTACAAACGGGGAGACCTGCCTACTTACAAGCTGCGGGAGGTTGAGGAGCTGGCAGCGGATGGGATTGAGCGAATCGTAAACGAAAGACTATCCGGCTTACAGACTATTTTGAGTGTGGCTTTGTCAGCAACAAAATAATTGCCCCCACCCGTGGTAGCGCACGGATGAGGGCGGAAGAACAGGACACGTCCTAGCACCTTGTATTTTAGCATGGTGCGGGACGGAATACAAGGAGGAAATTTAAAATTGAGGCAGTTAACAATTGACCCTGAATTTCGGGACAAAATACCGCCTTTGTCAGCAGACGAGTTCTCCAAACTGGAAGAGAATATTGTTGCGGATGGAGAAGTTCGGGAACCGCTGGTGGTATGGCACAACACTATCATTGACGGCCACCACCGTTACAAAATTGTCCAGAAGCATCCTGAAATCCCTTTCAAAGTGAAGCAGATGGACTTCTCTGATAAGTGGGCCGCTATTGTTTGGATGTGCCGGAACCAGTTGGGGAGAAGGAATGTGACACTGGCGCAACGCGATTACCTTCTCAAAGAAGAACATGATGCGCTTGTCAAAACGCATGGAGCCGCCGATGGATTTCGGGGAAATCAGTATGTGAAAGTGGTAAATGGCCAAAACGACCAATTACCAAACAGTTCGGGAGAGATGTTTCAGGCCAGAAAAGTTGTAGCGAAAGAACACGGAATTAAAGAAAGCGAAGTAAGAAGAGCTGTAGAGTTTGGGCGCGGACTTGATGAGGCCGAAAAGGTTTCTCCTGGTATCAAAGAGGCCGTCCTATCCGGTTCTGTGAAAGCCCCCAAGTCCGTTATCTCTGAAATCCGCAATGCTCCAGAGGAAAAGAAACGCGAGGTTGTGGAAGCTATCAAAAAAGGCGATACGGACACAGTGAGGGCGATCCTTCGCCCAATCCCAAAGGTAGCGCCGGTGGAGCCGACTCCACCCTTCACTGTGGCAGAATTTCAAGAGCTAATCCACACGGCTATCAAAGCGTTGGATGCGTCCCTAAAGCAGCACATGGTTCTTGTCCATCGGGAAATGCTTGATATCCCTGCTGGGCGTGATGCTGCTATGAGAGAGTTGGACAGAGGCGTTGAGGTCATTACTAAATATAAGGACATGGTAAGGATGGTGAATGAGAATGGCACAGAAGATTGAAGTTCAGCTTTTAGACCTCAACACAAAGGATATTCTGATTGACGACCTCGGCCAGAGAGACGTAAATCGGAGACGGGCACAGTTCAATAAAATTATGCGTACATTCGATCCGAATCTCATCCAGCCTATCAGCGTTGCTCTGATCGATGGAAAGTATTACTGCTTCGACGGTCAGATGACCATGAAGGTTTTAAAGGCCAGAAACGCCGGTCGTGATCTCTGCGTAAAGTGCCGGGTCTATAACGGAATGACAAAGATGGACGCAGCAAATATGTTCATTAATCAGAGAGGGACAACGAGCCGCGTCACACTGACCGACAAAATACGGGTCCTTGGAAACTATGGGGATAAACAGTCAATCGATTTCCAGAGGATTACAGAGGCTAACGGCCTCGAAATTTCGTGGACCGGAAACAAGGCTAAAAACGCTGTTGTAGCAGTCAGCACTCTATGGAACGAGTTTCTTGCAATTAACGATAACGAACTGTATGCGATGTATATCCGCGTTATAAAAGGCGCGTGGAACGGGGACCCGGCTGGCGCACAGGCGCAAATTTTGAAGGGGCTTGGCCTTTTCCTTCGGACGTACAAAGAACAGGCGAAAGAGGATATATTGATCCAAAAACTAAGCAGGAAGCATCCAAATGACTTAATTAGAGACGCACAGGTGGACAGATCATCCGGTTCCAGAAAGTACGCTGTACAAATTCTGCTGGCATATAACTATGGGCAGAGAGAAGAAAACCGATTACCAAACCTGTTATAAAAATCGCCCCGCCAGGTGGTGGCACACCTGACGAGGCTGGCAAACCTAACTGACCAGACCAATTAGGCTTGATGGATATATCATACTAGAACATCTGTTCTCTGTCAAGCCGGAAAGGAAAAAAATATGGCAGAGAAAGAGACAAAAATTGGACGCCGCAACACCATTGAGGAACTGGGAAAACTCGGCGAGTCAGTCAAAAACCAAATGGATTGGCTCAACAAACAGGTTTATGGGATGACATTTGAGGATTTAATTCGATACATGGGGAGGCGGACAGATGATGACACCGAATGAGGTCATCCGTCGTATCACCCAGCGGGCTATGGAGCGGCACCGGCTGTCGCAAAGGGGCCTTGCCCATGAGATCGGATGCGGCGATGGCTCTATTTCAAAGCTCCTGGACGAGCAGGAGGTACGCCTTACTCAGGAGCAGTGGTTCTATTTGATGACACTGGGAGGAATCAGAATTGTTTGAATTTTTATCCGTGGTGTGCATGGTGTGCATCGTGATCTGTACCGCCCTCGCTGTGGCGGAATTTATAGAAAAGAGGCGGAAAAAGTGAAGTACATTGAGGACGGACGCTCTCTGGTGGAGCGAAACCACGACGCTAGAGAATATTGCTATCAGTGCCGCCGGGAGCGTGAGGCACGCATGAACCGCATTGTGAGGCGGTGCCTGGTGGTGTCTAGCATGATCTTTATGTGCTCTCTGCTGGTAGGGTGGGCGCTGTGATGTGTGACATTGAACATCCAGACGTTACAGCGATTCAGCGGTACGGATATCCTACATGGGCCATATCATACGAGGCTGACAGATGTGACGAGCAAAAAGAATATATCGAAGAAGAAAAATGGGGAGATAGGATGCCAGATGGATAAGAAGATTATTTTGACCGTCCACCGGCCAGAGCCGTCATTTTGCGGAGTAGTCAAGTTGGACAGAGATGCGGAGGTATTGGTGAAGCAGCTCCAGCGAGAGACCGGGATGACAGCAAAATACATCGTTTCCCAAATTATAATCCAGGGATTTGACCTGGTAGAAATTAAGGAGGATAAAGATCAATGATCGTCAAGCCTGAAAACATGGATTTTTCCAACAAAAACATCATCATGATTATCAGCGGCCTTCCGGGCGTTGGCAAAACTACACTGTCTCTGTCCGCACCGGATGTGGTTCTGGTAGACGCTGATGAGGGTATGGCCCGTGTCAAGCCAGAGCATCGAAAAGACAGTTCCATGGTCAAAACCTATGAGGAACTGCTGTCTGACATTAAGAGCTTTGAGGGGCACTATAAGACGGTAGTCATCGATACCTGCGGGGCCTTGATCGATCTGATGAAGGATTGGGCCATGCGGAATGAGCCATCCGCCAGCAAGAAAAGCGGCGGGTTCAGCCAGCAGGGCTACGGATTCGTCAAGACCGAGTTCCTCCGCCTATCCGCCGAGCTGCGCAAGAAATTCAATGTAGTGTTCCTGTTCCACGCTTCCAAGGATCGGCAGGGCGATGACGTGTTCTATGACATCGTGTGTGAGGGTTCTACCAAGACTCTGGTTTGGCAGCCTGCCGACCTGGGGGCCTATCTACATATCGTCAACGGCGAACGGTATCTGGGCTTTACCCCAACCATGAACTATAACGCTAAGAGCGCCTACGGTATCAAGGGATTGGTCAAGGTCCCGGAACTGAAGGATGGAGAGCCGAACGATTTTCTGACGAAGCTGTTTGCCAAGGTCAAGGAAAATATCGCCGCCGAAAAAGAGGCTCTTAAGCCTCATCAGGAGCAGTATGAGGAAACGATGGCGGCTGGGAAGCTGGCCATTGAGACCATCGAGAAGCCGGAAAATGTAGTCGAGGCCATGAGTGCAATCAAAGGACTGACCCATGCCTTGACCAGTGAGCGGGAGCTGAAAGCGGCGCTAACGGAGCGAATCAAAGAACTGGGGATCGTCTACAACAAGGAGACGAAAGCCTATGAGTGGGCAAAGCAATAAGTTTCTGCTGACGCAGAGCCTTTTGTCTTCCTGGCAATACGCCCTCAAAGGTGGGGATGGTGAGGAATTTCTCTCTGCCCTGCGCCGGGAGAAAAAGCCCCAGTCAAAGGCCATGCTGGACGGTATCCGGTTTGAGAATATGGTCCACGCGGTCAGTGAAGGGGCAGATATTACCCAAGATCAGGAATGGTACAGGCCGGTGGTGGAGATTTGCAAAATCATCACCCAGAGCCAGTATCAGGTCAAGGCATCCAGGCCTTTAGTGGTGGATGGCGTAGAATTTGTGTGCTACGGAATCCTTGACTTTCTGAAAGCTGGGGTTATCTACGATACAAAATTCAGCACAAAATACCGTGTAGGAAAATACCTTGACAGTCCCCAGCACCCCATGTACTTCTACCTATGCCCGGAGGTCCGGGAATTTGAGTACATCATCAGCGACGGCAGCTATGTATATCGGGAGGCATATCTGCCGGAGGACACCGAGCCCATTGAAACCATCGTCCGGCAGTTCATGAAATGGCTGGATAAAGCAAATCTGGTGGACCTGTACTGCCAGAACTGGAGGAGCAAATATGCCTAAGTGGTGGATTCATTTTATCAAGAGCCGCAAGACCTGTAATGGGTTTTGCCTTACCTGCAAAC
>CDZK01034214.1_pt1 | contig 50288 bp, 46 predicted proteins | sample 557401 | NCBI WGS metagenome assembly CDZK01 (sample SAMEA3182108, study PRJEB8094) | gut metagenome | biome: human; feature: gut; material: Stool; isolation source: human stools | place: Canada | collected 2013-04-25 | reverse complement strand
TGCATCTTCAGGGCGTAGTCCCGGATGGCCTTCTTTTTCAGGAAGTAGCCCTTGGCGCTGGAGAACTCCGGAGAGTCCGTGGCCTTGAGCACGATGTTGTCCTTCACGGACATATTGCCGATGAGGCCCATTTTGTTCCGGTCCTCGGGGATGTGGGAGACGTTTTCCAGAATGAAGCCGTTGGGGGTGAACTGGGCCACCTTGGAGCCCTTCATGTCCACCTCGCCGCCGTCCGGCGTCAGCACGCCGGTGACCACCTGGGCCAGCTGGCTCTGGCCGTTGCCGTCCACGCCGGCGATGCCCACGATCTCCCCCCGGCCCACGGTCAGGGAGACGCCGTTGAGTCCCGCGTGCTTGGAGGCCTTGTGGTAGTCCACGTTCCGCAGCTGGATCACCGGGTCCCCCGGCTCCTCCACCTTCTCATAGTGAGAGGGCGTCAGCTCCCGGCCGATCATCAGGTTGGCCAGCTCCTGGCCGTTGGTCTCGGAACGGTCCAGGGTGGTGACCACCTCCCCGGCCCGCAGGATGGTGATGCGGTCGGAGATCTGCAGCACCTCCCGCATCTTGTGGCTGATGAAGATGACGCTCTTGCCCTCCTCCGTCAGCTTGCGGATGATCTGGAACAGACCCTCCACCTCAATGTCCGTCAGGGCGGCGGTGGGCTCGTCCAGGATCAGCAGCTCCGCTCCCCGGTACAGTGTCTTCAGGATCTCCACCCGCTGCTGGGCGCCCACGGCGATCTCCGTGATGGGCTTGTCCAGCTCCACGTCCAGGCCGTACCGCTCCGCCAGCTCCAGGATCTCTTTCTTCCGGGCCTCCTTGTCGATGAAGATCCCCTTGGTGTTCCGGTCCCCCAGAATGATGTTCTCAAACACCGTCATGGCCTCCACCAGCATGAAGTGCTGGTGCACCATGCCGATGCCCAGCTTCACCGCCTGGGCCGGGGAGTCGATGCGGACCTCCTTCCCGTTGAGGAAGATCTTCCCCTCCGTGGGCTGGTACAGTCCAATGAGGACGTTCATCAGCGTGCTCTTTCCGGCGCCGTTCTCCCCCAGCAGGGTATGTACCTCGCCCTTGCGGACGGACAGGTTGATGTCCCTGTTGGCGTAAAAGTCGCCGAACCGCTTGCTGACGTGCTCCATTCTCAGTAATTCCTCCAAAGAATCAGCCCCCTCCTTGCATATGGCGCTTTCCCATGCGGGCAAGCATCAGCTCTTTTTTCTCCAGCAGTGTATAGACCATGGGCTCCGCCCAGGAGTACTGCCCCATGAACTCCCCCTGAAACTGGCAGATGGCGTCCTCGTCGCCGCCCATGAAATCCTGAAAGTCAGAGTCCGCCAGGTCCATCCGCACCCGCAGGCTCCCCCGGCTGCGGAGGAACATCTCCTCCGCCCCGTAGTCCCGCAGGGTATCCGCCAGCTCCTTGATGGTGCGGCGGTATCCGGCGCCGTCGGCGTGCTCTCCCCAGAGCTTTTCCACGATCTCGTGGATGGACACCGGCCGCCCGTTCTGATAGACGCACAGGGCCATCAGCTCCTGGGCCTTGCCGGAGCGGAATTTCACCGGCTCCCCGTCCACCAGCATATCAAAATTCCCGAAGGTGTGAAAGAAAATCCGCTTGCGCTGGCGGCGGCGCAGCAGCTTGGCCCGCTCCATCACGTCGGCGATGTCCTCCCGATCAAAGGGCTTGAAGATGATGTAGTCCGCCTTCATCTTCAGGGCCTCCACCGCGAACCTGGGGTGGGCGGTGGCAAAGACGATGATGATGTCGCTCCGCAGCCGCCGCAGGGCCTGGGCCAGCTGGATGCCGTCCATCCCCGGCATGTCGATATCCAGCAGGGCAAAGTCCACCACATGGCCGGAGGCGTACTCGATGGCTGCGTTGGGGTCGGTGAATTTCCCCACGATTTCAAAATCGGGGAGATCCGCGCACTTGAGCTCAAAGAGCTGCAAATCCAGCAGCATGTCGTCCACCAGGATGGTTTTCAATCGCGGTCCCCCCTATTCAGCTCTATTCTTATATTATATCAGATGAAGCGTACAAAAACCGTACTCTTTCACGGGGATCGTGAAAGATTTTCAGCCGCCTGCGCCTGTTTTCCATAGAGCAGCACGGCCTGGGTGCCGGCGCCCACGGCGCTGGTGATCCGCAGCTCGCTGCCGGGGAACCGGGCCATGCGCCGCCGCACGTTCTCCAGACCGATGGAGCCCGTCTCCCGGACCGCGTCCAGGTCGAACCCCACGCCGTCGTCGCTGACAGTGACCTTCCAGCTGTTGGGCAGCTCCTCCAGCCGCAGAGTGACGGTCCCGCCCCCCACTTTGGGCTTGATGCCGTGGAGGATGGCGTTTTCCACAAGGGGCTGAATGGTCAGCAGGGGGATGGGAAAGTCCGCATCCGGGATCTCATAGACCATATGCAGCCGGTCTCCCAGCTGCTGCTGGTTGATGTCCGCGTAGGCCCGCACCGCCCGGAGCTCCTCCCGGAAGGAGCCGATCCCGCCGTCGGCGGTGACGGAGTCCAGGGTGAAGCGGAGATAGCGGGCGAAGTCCCCGGCCATCTTGTAGGCGGCCTCCGGCTTCAGGACGATCAGAGCCTGCAGGGCGTTGAGGGTGTGGTAGAAGAAATGGGAGCGGATCTGGCTCATCAGCATGTTGCCCTGCTCCTGCTCCAGCTGCTCCTGCAGCTGCTGGATGGCCCGCCGGGACTTCTCCTCCTGCAGCTGCCGCAGCCGGCCGGCGTAGTAGATCCCCGCCGCGGCCAGCAGCGCGATCAGCAGACTCACCGCCGCCTCCAGCCACAGCCCGGCGCGGAGATACCAGGGCTGCAGCGGCGCCAGGGAGACGGTCCAGACAGAGTTGAACAGCGCCTGCTGGTGGTCCACGGTCCGCGCGCCCTCCGGCAGGGGCCGCTCCGACTCCAGGATCACCTGCTTCTGCCCGTCATCCGGGTTGATCCGCCAGATTTGGCAGGCGAAGCCCTGCTCATTGATCCGGTCCAGGGAATTGCCCGCCAGGGCCTGGGGAAAGTCCAGCGTCACGGAGACGATGCCCCAGAAATAGGAACTCCCGGCCGCATCCGTCAGAAAGACCGGCAGCCGCCCGGCAATGCCGAGGCCGCCCTGAATGAGTTCAAAGGGCCCGGCGATGTACAGCTCCTTCTTCTCGATGGCGGCCCGGGCCTCCAGGTTGCCGGCCCCATCGTCATACATGTTCAGCCCGATGACGGCCTCGTTCCCCTCCAGAGGATAGACACCGGCCACGATCCCGTCCGGCGCAAAGAGAACGTTCCGCACATAGGCCTCCCGCAGCAGTACGTGGGCGACCCTGCCGAAATCGGAGTAGTCCCCGTCCGTCTGGATGAGATAGGCCTCCAGCACCCGGGTCTTGCTCATCTCGGAGAGCAGGAACTCATACATCTCCGCGCCGATGCCGCTGGCGATGTAGCCCATGCGGTCCCGCTCCTGCCGGCGATGGCTCCACTCCATACACCCTGTCAGCACCAGTCCCGCCAGCAGTACCAGGACAAAGGCGCGGATGACCTGGGCCAGCACCGGCCGCTCCCTCCTCATGGCAGCACCCCCTTTTTGTGGCCTTTTTTCCAGAATACCCCCAATTGCCCGGTAATGCAAGCAGGGATGTCATCAAAGGCCCGGATTCCGGGCCCGGCACCAGGGAGACCTGCGCCCGGGGCTCGACCCTGACGGATGCCGGGCGGCATCCGGGTGACTCCGGCGTCCCGCAAATGGGAACGGCCCCAAAAAAACTGCCAGAAGAAAATTGCCGCTTTTCCGTCAGAAAAGCGGCAATTTTGTGATTGCAAGAGCTGTATTTGCACCGACGACTGGCCGTGGGCTGCGGCGGGGGCGATCACTTCTCAGCTGGGGGCCAGCGGCGACTCAGCTTGCGCGCCATCTCCCGCACCAGCAGGGTGAGCTTCTTCTCCGGCGGCAGGTCTTTATACAGGATGCCGTAGGGAAAGTCCTCATTTTCCAGAATGGGGATGCAGCTCAGGTCCAGCACCTCAAAGTACTCCGGGATCCGGTAGCCCGGCAGGACCGCCGCGCCATATCCGGCACCGGCCAGGCTGAGGCAGACCCGGTCATCTTCGATGAAGAAGTCCCGGTGATGGAGCCGGTGCAGGTTTACCAGATCCCGGAGGGGGTTGTCGCTCTGAAAGGGGATCAGCTTGCTGTGGGGGAGGATCAGCCGCTCGTTCTCCAGCTGGGAAAAGCGGATCTCTTTCTGGCCGGCCAGAGGATGGGAACGGGCCACGATGGCATAGGATTTCATCTTCACCAGCTCCAGGAAGGAGAAGTCCGTCCCCTTGCGCATATGGCTGCTGGCCATCATGAAGTCGATCTGCCCGGCTCCCAGCATCAGCAGCAGTTTGTCATAGGTCTCGATCTCCACCACGGGCTCCATATCCGGAAACGCCAGACGAAATTTCCCCAGCACCTCTGTCAGCATGACCAGCTCCGCGTTGGAGGTGCAGCCGATGCTGATATGGCCGTGGCTGCTCTGCCGGGTAAGGCTCTGCGTGGCAAGGTCCTGCTGGCGCAGCATCTCCTTTGCATAGGGATAAAAGGCGGCCCCCATGTCGGTGAGCTTTACCAGCTTCTGATTGCGGATGAAAAGCTGGGCCTCCAGCTCGGCTTCCAGCTGCCGGATGTGGTGCGTCACCGAGGGAACGGAAAAATACAATTCCTGGGCTGCTTTTGTGAAGCTGAGCTTGTCCGCTACAGCCACGAAGCACTGAAGCTGCTGTGTATTCATACCTCTCGTCCTTTTCTGCGCGCTGCCTGCATGGCCCGCAGCACGGGTGTTAAAGATCCTCTAATAGCGTTATAGATTATTATACACCACGCCCGCTGGTTTGTGGTAGTATTTTTGTGAAATATGCCGACGATTCCGATCACTGCGGATACCGCCGGCGGATACAGCGCGACACAAATGATTTGGGAGGGACTTATGAAAAACTGCAAGGATCTCACCGTCATGGTGGTGGGTGCCGGCACCATGGGCCTGAGTATGGCCCAGGTCATGGCTGCCCATGGCATCAAAACCTACATGACCAGCCGCCACGAGGCCACGCTCCAAAGCGCCCGGGAAAAGATCAACACCGCCATTGACGGGCTGATCCGGGAGGGGCTGGCGGACGAACGCTACCGGGAGCAGGTGGACCAGCACCTCTTCCCTGTCACCAACGACAAATTCCCGGAGATCGGGAAGGAAGTGGACGTGGTGCTGGAGACGGTGGTGGAGAACGCCGACTCCAAGCGGGCCATCTACCAGCAGCTGAACGACTGCTGCCGCCCGGACTGCATCATGGCCTCCAACACCTCCGGGATGGACATTTTTACCGTGACAGAAGGCGTCCTGTCCCATCCGGAGCGGCTGATCATCGCCCACTGGTTCAATCCGCCCCATCTGATGAAGCTCATCGAGGTGGTGCGGGGAGAAAAGACCTCCGATGAGACCACGGAGTGCATCCGCACCCTGCTGGAGTATGTGGGGAAGAAACCGGCGGTTCTCAACAGGTTCGTGCCAGGGTTTATTGTCAACCGCATCGCCACGGTCATCAACCGGGAGCTCTATTACATGATCGAGCAGGGCTGGATCAATGGCGAGGACGCGGAAAACGCCATCCGGTACACCGACGGCCTGCGCTATGGCTTTGAGGGCCCCCTGGGAATCTGGGATTTCGTGGGCCTGGAGATCCCCATGACCGTGGCAAAAGGCGTGCTGCCCACCCTGTGCAACAGCGCCGACCGGATGCCCCTGGGGGACAAGCTGATCGCCGAGGGAAAAACCGGCGTCAAGGCCGGAGAGGGCGTTCTGAAATACGGCCCCATGGACGAATATGTGGAGAAGCGGAACCGCCGGATCATCCAGATGACCAAGATCATGGACCAGTGGGACAGAGAAGATCAGTGAGAGGGAATGAAAATGGAACAGACAGCGACGCGTACCGCAGAGTTTGAAACTTTTGACAAAAAGCGCAGGCGCTTTCTTCTGGTCTGCCTCATCGGCGCCTTCGTGGTGGGCCTTGCCTACACCTGGGCCGTACTGCAAAACCCCTTTATTCAGCAGATGGGGGGAGATGCCGTGACCTCCACGGTGGTCCTCTGCTATACGGTCACCGTGGTGTCCTCCTGCATGTCCCCCTCTGTATTCGGGGCCTTCACCAAAAAGCTGGGACCGAAAAAGACCATCCTGCTGGGCACACTGATGTTCGGCCTGGGATACATCGTCTCCGGACGGACCTCCAGCATGGTGCTCTTTTTCATCTCCTTCGGCCTGGGTACCGGCATCGGCTCCGGCTTCATCTACCCCACCATCATGGGCTATATGGCCACGGTTTTCCCGGATAAGCGGGGCTCTGTCTCCGGCGCTGTGGCAGGGGTCTACGGCGGCGCCTCCATTGTCTGGTCCCCCCTTCTGGCGGGCTGGATTGAAAAAAGCGGCCTGGCTGCCGCCCTTTTGATCGTGGGCGTCATTGCCCTGGTGTGCATCGGCGCCGTGTCCTTCCTGATCGAGCAGCCGCCTGAGGGGTATTTGGAGTATAAGAGCAAATCGGCCGCTCCCTCCGGGGCCGGCAAGGCCGTTAAAAAGACCAACCTGCCCGACCTGACCCGGGGACAGATGGTCAAGACCAGTATGTTCTACGTGGCCATCATCGCCTTTGCCTTTGGCTGCACCTCCGGCATGATGGTCATCTCCCAGGTGTCCTCCATCATGCAGAAAGGCTTTGCCATGACAGCGACCCAGGCGGCGGTCTATGTGTCCGTCACCTCCTTTATGAGCATGATGGGACGCTTTATCTGGGGATGGGTGACGGATCACTTCAACAAATATGTCACCCTGAGCATCATCTGCGGACTGCCGGTCATCACCATGGGACTTCTGGCGGTCTCCGCCTCCATGCCCCTGACCGTGGCCTGCCTGGCCGTTACCGCCCTGTGCTACGGCGGCTTTGGGAGCACCATTACCCCCATTACCGCCGATCTCTTTGGCTCCAAGCACGTCACGGAGAACTACGGGGTGATGTATCTGGCCTTCGGCTTTGCCGGACTGGTGGGGCCCCAGCTGGCCGTCAACTTCAGCAGCGGCGGGGACTATACCACCGCCTATCTGGTAGCGGCGGTCATCTCGGCCATTGCCCTTGTCATGGCCTTGCTCGTTCGGAAAAAGGTCCTGTCCAGCTATACCGACTAGGGACCCGTCCGCGGTTCCGCAGGGACTCGCCGCCCAACGCCTCGGGGCGAGGGCTGCGCCTGCTTCCGACAGTCCAAAGTCCCCGCGGCGCCGCGTGCCAGGGCGGCGGGGGTTCCGCGCCGGCCATCTGACATTGCGCGGAGCGGGCGGATATAATTGGAAGCTCTGCGGCAAATGCCATCTGATCCCGCAAAAGGCCAAGCGGCCCGGACGCGACTCCCCGGCGTCCGGACCGCGGTTTTGCCCCGTATGGGGCACGGATTTGAGCCTGGAGACAGCGCCTCCGGGCAGCCGCTTCCAGGACCCCAGAACGGCGGGGACGCGGATGAAATCGAAGCTCGGGCAGTCTGGCGGCCGGGGCGGGCGGATGATCTCCCGGGCGGCTGCGCAGCTGTGGAACCCCCGCTCCATCGGCTTTTTTCGCCGCCGGTTCCCGGCGCGGGACCCGCCGCCCGAAGCGGGACCGCTTTTTGCCGCTGGGAAGTAAGGAAATCGTGTGAAAAGATGAACAATTGTTGACAAACTGTAAACTCTTGGTAAAATAGGCATAGGCCTTTTCAGGCTTATGAAAAATGGGAGGTTAGTATGAAAAGAGTAATCAGCACCCTGCTGGCAGCCGTCATGCTGCTGGCACTCACCGCCTGCGGTGGGAACAGCGCGGAATCCACGCCCAGTGACGGCGGTTCCGATTCCGCCAGCGATACCTTCAAGATCGGCATCGTCACCGGTACCGTCTCTCAGTCTGAGGATGACCGCCGCGGCGCCGAGGCATTCCAGGCGATGTATGGCGAGGATCGGGTCGTCCTGGCCACCTATCCCGACAACTTCACCGATGAGGTGGAGACCACCATCCAGAAGATCGCCGGCCTGGCTGACGATCCCGACATCAAGGCCATCGTTGTCAACCAGGCTGTCCCCGGGACCACCGAGGCGTTCCGCCAGATCAAGGAGCGCCGGCCCGACATCCTGTGCATCGCCGGTGAGTCCCACGAGGACCTGCCCGAGATCGGCTCCGCTGCGGATCTGGTCTGCAACAACGACTTCGTCGCCCGCGGCTACCTGATCATCCGCACCGCCCACGAGCTGGGCTGCACCGACTTCGTGCACATCTCCTTCCCCCGCCACATGGCATATGAGACCATGAGCCGCCGCGCGGCCGTCATGCAGAAGGCCTGCGAGGAGTTCGGCATCGCCTTCCATCAGGAGACCGCTCCCGATCCCACCTCCGATGTGGGTATCGCCGGTGCCCAGGCCTATATCCTGGAGAAGGTGCCCGAGTGGGTCCAGACCTACGGTGAGAAGGCCGCCTATTTCTGCACCAACGACGCACACACCGAGCCCCTGCTGAAGCAGCTGTTCCAGTACGGCGGCTACTTCATCGAGGCTGACCTGCCCTCTCCTCTGATGGGCTATCCCGGCGCTCTGGGTCTGGATCTGACCGAAGAGGCCGGCGACTTTGAGGCGATCCTGGCGAAGGTCGAGGACGCCGTGGTGGAGGCCGGCGGCGCCGGCCGGTTCGGCACCTGGGCTTACTCCTATGGCTATACCACGTCCGCCGGTCTGGCTCAGCACGCCATGAACGTCCTCAACGGCGAGAGCGATCTGACCGATATGGATGACATCGCCAAGGCCTACGAGGTCTTCTCCCCCGGCGCGGAGTGGAACGGCTCCGGCTACACCAACGCCACCACCGGTGTGAAGTCCGACAACATCTTCCTGGTGTATCAGGATACCTACATCATGGGCGATCCCGGCTACTACATGGGTTCTACCAGCGTGGAGGTTCCCGAGGAGTACTTCACCACCGCCTAAAATATTTCTCCAACAGTTCATTCAAAACAGCAGGGGGAGGAACTCTCCCTGCTGTTTTCGGAGAAGGAGAAAGGTAAGGATATACTATGGAAAACAACAACGCTCCTTTGTTGGAGATGCGAAATATCAAAAAGGACTTCTTCGGCAATCAGGTCCTGACGGACATCAACCTCACGCTGCAGGCAGGTGAGGTCCTGGGCCTTGTGGGAGAAAACGGCGCCGGTAAGAGCACGCTGATGAAGATCCTCTTTGGCATGGATGTGATCCGAGAGACCGGCGGGTATGAGGGAGAGGTTCTGATCGATGGGCAGGAGGTCAAGTTCTCCGACCCGTTTGACGCATTGGCCGCCGGCATCGGCATGGTCCACCAGGAATTTTCCCTGATCCCCGGCTTTACCGCCGCCGAAAACATCCTGCTCAACCGGGAACCCACGAAAAAGAGCATCGTCGCCGAGGCCTTCGGCCCCCGGCTGAATACGCTGGATTATAAGGAGATCCAGGAGCGCTCCGCCAAGGCCATCGACAAAATGGGCGTCAAGATCAGCGGAGACATGGTCATCAGCGATATGCCGGTGGGCCACAAGCAGTTTACGGAGATCGCCCGGGAGCTGAGTAAGGAGAATCTGAAGCTGCTGATCCTGGACGAGCCCACCGCGGTCCTGACGGAGAAAGAGGCCGAGGCACTGCTGCAGTCCATCCGGAACATGGCGGCCCAGGGGATCTCCGTAATCTTCATCACCCACCGCCTGCAGGAGATCCTGTCTGTCTGCGACAAGGTCGTCATCATGCGGGACGGCTATGTGGTCAAGGACAGCCCGGCCAAGGACCTCGATGTGCCTGAGATCACCAGATGGATGGTGGGGCGGAACGTGGAGTCCGCGCACACCACCGAGGCACGGGAGCTTCCCGACGCCCGGACCATCATGTCCATCCGGAAGCTCTGGGTGGATATGCCCGGCGAGATTGTGCGCAATGTCGACCTCGACATCAAGGAGGGCGAGATCCTGGGGATCGGCGGCCTGGCAGGCCAGGGCAAGCTGGGCATTCCCAACGGGATCATGGGCCTGTACGAGGCGGGCGGCACCGTGGAATTCGACGGCAAGCCCATCCCCTTGAACAACCCAAGAGCGTGCCTGAGCGCGTCCCTGGCGTTCGTCTCTGAGGACCGGCGGGGCGTCGGTCTGCTGCTGGACGAGTCGCTGGAATGGAACGTGGCGTTCTCCGCCATGCAGATCCAGAACAAGTTCCTGCGGAATTTCGGCCTGTTCAAGTGGCGGGACGACGGAGCCATCCGCGCCGTGACCAACAAGTATATCGACGAGCTGAAGATCAAATGCACCGGATCCCGGCAGAAGGCCAAGGAGCTCTCCGGCGGCAATCAGCAGAAGGTATGTCTGGCCAAGGCCTTTGCGCTGGAACCCCGGTTCCTGTTCGTGGCTGAGCCCACCCGCGGCATCGACGTCGGAGCCAAGGCTCTGGTGCTGGAGGCGCTGAAGCGGTTCAACCGGGAATTCGGCGTCACCGTGGTGGTCATTTCCTCTGAGCTGGAGGAGCTGCGCCAGACCTGCGACCGGATCGCCATCGTATCGGGAGGAAGGATCGCCGGCATCCTGCCGGCCAGCGAGTCCTCCGAGGCGTTTGGCACGCTGATGGTCAGCCAGGTGATATAAGGAGGGCATCATGGGCAAAACGTTAGAGAATCAATCCACACTCCGGGGCTTTATCGACCGGTTCGGAATGCCCCGGCTGATCATCGCCGCGTTTGTCGTGCTGCTGTTCGTCATGGCCCCCATCGTGGGCGCCGACCTGACGATGCAGATCGGCAACGTGATCAACCGCTTCAGCTGGAACGCCGTCCTGGTGCTGGCCATGGTCCCCATGATCCAGTCCGGCTGCAGCCTGAACTTCGGCATCCCTCTGGGGATCCTGTCCGGTCTGCTGGGCGGCACGCTGTCCATCCAGCTGGGCTTCACCGGGGTCGCCAGTTTCTTCGTGGCCATCCTGCTGGCCACCCCCTTTGCCGTTCTGGTGGGCGGCGGCTACGGCTGGCTGCTGAATAAGATCAAGGGCGGCGAGATGATGATCGCCACCTATGTGGGCCTGGCCTCCATTGCATTCATGTGCATGATGTGGCTGCTGCTGCCCTACACCAGCCCCACCATGGTGTGGGGCCTGTCCGGCAAGGGCCTGCGTACCACCATCTCTCTGGATGGCTTTTACGACAAGGCGCTGGCCAACTTCCTGGCCATCCCCATTGACCCGGAGGACGGCCTGTATTTCCCCACCGGCAGCATCTTGTTCTTTGCTGTCCTGGCCCTGGGGATCTGGGCGTTCTTCCGCACAAAGACCGGCACGGCCATGACTGCGGTGGGTTCCAACCCGCAGTTTGCCAGAGCCGCCGGCATCAACGTGAACCGGATGCGCCTGCTGTCGGTGATCATGTCCACCTGGCTGGGCGCGGTGGGCATTCTGGTCTATCAGCAGGGCTTCGGCTTTATGCAGCTGTATATGGCGCCCAATAACATGACGCTGCCCACTGTGTCGGCGATCCTGATCGGCGGCGCCGCTGTCAACAAAGCGTCGATCCCCAACGTGATCATCGGCACGGTCCTCTTCCAGAGCATCGTGACCCTGACGCCCACCGTGGTGACGGCCATGATCCACATGGACATCAGCGAGGTCGTCCGCATGATCGTGTCCAACGGCATGATCCTCTATGCACTGACCAGAGTTATGAAGGGGGAGGGCTCAAGATGAAGAACAAACAGAAATTCAGCTTGGGCAGATTGCTGCAGGGCAACATCGTCCCCATCATGTTCATCGTGATCTGCATCATCTGCTTCCCCATGTCCGGCTATTCCCCGGCCTATCTGCTCAACGAGCTGGTCACCCGCATGGGCCGCAACACCTTCCTGGTCCTCAGCCTGCTGATCCCCGTTATGGCGGGCCTGGGCATGAACTTTGCCATGACGCTGGGCGCCATGGCCGGCGAGATCGGCCTGATCCTGGTGTCCGACTGGCAGATCTGGGGGATCCCGGGCATCATTCTGGCGATGATCCTCTCCATCCCCATCTCCATCCTCTTCGGCATCTTCTGCGGCAATCTGCTGAACAAGGCGAAGGGCCGGGAGATGATCACCAGCTATATCATCGCCTTCTTCATGAACGGCGTGTATCAGCTGATCGTACTCTTCATGATGGGCCCCATCATCCCCATCCTGCATGACACCCTGAAGCTGCCCCGGGGCTATGGCATCCGCAATACCGTCAGCCTGCTGAATATGCGGCAGCATCTGGACAACCTGCTGGCCATCAACGTGGCGGGCATCAAGATCCCGGTGCTCACGTTCCTCATCATCGGCGTGCTCTGCCTGGTGATCGTCTGGTTCCGCCGGACCAAGCTGGGCCAGGATATGCGGGCAGTGGCGCAGGACATGGAAGTGGCCCGCAATGCCGGTATCAACGTGGACCGCACCCGCATCATCGCCATCGTCATGTCCACCGTGCTGGCGGGCTTCGGCATGATCATCTATCTGCAGAACCTGGGCAACTTCCCCACTTACAGCGCGCACACCCAGATCGGCACGTTCAGCATCGCAGCGCTGCTGGTGGGCGGCGCCTCGGTGGAGAAGGCCTCCATCAGCAACGCCTTCCTGGGCGTGTTCCTGTTCCACCTGATGTTCATTATGGCCCCCGCTGCCGGCACCGCCGTCACGGGCGACTCCATGATCGGCGAGTATTTCCGCACCTTTGTCTCTTACGGCGTCATCACCGTGGCACTGATCATGTATGAGGCACAGAAGCGCCGGACCAGAAGCGCCACCGGCCATCTGCTGGCTCTGGCGCAGCAGGAAGAGGAGGCAAGAGCGAAATGAAAAAACGCAATGTCATGTTCCTCTGCCTGCTGGCCCTGATCCTGGTGGGGATCGGCGCCATCATGATGGTCATTGGCCGTGGACACACGGTGTACTTTGACAACAAGTCCCTGGACTACGAGGGCAAGACCTACGAGTCCCCCTATAAGATCGAGATCTATCAGGGCGGCAATGCCGACGGCGAATCGGTCGCGAAGCTCTATGACGGCGAGCGCGGTTCGGCCACACAGATCGGCCAGAAGATCACCGTCACCCTGGTCATCACCCAGGAGAAGGGCGGAGATGAGGCGGAGCCCGCGGTCTATACGATCGACCTTCCCTACAGTATGGACGGCCCCGTGATCAATCTCCCCGCTTACCTTGCGGGGCTGCCTGAGGAGGCCTATCTGTCTGAGTTTGTCCCCGTCGCCTCGGAGGAACCCGAGGAGGAGACCTCTGACGATGACCTGGGACTGGGCGACGATATGATGCTGGGCGATTTCTGATCCAGCGGTGGAACCCGCGTACAGCCCATGCTGCAAAGCATGGGCTGTACTTCGTGGAAACAGGACCCGCCGGCCATGCCGGCGGGCAAGAAGGAGGAGGCATTTTATGTCCGTTCTATCCGGCCTGAAACCGGCCGATGTGTTCGCGTATTTTGAAAAGCTGTGCGCCGTCCCCCACGGCAGCGGCAATACCAAGGCGATCAGCGACCTGTGCGCGGGCTTTGCCCGGGAGCTGGGCCTGAAGTACCGGCAGGATGCTGCCAACAATCTGGTTATCTGGAAGGAGGCCTCTCCGGGCTATGAGGGGGCCGCGCCCATCATCCTCCAGGGCCACATGGACATGGTCTGTGCCAAGACAGAGGACTGCCCCAAGGACATGGCGGCGGAGGGGCTGGACCTGATGACCGACGGCCAGTGGGTCTGGGCCAAGGATACCACGCTGGGCGGAGACAACGGGATCGCCGTGGCCATGATCCTGGCCATCCTGGCGGACCAGACCCTGGCCCATCCCCCCATCGAGGCGGTGTTCACCACCGACGAGGAGACGGGCATGGACGGGGCTGTGGCCCTGGACTGCTCGGACCTGAAGGGGCGGAAGCTGCTCAACCTGGATTCGGAGGAGGATGGGGTGTTCACCGTCTCCTGCGCCGGGGGCGTCCGGCTGGACTGCCTGCTGCCCGGCACGGCGGAGGGCGCCGCCGGCCTGGCGGGGTACGAAGTCCTTCTGGACGGCCTGCAGGGCGGCCACTCCGGCTCTGACATCGACAAGGGCCGCGGCTCCGCCAACCAGCTGATGGGCCGCGTGCTCTACTCCGCCATGGAGCGGATACCGGGCATCCGCCTGGCAGACATCCGGGGCGGCCGCTTTGACAATGTGATCTGCTCCAAGAACTGTGCCCGGGTGGCGGTGCCCCTGGACCGGAGCGCCGACTTTGAGACGTTCATCCGCGGCTTTGCCGGCGTCCTGAAAAACGAGTACGCGGTCAGCGACGGGGGGCTCTCCCTGACTTGCCAGAAGGCTGAGGTGCCGGAGGCGATGGACGTTCCCACCACCGAGCGGATGCTCCATGTCCTGCTGGCTCTGCCCCAGGGCGTCCAGGCCATGAGCATGGACTTCCCGGGCCTGGTCCAGACCTCCCTGAACCTGGGGGTGATGGGCATGAGGGAGGACGGCCTGCACATGACCGTCTCCATCCGCTCCTGCATCGCCTCCCAGAAGGACATGGTGGTCCAGCGGGTGCGCTCCATTGTGGAGTATGCTGGCGGCACCGTGTCGGCACGGAACGACTATCCCGGCTGGCAGTATGTAAAGGAATCCGCTTTCCGGGATCTGGTGCTGGAGGCCTATCGGGATGTCAGCGGAAAGGACGGCGCGCTGGAGGCCACCCACGGCGGCCTGGAGTGCGGCCTGTTCATCGAGAAGATCCCGGGACTGGACGCCCTGTCCATGGGGCCGGAGCTCCATGACGTGCACTCCGTCCGGGAGCGGCTCAGCGTGCCCTCCACGGAGCGCGTCTATCGCCTGGTGTGCGAGATCCTGAAAAGGAGCAAGTGACGGCAGGCCTTCCCCGATGCGCGGCCACTGGACATTGCGCAAGACAGCGCCACCCCTCTGCCACATGAGCAGAGGGGTGGCTTTTTCAAATCCTGGGGAAATGCGGGGGATGGAGACAGAACGCGGATGCGCGCTAACAGGCGGACACTGTTTGCCCCCTTGAGGGATGGAGCAATCGATCATGCCGATCCACATAGCTTTTGAGTGCGAGCGCCAAAACAGCAGACAGGATCCGCGCAAACACCGTACTCCACCAAATCATCACCTGCCCGCCCAACAGAGGCGGCAGAAGCAGCATCAGCACCAGCATGAGAACCGGCTCGACAAACGTCAGCACATAGGAGAGCGCACTTTTTTCCGACGCATAAAAGCTGGCTGTCGTGACACGGGTGACGGCGACAAACGGCACGGATACAAGGAAGATCGGAATGATTTCGGCCACTTCGATATTGACCTCCTGTGACGCGCCGAACAGGAGTCCCAGACTGTCTCTGGTGACATATAGAAGGATACAGCCGATGACGGCCAAGAGTATGGCAAAGCCGTAGGCAAGTCTTCGGAAACCCCTCATCCGCGCAAAATCCTGTTCTCCATAGCACCGGCTGATGAGCGGCTGACTGCCGTCGCCCACCCCCTGAAAGATCAGATAGATGATGCAGATCATGTATGCGATGCAAGCGTAGGCCGCAATCGCCGGCTCCCCTCCGTAAGAGGCGGAAAAGCGGTTGATGATAATCGAAGAGAGATTGGGGGACATGGCCAGCCCGAAGGGGGCGATTCCCAGCTTCAAAACGGCGGCCGAGACCGCCCCGGTTTTTGAAAAGGGGATCGCCAGGGTGAACTGCTTTTTTTGGATGAGATAGGCGAGGGCGATCAACATCGTAACGCCTTGCCCGATGACAGTCGCAATCGCGGCTCCGGCAACGCCTTGCTCCCAGACCCATACAAAGAGGTAGTCCAGGATGATATTGGTCACAAAGCCCGCGATCATGGCAGCCATCGCATAAACGGAACCGCCGAGGTTCCGGATCAAGGGCACAAGGCCCGTGCCGAAAATCTGCAGAATCGTGCCGAAAGTCACGATCACGATATATTCCTCGGCCAGGGACAGCATCTCGCCGCTGGCGCCCAAAAGCCGCAGCAGGGGATTGCAGCAGCATAGAATCAGGATGGTCAAAATGACGCTGAAAACAATCATCAGCCAGTTGGCCCCTGCTGCATACATGAGGGCTTCCGCTTCCCGCCTCTCCGCATTTTTAATGGAGAAGTAGATTGCGCCGCCCATCCCGATCCCGGTCCCGACCGCTTGGATGAACGCGACAATGGGATACGCGATGTTTACGGCGGAAAGACCGACATCCCCTAAACTGTTCCCCACGAAGAAACCGTCTACGATCGCGTAAACGCCGGACAGCGCAAAGGACAGGATAGACGGAAAGACATATTGGAAAAATATTTTTGTATCACGCATCTGCATCATTTGGATTCCTGCCTCCGGCCTCTTGGAAAAGTTTTATAAACAGCGCGCCGTCCTCACTGAATCGGTGCATCCGTTCAAGCCCCATTTTTTGGATCACGGACAGCTCGGCTTTTCGCAATTCGGGCAGAATCGTGTCCGCATAGGCCCTCCCTGCCGCTGTGAATTGGATGCGCTTATTCCGTTTATCCCCCTGCATGGGGAGCAGTTCCACGAACTTCTGCCTTTCAAAATCCTTCAGGATCATATTGACGGTTTGCTTTGGGATCAGCCATCGCTGGCTGATTTTCTTCTGTGTGCAGTCCTCGCCGCCCTCATCAATGGCGGTGAGCGCCAGCAGGCAGCTGACTGAAATGCCATGTGCTTTCGCCCACTCTGTATAGACATAGTTGGTCTCCTGCCAGACCGCATAGTAGCGGTTCAATTCCTCCATCAGTGCAGCATGGTTTTCCATTGCGCGCCTCCTTGCCAAATTAGTACGGTTCTGTACCAATTTAGTATAGTCCGTAACTGTACTATTTATCAAGGAGAACTTTTCTGTAAGGCTCCGATTTCCGGCTGAGCGCACAGATTAGTAAAAATAGATGAGGTCCGCCTTCGGCGGGCAAAGACCTGGACCGCAATAGAGCGAGGCCCGGGCGCGGAAATACCGCGTCCGGGCCTTGCTTTTGAATTGCATAGGTTACAGTTTGGGCGATCCGGAGAAACAGGGGCCGATTTTCCGTGACACAAACGCCGCCATCTGCAAGTGGCCGGATATGGGGAGGCGCGGACCGCCGCCCCGGCCGCTCAGGCCGCGGTGTCCAGCTCCAGTCCCAGGGCGTCCACCCACTGCTCAACCGCCTCCCGGGAGGCGGTGCCGGCAAAGCGCTGTCCGTCCAGCCAGGTAGCACCGCTGGTCAGACCCTCCACATTCCGGGCGCTGGAGCCGATGCCGCTGGAGCCGCTGGTGCAGAAGGGCACGATGGTCTTGCCGGCAAAGTCATAGCTCTCCAGGAAGGTGGAGATGATCTTGGGGGCCTGTCCGTTCCAGATGGGATACCCCAGGAAGATCACGTCATACGCCTCCAGGTCCTCCACGCTGCCGGAGATGGCAGGCCGGGCATCCGGGTCCCGTCCCTCCACCTGGGAGCGGCTGCTGGAGTTGGTGTAGTCCAGATCCGCGGACGTGTAGGGCACCTGGGGCGTGATCTCATAGAGGTCCGCGTCCAGAATGGCCTGAAGGTGCTCTGCAATATGCTCGGTATTGCCGGTGGCGGAGAAGTAGGCCACCAGGACCCGGGCCGTATCCTCCGCCGGGGTGGATTCCTCCGGGGCCTCCGGCGTCTGATCGTTCAGGTAGCGGTACAGGATCACGGCCACCTGGGCGCGGGTGGCATAGCCGGCGGGATCAAAGCTGCCGTCGCTGCGGCCGGCGATGATGCCGTTGGCGGCCGCCCAGTTGACCGCCTGAACCGCATAGCCGGAAATAGCAGACGCATCTGTGAAATCAGCATCATCCTCCACGGTCTCGCTGCCGTCATACCGCCACAAAATGGCGGCGATCTGCTGGCGGGTCACCGGATCATTGAGGCCGAACCGGCCATCCCCGTACCCGGTGACGACGCCGCGGGCCGCGGCCCAGGCGACGCCGTCGGCGTAGGCGCTGGAGGCGGGCACATCCGAAAACGCGGGCGCACCGGAGACCTCCGGGCTGCCGGCGGCACGGTACAAAACGGTGGCCAGCATCCCCCGGGTCATGGTGCGGTCCGGCGAGAATGTGGCGGCTCCGGTGCCGTTCATGACGCCGTTGTCCCGGCACCAGACAGCCTCCTCCGCGTACCAGGCGCTGGCGTCCACATCCGCGAAGCCGGTGTCCTCCACGGCGGCGAAGGCCGGGATGGAGATGGACAGGGACAGGACGGCCGCCGTGACAAGGGCGGCCAGTTTTTTCAGATTCCGCATGATGGGTTCCCTCCTTCTTCCTTATTATTCAAGATTTTGGTTCCCAGTAGACCACACGTGCTGCTCCTTGGCGGCGGCAGGGGTGTTCTGGGCCATGACTCCCACCAGCTTGTGGGGCACATAGGGCTCCTCCAGGTAAGCGCACTCCTCCGCCGTCAGCTTCAGGTCCACGGCCTTGGCGGCGCCTTCGATGTGGTGGAGCTTGGTGGCCCCCACCACCGGGGCGGTGACCTTGGTCAGCAGCCACGCCAGGGACACCTCTGTCATGGAGACGCCCCGCCGGTCCGCCAGCTCCGCCACCCGGTCGATGATGACCTGATCCTGTTTCGCGGTGGCGTCATACTTGAACTTGGCGTAGCTGTCCTCCTCCAGCCGCTTGGAGGTCTCCCCCGGGTGCTTGGACAGCCGCCCGCCGGCCAGGGAGCTGTAGGGCGTCATGGCGATGTTGTCCTCGGCACAGAGCTTGGCCATCTCCCGCTCCTCCTCCCGGAAGATCAGGTTGTAGTGGCCCTGGATGGAGACGAATTTGGCAAAGCCCTCCCGCTCCGCCAGGGCGTTGGCCTTGGCCAGCTGATAGGCGAAGCAGTTGGAGATGCCGATGTACCGGACCTTTCCCGCCTGCACCACCCGGTTGAGGCCCTCCAGAATGTCATAGAGGGGCGTCTCATAGTCCCACATGTGGTAGATATACAGGTCGATGTAGTCCGTCCCCAGGTTCCGCAGACTGGTGTTCACCATGGTCTCAATGTGCTGCTGGCCGGAGACGCCCGCGGCGATCTCCTCCTGGGTGCGGGGGAGGAACTTGGTGGCCACCACCACGTCCTCCCGCTTGGCAAAGTCCCGGAGGGCCCGGCCCAGATACTGCTCACTGGTGCCGGACTGGTAGCCGATGGCGGTGTCAAAGAAGTTCACCCCCAGCTCCAGACCCCGCTGGATGATCTCCCGGGAGTGGCCCTCGTCCAGGGTCCAGCTGTGCTGGCCGTTGTGGGGGTCGCCGAAGCCCATGCAGCCCATGCAGATGCGGGAGACGGTGAGGTCGGAATTCCCCAGCTTCGTGTACTCCATGGAACCCGCCCCCTTACTCCAGACCGTTGTAGGTTGCGTCGTCCACCGGCTCCAGCCACTCATTGGCCGTCTCCTCGCCGGGCACCTCCACGGCGATGTGGCTGAACCAGCTGTTCTTCTTGGCCCCGTGCCAGTGCTTCACATTGGCGGGAATGGTGATGACGGTGCCGGGGGTCAGGCTGACGGCGGGTTTGCCCTCTTCCTGATACCAGCCCTCGCCGGCGGTGCAGATCAGCAGCTGCCCACCGCCGTTTTTAGCGCGGTGGATGTGCCAGTTGTTCCGGCATCTGGGCTCAAAGGTGACGTTGGCCAGGAACACCGGGCACTTGCCCGCCTCCGTCAGGGGGTTCAGGTAGGAGTTTCCGATGAAGTACTGGGCGTAGGCGCTGTTGGCCTGCCCCAGGCCGAACACGTTGGCCTGGTCAAAGGATGCTTTGTCTTGGATACGCATGAGAATCTTCCTTTCTGCTTGTTTTTATGATTTATTTCCGCAGGGGCACGGTAAGCCCTGCCCGGAGCAGCCACGGCTGAATTTGCTCCGCCGCCTCGTCCGTCTCCCGGTCCAGGACGCCCAAGGGCTCTCCCACCTCCGCCCTAGGACAGAGGGCCTGGATGTCCCGCCGCAAATCGCAGGGGACGCCGCCGCAGTGGGCGTAGAAGGGCAGGATCCGCTTCCCGGACAGGTCGTTATGATACAGCCAGGAGGCCAGAGGCGGCGCCAGGGTGCCGCACCAGTTGGGGGTGCCCACCAGGATCACCGGGTAAGGCCGGGGCGTGCGGGCGGCAGGCAGCAATCTGGGGTAAGACCGTCCCTGGATCTCTTTCCGGACCTGTTCCAGCAGTTCCGGGAAGGCCGCGGGATAGGGCTGCCAGGGGTAGATCTCGCACCAGTCGCCGCCGGTGAGATGCTGGATGGCCTCCGCCACCCGGTGGGTATGCCCGGAATAGGAGTAGGAGACGATCAGAAACCGAGGTTCGTTCGTGTGGTCCATAGCCCGTCACCTCCTTCCAAGCGCCGGGGCCGGTTTATGCCTGCTGTTCTTTTCCGTAGGACATGCACTTGCCCAGAACCTCCCCGGTCTTCAGATACTCGTAGGTGGGCATCTCGAAGAGCACCGGCTTCAGGGCCCGGTAGTCGATCTTCCCCTCGGAGGTCAGGACATTCTCCTCGGCGTAGGCGGCGGCAATGGTGCAGATGAAGCTCTCGAAGTTCGGCGTCTGGTAGATGTCCTCCACCCGGCAGGCCATGGTCACCGGGGCGTCGTCGATCATGGGGGCGCCGGTGGCGTCGTCGGCGTGCCAGGCGAACAGCTCGCTCTTGTCCTCCTTGTTGCCGCTGACGCAGCCGGAGCGGTCCGCCCTGGGGAGCAGGGCCTCGTCCACGATGTTGATGGACAGGGCCTTCATCTCCCGGATGCCCCGGTTGGAGTAGTGGGCGGCCACCATGCTCACCATCACGTGGTCGTGGCCCAGAATGCCCAGGTGGCCCACTAGGGTCCAGTTGGGCTTGCCGTTCACCATGGCCCCCACCACGACCAGCGGCGTGGGATACAGGGCCAGCGCGTTGCCAATGTTCTTTTTCATAAGGGTTCCTCCTAAAAGAAAATTACAGAATTTTGATCAGCGGATCTGCCGCTCTCCCCGGCCCGCTTCCGCAGAAACCGGGCGGCATAGTAGACCAGGAAGATACATGTGCCCATCATGGCCAGGTAGTCCAGATAGAACAAGGGGATGGGCTCGCTGAAATCAAAAAACACGAAGTGGGTCCGCGCCAACATATAGGTGATGAGATTCCGCCGCACAAAGGCGATGAGCCCATAGACCGCCACGCACCCGCCCAGAATGGACAGCAGCACCTGCCGGGGCCGGGAAGGCCGAAGATTTAGGACCTTACGCGCCATCCCCAGAAACATCCCCCAGTGGAGCCCCAGGTGCAGGCTCATGAGGACGAACCCCCAGTAAGAGGCGGCCATGTGCAGAAGACGGGCAAAGCCCATCCTGCCCCGAATGGGGAGAGCCGCGAACACATAGTTGGAGAGGATGACCCCACTGATCATCAGGCCCGCCATGGACAGGAACACCAGCAGGTCGATCACCAGCTGGAAAACCCGGACGGGGTTATATTTTCCCCGAAAGAGACTCCGGTGCCAGCTTCTGTTCAGGACATGGTGGAGGAGGAACAGGACAAACATCCCCGCTCCCGCCCACTCATGGGCGAAGTCCCCCCAGAACTGGTAGCCCATCAGGAACAGCAGGCCCAGGGTCAGGAGCGCATCCACCGCGAGTTTCACAGCCGCCTTCGGCTTCACGGGTTCACCGCCTTTCCGGTTACTCAGGACAGCCCCAGGCCGTCCAGCCAGGCGGGCACTTCACTCTGGGCGTCTTCCAGGGTGCGCTCCGTGAAGGAGATGCCCTCCAGGAACGTAGCCCCTGCCGCGCTCCCGGCCAGATTGTCCAGACTGCGGCCAAAGCCGCCGCTGGCGCTGGTGTTGAAGGGGATCAGCGTCTTGCCCGTCCAGTCGTAGGACTCCAGGAAGGTGTACACCACCATAGGGGCGTCGCTCCACCAGTTGGGATAGCCCACAAAGACCGTGTCGTAGCGGCCCCAGTTCTCCACCTGCGCCGCCAGCTCCGGCCGGGCACTGTCCGACTGCTCCTGCCGGGCGATGTCCAGCAGTTCGTCGTAATCGTCGGTGTAGGGGACGGCGGGGGTGATCTCAAACAGATCCCCGCCAGTGGCCTCCTGAATGAGCTGGGCCACCTGCTCCGTGTTGCCGGACCAGGAGAAGTAGGCGATCAGGGTGCCGCCATCCTCTTCCGGGGCAGCATCCTCTGCGTCCTCTGCTTCGGCGGCAGGTTCCTCCGGCTCCGTGGTGGGCTGGGCGGTTTCTTCCTCCGTCTCCTCCGGGGCGGTCTCCCCGCCGCAGGCGGCCAGAGAGAGAACCAGGGCCCCGGCCAGGAGCATGGTCAGCAGTTTTTTCATAGCGTTCTTCCTTTCCAAACTCACAGGCTGGTCAGCACCGGGTTGTTGAGATAGTCGTAGACCCGTTTCACCTCGCTGACCTTCCGGGTATCCAGCATGGAGGGGACGCCCTTGTCCAGGGCTGCAATCCGCGCCATGTCCTCCGGGTCCAGGGAGAAGTCCCAGATGGACAGGTTTTCCTCCATCCGCTCTTTATGGACCGACTTGGGAATCACGATGACCCCCTGCTGGACATTCCAGCGGAGGATCACCTGGGCCGGCGTCCTGCCGTGCTTTTGCGCGATCTCCTGCAGGACCGGTTCCGTAAACATCCCCTTCAAACCCTCGGCGAAGGGGGCCCAGGCCTCCGGCTGCACGTTCAATTCTCCCATCAGGGCCAGCTCCTCCGCCCGCTGGTAGTGGGGGTGGCGCTCGATCTGGTTGATCTGGGGCTGTATTTTGGCGTTGTAGCAAAGGTCCAGCAGCCGGTCCGGCAGGAAGTTGCACACACCGATGGCCCGAATCCTCCCCTCCTGGTACAGTTCCTCCAGCGCCCGCCAGGAGCCGTAGTAATCCCCGAAGGGCATGTGGATCAGGTAGAGGTCCAGGTAAGTAAGTCCCAGGTTGTCCAGGGACTCCTGGAAGGCCCGTTTGGTGTTCTCATAGCCCATCTGCTGGATGTAGGCCTTGGTGGTGATGAACAGTTCTTCCCGGGGCACACCGCAGCCGGCAATGGCCCGGCCTACGGCCTTCTCATTTTGGTAGGAGCTGGCGGTGTCGATCAGGCGGTAGCCCACCGAAATAGCATCTCCCACCACCTGCTCACAGTCCTCCTCCGGGATCTGGAACACCCCGAAGCCCTCCATCGGCATCTCCACGCCGTTGCTCAATTTAACCGTCTTCATGCCGTTTTGTCCTCCTTATTTCAGCCGGTTGCCCAGCTCATAGGCACGCTGGGTGTAGGGGGAGTGCTTCGTCATGGCCGACGAGCCGCAGCCCTTGCCCAGCACCATGCCCATGTCGGTGAGGTTCAGGTACTGCACCAGAGTCTGGTAGTGGGCCTCCAGGGCCCCAAAGGTCCAGTCGTCGCTGTTCCAGGCCACAGCCAGCAGAGCGGATTTCATGTGCTTGCGCTGGATGGAACTGTTGAAGGCGCAGAATCGGTCCACCATGGTCTTCAGCTGGGCGGACATGCCGTAGTAGTACAGGGGCGTGGCGAACACCAGCATATCCGCATCCAGAATTTTTCTGCGGATGCCCTCCACATCGTCCTTCTGGACGCAGGGGCCCTCGTAGCCGCAGTGGATACAGCCGGTGCAGGGGTGAATATCAGCGTGAGCCACGTCGATGAGCTCCACGGTGTGGCCGGCCTCCTCTGCCCCCTGGCGGAAGCAGTCCGCCAGAATGTGGGTGGAGCCGTTTCGGTTGGGGCTGCCCTCTAACACCACGATCTTCATGGCTTACTTCATCTCCTTTTCCCAGTACCGGATCACGTTCACTCCGGCCTGGCCGCCCAGCTCCTCCAGCCGGGCGATCTCGTCGGCGGAGAGGGTCAGGGCCGCGGCCTTGGCAGCGTCCTCCACCTGGCTCACCTGGGTGACGCCGATGATGGGCAGGGTGCCCTTGGCGATGGCCCAGGCCACCGGCACCTGGGCGGGGGCAACACTGTGACGGGCGGCGATCTCCTTCAGGGCGGCGTTCAGCTTCTCCAGCTGGGGCAGCATGGGGTTGTAGACCTTGGCCCGGTCACTGCCCTCCTGGAAGGGGTGCTGGGTGTCGTACTTGCCGGACAGGGCCCCCTGCTCCAGCACCATGTAGGCGAAGAAGGTGATGTTGTGCTCCTTGCAGTAGTCCAGGATGCCGGAGGTCTCGCTGGAGCGGTTCAGCAGGCTGTAGTGGTTCTGAATGGCGGAGATGTGCAGCCCATCCTTCTCCAAAATGGCAGCGGCCTCCTGGATCTCGGCCAGGCTGTGGTTGGAGAGACCGATGGCCCCGATCTTGCCGCTCTTGGCCAGGGGGATCAGCTTTTCCGTCCACTTGGGGGCGTCCATGGGGTTGTGAATCCAGTAGAAGTCCATGTAATCGGTGCCCAGCATCTTGGCGCTGGTCTCATACAGGGCGGTGACGGCGTTCTCCGCATTGGGGTCGGCGCACTGGGGGGTGAACTTGTCGGAGATGAGCACGCTGTCCCGGGGGTAGTCCTTTAAAAACGCCCCCAGCACCTTCTCCGAGGCGCCCATACCGTAGGCGTAGGCGGTGTCCCACAGGTTCAATCCCGCCTGCATGGCGGCGTCAAAGACCGGCCGCAGGTCGGCGGCGGTGTGCTGGCCGCCGAAGGTGCCGTCGTTGCCCCAGGCCCAGGCGCCCAGCGCCAGCTTGGGGAGCTTCTTGTTCTGTGTCATGATCAATTCCTCCAGAAATCCGCTGTTCTCGTTTGAAATGCGGCAGAGGCGTCAGCCCTCCGCCAGCAGCTCTTTGCAGGTGTTCAGGGCGTTGAACAGACGGGGGATGCCCATGTAGGCGCTGGCGTGGACCAGAGCGCACACCACTTCCTCCTTCGTGTTCCCTACCTTCAGGGCGCCGTACACGTGGCTCTTCACCTGCACCTCCGCGTCGCCCAGGGCGGCCAGGATGATGACGGTCAGCAGCTCCCGGGTCTTGCCGTCCAGGCCGGTGCGGGTGTTGAAGTCCCCGAAGCAGTGTTCCGTCAGGAACCGGGGCACCGCCTCGTCAAAGGGCTTGGGCAGCCAGGTGTAGCGGTCCTTGATTTCGTCCCCATACACCGGCTTCTGGATGGCCAGGCCCTTCTCATACCGCTCGCCGTCGGCCACGGTGCCCTGCTTGGGCAGGGGCAGGGTGATCCCGGCGGCGGTGAGCACCTCGTTGAGCACGCCGATGGCGTTTAGGGTCTTGGGGAAGCCGATGAACGGCGCGCACTGGTAGATGGCCTCCCGCAGCTCCACCGGGGTGCAGCCCACATTCAGGCAGGCCCCCAGATGGGCCTTCAGCTGTGGCAGGGTGTTCAGCACAGTCAGGACGGTGATGGTCACCAGCTCCCGCATCCGGTTGTCCAGTCTCCCGGTGTAGCACAGCTCCCCGAAGATATACCGCTGGAGGATCTGCATGAACTCCGGGTCAGTGCCCTCCTCCCCGGCGGCGGGGCTGTGAAACAGCTCCTGCATCTTCTGTCCCGTTCGTTCTTCTCGATTCATACGATCTGCCTTCTTTCCGGTTTTTACGCGTTCTCCGCCCACTGCCGCAGGGATTCCTTCGACAGGCGGCCGTTCAGCATTCTTCCGGTCTTGATGATAGCTCCCGGACAGCTGGAGGCGAGCTCTCCCGCTGTGTCGCCCAGGCTGCTGCCGCCGGAGGTGGCAAACAGGATGATGGTCTTTCCCGTGAAGTCCGCGTGCTCCAGGAAGGTCCGGATGATGTGGGGCGCGGTATACCACCAGATAGGGAAGCCCAGAAAGATCCGGTCATAGGACGAGACATCCGCCTCCGGCCCGGCCAGCGCCGGACGGGAGGCCGGGTCATTCATCTCCACGGAGCTGCGGGAGCGGCGGTCCTGCCAGTTCAGATCCGCCGCCGTATAGGGGATCGCCGGCCGGATCTCGTACAGGTCCGCCCCGATGGCATCCGCCAGGTTCTCCGCGGCCCGCTTGGTGGTGCCGCTGGCGGAGAAAAACGCAACTAAGGTTCTGCTCATTGTCAATTCCTCCTGATCGTTTCAAATTTATGATACAGCTGTTAAGGTGATCGCCCCGGACAGGCTGCCCACCAGATCCCCGCCGGAGACCGCCTGCCCCAGTTCATACAACGAACTGCTGGCGTTATAGTCCCCATAGAACATCACCACGTCCCCCCAGGGGGCGTAGTAGGCCAGGGTACCGGTGCCGCCCTCTGCCGGCGGGGCATCCGCGGTGTCCAGCGCCTGGGGCGGGTAGAAGATCTTCTCGTTGGTGCTGTAGTCCTCCACCTCCACGGTGAGGGGAAGCTGGGCCAGCAGGGCGTCCGCGGCGGCGCTGTCATTCAGCTGATAGACCACCGTGCCGCCGTCAGACTGCACCTGGAGCTGCCGGGCGGCCTGCGCTTGCTCCGTGCTGTCCGCCAGGCCGAATCCCAGTTCGTGGACCCATGCCTTGATGTCCGCCTCGGAAGAGGCGGCATCCTCCTCATAGCAGTCAAAGATGCTGTCGGAGATGTTGGCGTTCGGCGCCGCCTCTGTGATGAGCTCCACGCTCCGGGCCAGGCCGCCGGTGCCGTGGGAGCAGAACAGGTACACATCCTTGCCGGACAGGTCGTTCTGCTCCAGAAAGGTCAGCAGCGCCATGGGGACGCCATACCACCAGTTGGGATAGCCCAGAAACACCGTGCCGTACTGGTCCAGATCCTCCACGTTCTCCATCAGCTCCGGCCGGGCGTCCGCGCCCCGCTCCTCATTGGCCCGGGCCAGGCAGTCGTCCCAGTCGCTGGGGTACGGGTCGGTGACCCGAATGGGGAACAGGTCGCCGCCGGTCTCCTCCCGCACCCATCCGGCCAGCTGCTGCACGTTCCCCGGCGCCACCACGCTGGGAGAGGTCACCACATCCACATCCTCCGCCAGGACAGCGTTGTCCGCCCAGGAGAAGTAGGCCACCAGAATGCCCTCCTGGGTTCCACCGTCGCTGTGGCCGCCGTTGGCGGAAGGAGCCGCCCCGGTTCCCTCCACGGCGGTCTCCGGCGGGTCCCCGGAAGGGGCCGCCTCCTCGCCGGATACGCCGCAGGCGGCCAGGGAGAGAAGCAGCGCTGCGGGCAAAAGAAGCGAGAGCCATCGTCTCATGCAGGTTCCTCCTTGTCAGATGGGGAACACAAATGGCGCTCCCCGTCTCAGATCGCCCCCATTATAGAAAGAGAAGCGTTAAATGTCTAATACTTATCTTTTATCTTGAACCATACGTGAAACGCATGGATTTTTCCAAAAAGGGACCCCCAGCCCAAACGGACTGGGGGTCCCAGAGATTCCTAGATCATCTTGGCCCGAAGCATGTTGATCTCCTGAATGAACAGGGACACCGCCGGGGTGAACAGGTGGTTCTTCTTCCACACCAGCACGCTGCGGGTGGTGTGCTCCGGCGCGATGGGGATAAAGCGCAGGTCCGGACTGCTGCGGATGGCCAGGGCGCCGTCCAGGCAGAAGGCGCAGCCCAATCCCTCCTCCACCAGCAGGACAGCGTTGGACAGCAGCGTGTAGCTCAGAGGGATGTTCAGATCCTTCTCCTCGGCGTTGAGCCAGTTCAGGATCTCCGCCCGCACCCGCTCCCGGAGGGGCAGGATCAGGGGGTAGGGGCGCATCTCCTCCGCCCGGAGGGTCTCCCGGTCAGAGAGCGGGTGGTCCGCCCGCATCAGGACGCCCCAGGTCTCTTTCTGGGAGAGGCGGACGAAGTCGTACTTGGAGGTGTCCACCGGCTCCAGCAGCAGCCCCACGTCGATCAGGCCCTTGTCCATCCGCTCCTTGATGTAGTCCGCCATCTCGTTGTAGAGGTCGAATTTCACCAGGGGGTACTTGTCCGAAAACTGCTTGATGAGTTTGGCGAACAGGCGGCTGCCCACCGATTCGGTGGCCCCGATGGAAATGACGCCGCTCACCTCAGTGCTCCGTTCCACAAAGGACTGCTCCAGGCGATCCGCCAGCTCCACGATCTCCTCCGCCCGCTGGCGGAAAAAGAGGCCGTCCTCTGTGAGGGTCATGCCCTTTTTGCCCCGGTACATCAGCGTGGTGCCCAGCTCCCGCTCCAGGTCCATCAGCTGGCGGCTCAGCGTCGGCTGGGTCACATGGAGGATGTCCGCCGCCCGAGTGATATTCTCCTCACTGGCTGCCGCCAGAAAATAACGTAAGGTGCGAAGTTCCATACAGCGATGCGCCTCCCAATCACATTCCCCGCTGATTCCTGTTCAAAGGGACGCCGCATATCCGCCGTCATCCCTTCGCGGCAGTCTCGGGCTCCGTCCCGTCCGGCATGGGTTTGTCGCCGTAGTATCTCTGGTGCCATTGAAAGTCAAACTTCCTGCAGTAGTCCAGATCGGAGTCCACGCTTCTCCAGTTGACGATGATGCGGCTCAGGTAAATGTATGGAATCAAATCATTCTTATCCCGAAAGTGGTTATAAAACGTCTGACGGGACACGCCGGACTTTTTTGGATGTCGGCAATGGAGATCTTGGCAAGGGGCTTTTCGTTGCATAGCTCCAGCAGTGCATCGGCAATCAGATTCTTAATATCGATGGCCATATTTCAGATTCCCCTCTTTGTCCGGAATATAGCGCGCAAAACGTCAACCGCCGGTTGACAATTCTTCCCCAACTGTCTAAATACGGATCATTGAATCGGCCACGTCCACTTGTAGATAACAGCGGTGCGATTGAAAATGGCGACTCCTGACCAATACCGTTAAAATAGTAACATAACTTCCGTACAGGCGCAAGATTTTGAGGGGAAGATTATCCCCTCAAATTTTCTCTTGACATCACTACAACCATGTAGTACATATGAAAATATACTACATAGTTGTAGTGAATGAGAAAATGGAGGTGGATCGATATGGCAGCGTTTCAAAGCCTTTCGGAATCCGAGATGGAAATCATGCAGGTGATTTGGGAGACGGCCACCCCCGTAACCACCGCGTATTTACTGGAAGTCTTTGCCCACAAGGGTTGGAAAGGGCAGACAATCGCCACTTTTCTGACCCGCCTGGCAGACAAAGGCGTTCTGACTGTGACCCGGAAGGGGAAAGCGAACCTGTATGCCCCAGCCATATCCAAGGAGCAGTATCGTCAGAGGGAGGCAGCCAATGTCATCGACTCTATGTATCACGGTAGCCTTCAGAATTTTCTGACTGCCTTCTATGGTGGAAAGGAAATCAGCCAGCATGAGTATAAAGAGCTGATACAGTGGCTCGATCAGGAGGTGTCCCGTGACTGAACTCCTTTTTCTCATGAGTATGAGTGCCTCTGTGTTAATCCTCTTATGTTTTCTTTTATTCCGGCTCACGGAGAATCGGCTTAGCGCCCGCCAGCAGTATACGGCTATGAAATTCGTGCTGATATTTCTATTGCTTCCCATTGGACCGTGTTTGAGTTTTTTTAATGTAGTCTTGCAAGAAGCGGCGCAGACTCCTTCTTCGGAAATGATGCCAGTCCTGCCCGCAACATCTGGGCTCCGGCTTCCCGACGCAGTTCCAGGCGCTGCGCCGACGGAAGCGGCTGCGCTGCCGCAGCTGTCGATTTCCTCCGCCACTGGTCAAGCCTTCACAGCGCTATGGGGCCTGTGTGCAGCAGCCATCCTGATTTATAAATTTCTGCGCTTTACAAAATTCAAGCGGTGCCTGCGGCAAGCAGGACTGCTTGAGGTGTCGCCAGACACACAGCTTATATTCCGGACCTGTCTGCAAAAGCTGCATATCCGGAGGGCCGTCCGAATCCAGTTCAGTTCTGCAGTCCCCACTCCTTTCGCCACAGGGCTACTGAAACCCGCCATTATTCTGCCGAGCCGAAATTTTTCCAACCGGGAGCAGCAGTATATTCTTCTACACGAACTGACACACATAAAATTCGGAGATTTATGGATCCGCTGGCTCTCTATGTTTGCATCGGCGGTCCATTGGTGGAATCCGCTGGTCTGGCTGTGGAATCGAAAGCTAGTCGAACTCAGTGAGGCAAGCTGTGATGAACGGATTGTGTCGGAGTGGTCAACACAGGAGCGAATCGATTATGGTCGGGTCCTACTGAAAACGGCCTGCTATCGGGAAATGCCAGAAGGTCTGACGGCATCCATCTCTTCCGCAAGATTACTTCAAAGGAGGGTAACAAAAATGCTTCACGCCAAAGCACTTACGAAAAAGCAGAAAATGTTTTCTGTTGGTATAATTTTGGCTCTTCTGCTTTGCGGCTCGGCAGCAGCAGTGTCCATGCGAAGCCCTGTTGTCATTCAGGAAAATCCGAGACCGGCTGGCGTATCCGGACATGCTTCTGTCTCTTCGGGCCTCCAAAACACGCCCTCCAATGGGGCTCAGTTGAACGACCCGATTCTTTCTGCCACGCGAGAAGGTGACACCGGGAAAACGAATTGGACTTCGGGGGATTCTATAGCGGAAGTCGGCCAGAGCCAAGCGCGCGAGCCAGATATTTCCACGCTCACCCAGCCGCCTGGCGATGGGGCCGAAGATGAGGAGGCAGCTGAATATGCAGATCCCAGAGGCCAAGCAGGTCTCCCCCAAACATATCAAAACGCTCTGAGGGGGGATCCCACGCTGATTTCGGCCCGAGGCGGTACGCTGCTGCCAGACGATGACCCGGAGTCCTACTATTCCATTGACGGCACTTTTTATAAGCTCTTTGTGTCGAAAGACCACTATATGATGAGAGAATATGACGTTGGAAATTGGGATAGTTTGGATCCCTCCAAACAGCGGGCTGCCGCAGAGACCCTTGTAAACGGCGATTACCCCAGGAACAGTACCGGGGAGAGCTACGGCCCAAGCAGCTTGGCAAACTATGTAGGGTATAACCCCGATCTGACCGCGGCTCTCGGCACCCGCGGCGAAGCCGGATACGTCCGAGACGCCGACAGTGCCGCCCTGCCCAGCCTCCCCGCCGAAACATGTCCACATGAATTTATGGTTCCCCTCTACGACTCAGAGGGTACCGTGATCGGGGAATTCGTCGTCGGCTGCGGCGGGCATTTCAGCGGCGGCGCGACGGTGGACGCGGTGAAAACAGCTCTGGGGGAAAATTCCGCCCCATGAATCCAGGGAAGAACTTGTTGGGAGTGCGCCAATGATGTCATCTGATGGGAGTCCTCCCGACAAGCGCCGTCAGCAGGGCCTGCAGATGATCGGGGCCGGCGATGACTACGACGCTTTCGACAAGTTCCTGGACCATGAGTATCTGATGTTTTGCCACAGCCACGACAAGCGGATCGGGTGGGAGACCACCATCATGGGCTGCGTCTACGATCACGCCGGCCCCGAGGCCCTGTGGTCCACCATGGCCAGCGTCACCCCCCCACTATTGGCAGCACATGATCGACGTGACGCTGAACGGCACGTTCAAGGAGGCCGTTCTGGAGCAGATCGGCGGTCTGGAGACCCACGGCGAGCCCCTGGAGATCATGGAGGATGACGAGAAGGTGGTCGTCTGGATGCGGCCCTGCGGCTCCGGCCAGTTCCTGCAGGAGACCCGGCATGTCTGTGAGGCCCCTCAGAAGTGCGTGCTCTGCAAGGCCTGCCCTCAGACCTGGAACATTGACAACTTCCCGGTCTACTGTGTCCATGCCCCTCGGCAGGAGATCCTGTCCATCAAGCAGATCGGCTGGCTGGTCATGGTCAACTGCCCCCTGCCCGAGGAACGCGACGTCCCCGGCTACATGTTTGCAAAGCAGAGCTGCGGCTTCGCGGTCTACAAGGACCCCAACGACATTCCGGAGTTCGTGTATAAGACCCTGGGCTTCGAGAAGCCCGCCCATGTGGAGAAACCCGCCAAGTGGTAACAACTGCATCGAGGAACCACCCTCGCCCCTCGTGAAAATGAAGCCCTGTCAATTTGACAGGGCTTCATTAATAGGTGTTTGATATGCGCTGGTCTTGCCTAGAACGACTAACAAACGAAAACAGAGGAAAGAAAGCGGGGGGCCCGCAGTCTCCCCCGCACATAATGTCCCTCCCACAAGATACAATAAAGAAAAATCTTGCAGGAGGAAATCCAATGTATGCATGGAACATTTCCGGCGATCAGTTCGCCGCCTACAACGCCCATCTCTGCGGCGAGGAGCGGAGCGCCGGCACCATTGAAAACTATCTCCGCCATGTGAGGACCTTTGCCGCCTGGGCGGGCGGCAGACCGGTGACCCGGGAGCTGGCCGCCGAATGGAAGGCCCATCTGCTCACTCAGGACTATGCCCCGGTGACCATCAATGCCATGCTGGCAGCCCTGAACGGCTTTTTTCACTTCCTGGGCCGGGATGACTGCCAGGTAAAATTCCTGAAAGTCCAGCGCCGGCTGTTCCGGGACGCGGGCCGGGAGCTGACCCGCCCGGAGTACGAGCGGCTGCTTGCCGCCGCTCAGTCCCGCGGTCAGGAGCGGCTGGCCCTGCTGATGGAGGCCATCTGCGCCACCGGCATCCGGGTCAGTGAGGTGAAATATATCACCGTGGAGGCCGCCCGGCGGGGTCGGACAGACATCTCGCTGAAAGGCAAGATCCGCACGATCCTGATCCCCGCCAAGCTGTGCCGGAAACTGCTGAAGTACGCCCAAAAACACAAAACCGCCTCCGGTGAGATCTTCCTCACCAGAAGCGGAAAGAGTTTATCGCGCCGCCAGATCTGGGCGGAACTGAAACGGCTTTGCAAATACGCCGGGGTAGAGCCCTCGAAGGTGTTCCCCCACAACCTGCGGCACCTGTTCGCCACGACGTTTTACAAGGCCTGCAGGGACATCGTCAAACTGGCCGACGTGCTGGGACATTCGTCCATCGAGACCACCCGGCTCTACCTGGCGGCCTCCGGCGCAGAGCACGCCCGGCAGATGGAGCGGCTGGGACTGGTGTCATAGGCAAAATGAATATTTTGCCGCAAGAACCGGGATAACCCTCCGTTTTTTCCTACATAAAGTGGCTCAATTATAGCACAGATCGACAAAAAGCGCAAGAGAGTTCCTGATTTTGGGCGCACGAAACCGGGCCGGGAAGAAAATCTTTTTCCTCGGTCCCCTTTTTCATGCCCTGATAGGGCCGGGAGAGTGCTTGGACGGGGCGGACCCGCTCAAAATCCACACCCTCCCGGCCGATTTCTATCTGCGGACGTATTCAAAATATTGATTTTGTTGAAAGGGGGCTGAGAGATGCGCGGAGCAGGCGCGGCCCGCCAAAGGGCGGCACCGCTGAAAAAGGCCGGCGTGGAGGTCAGCCAGGCGGCCATCCAGGCCTATCTGGCGGACCTGAGCGGCCGGGGCCGCCGGGAGGAGACCGTGCGGTTTTACGCTGCCAAGCTGAAGGCGTTCTACGACTACCTGCCGCCGGACAAGCAGGTCAGCCGGGATACGCTGGAGGCGTGGCGGCAGGCGCTGCTGGCGGAGGGCTACGCCCCGGCCACGGTGAACACCCATGTCTCCGCCGTCAACGGCCTGCTGGAGTTTCTGGACCGCCGGGACCTGCAGCTGATCGGCCAGCTGCAGGCGGCGCCGGAGCCGCAGCCGGAGCTGACCCGGACGGAGTATCTGCGGCTGCTGTCCGCCGCCCGGACGCTGGAAAAGGAGCGGACGTATCTTCTGGTGAAGGCCATTGCCCTGACGGGCGTCCATGTCCGGGAGCTGCCCCAGGTCACGGTGGAGTCTGTTGAGGATGGCCGCCTGCTGGCCGGCTCCGGCGGAGAGAAACGGTGGGTCCAGCTGCCAGCCTGCCTGCGGGAGGAGCTGTTCTCCTATTGCCGGCGGCAGGGGGTGACGGCGGGGCCGGTGTTCGTCACCAGAAGCGGCAAGCCCCTGCGGCGGACCCAGGTGACGGGAGAGATCCAAAGCCTCGCCGGCACGGCCCGGGTGGCGCCGGAGAAGTGCAATCCCCGGTGCCTGCGGAAGCTGTACTTGACCACTCAGGCGGAGATTGAACGGAGCGTACAACTGCTGGCGGAACAGGCCTATGAGCGGATGCTGGACACCGAACAACTGGCCGCCGGGTGGGAGAGGATAGATCATCTCTGAAAGATGGATCCATGCTGCGAATGGGCGGAAATCCCTTTCAAGGATAGGCGAAAGACGGAAAACGCCGTGAGGAAAGTGAGCCAATACCTGATTGAATAAAAAAGAAAACGGGGGTGAATCATTATGAGAATCATCAAGCAGAATAGAACCGGGAGACGAATCCTGGCGCTTTTATTGTCCAGCTGCCTGCTTGCCGGATTTGTTCCGGCGGCATATGCTTCGCCTGCTGGCACGGACGAAGGCGGCGAAAGCGGTCTTTTCTTAGATAAATGGGTGGAGGAAACAGGGGACGGTAATTTTAGACTGGTGCTGGAAAGCTATGCCACCGGCAGTAACGATACGGTCACGACGGAACCGGTCCCTGTGGACATTGTTCTGGTACTCGATGAGTCCGGGTCGATGGATGACGTTCTCGTTCAAGGGTGCGACAATAAAAACGGGACCGACGTGGAGGTTACGACAGAGGGACATTTGGCTGAGGACGCCGAGTTGGACGAATCTCCGACAGAGGGCAGATTGCTTTTTGTCGGTCACAAAGTATTTAGTGGCGAAGTCGATATCGACAAAACCTATACTGTCGTCTATCCCGCCGATGGCACAACGCGGAATATCTACTACTGCACAAAGTGTGGGGCGTGGTTTTCAAATACGAACCACGCAGACCATCAAAATATTGCAGAGTGGATTCCCTTTGACAACGAGAACGGGACACCGACAGAAGTTCATGGGAATGGCAACTGGACATGTAATGTTCAGTTTTATGAGCGATGTGGTCAAACCGGCCGGGACTTGCTGCAGGAGGCATTGGGAAGCTTTCTTGAAACCTTGTATGAAGCGTCCAATCCTGATGGTGAGGAACCGATAGATAACCGAGTGGCTATCGTAGGTTATGGGCAAGGCGCGTCGTATATTAACACAGAGGGTGAACATAAGAGGGTATTTCCCGATATAGGAGATACCGTAGGCGGTGATCCGGTTGACGGATATAAAGAGTTGGCAGAGAGCGCCTGGTGTGATGTTTCCGAGTTACCGGAAGGTAGCATCGCTACATGGGTGAACGGCATTTGCGCCGTTGGTTCGACGCCGACCCATCTGGGCATCCAGGCGGCGGAGCTTGCCTTTGAGAACGCGCCTGCAACAGAAGATAAAGAGCGCACCAAGGTGATGATCCTCTTCACGGACGGTGCACCCGGCGCAAACTACAACAACTATGGCCCTGGCCAAAACCAATATCCTGACTGGGTGACACCCGGCATTACATCTGCGAAAGCGATGAAGGATGACGGGGTAACGATTTACTCCGTGGGGTTGTTCCCAGACGCCAACGGCTATAATGCCCAAGACATATCCTATGATGGGGGAGCAAATGGCAACGGCAGTCCAGCCGATGGATTTTTCGACAATGCCAACTGCTTCCTGCATCTGGTATCCTCCAACTATCCCTACGCTACGGGTGTTGATGAGGAAGCGCGGGGAGATCTGAGCGATAAGTATGTGGAGGACGCGAAAAGCTACTATCTGGGTACCAGTGATGCGACGCAGCTTGCTGGTATATTCGAACAGATTTCGCAGGAGGTAACACCCGGCTCTGCCACCGTCAAGCTGGATGGGTCCGCTATCGTGAAGGATAAAATAACAGACGATTTCCGGATCACCGATACGGATGGATTAGCGGATGTGACCGCCTATACGATGAGTTATAACGGTGAAGGTAAGGAGTGGACAAAAGACGAAGACAGCGTCAGCACCGTTGACGATACCGATACTGAGGGTAAATTACATATCACTGTTGACGGGCAGAACGTTTCGGTGACGAATTTTGACTTTGCGGCGAATTTTGTCCATATGGATGAAAACGGTAATCCGGAGGGCAAAAAACTGGTGGTTGAAATCCTGATCAAGCCCACGGATGCAACTTCGGGCGGCATAAAACTCCCAACCAACGTAATGAACGAGACTCATACGGATAACGCAGGCATTTACGGACCGGACACTAACACGCCGGTAGCGGAGTTTCCCCTGCCCTATGTAGACCTTCCCACAACGGTGACCGTCAAAAAAGTTGTGGATGGAATCGAAAGCACAGAAAAGTTTTCTTTTGACGCTGCTTACATTCAGGCCGGGGATTATGAGGACATCGACAGCGAAGTGGCAAACGACAGCAACTATCTATACTTAAAAGAGGGTACGAGAAAAACTCCCGAGTTCGAACTGGCGAATGGAGATACATATAAGCTCGAAAATGTGAAAGTTGGAACATCCCTGACGATCAGTGAGAAAGCTGCAAACGGCTGGACTCCCACCGTCAGGACAGACCCGGGAACAGAAGCGCTCGTCCCGGATGCCGACGGCGAGTATACGGTCACAGTCACCCCCGGCATGGTCATCACCTTTATCAACACCAAAGAACATGATGAGTCTGACAAGCCTGGAACCATCCACATTTCCGTGGGCAAGATCTGGGACGACGCAGACGATCAGGAAGGAAAGCGCCCGGATTCCATCACCATCCGGCTGTACGCCGATGGTAAACTGAAGGATACCGCCACCGTTACCGCTGAGGATGGCTGGAAATGGACGTTTGCGAACCTTCCGAAGGATGACAACGGTAAGGATATTGTCTATACCATCACGGAGGACAAGATACCAGGCTATGACAGTGTGATTACTGGTAATGTCTCTACAGGATTCACCATCACGAACAGCCATATATCCGACCCGGGCGAACCGGACAAACCTGATCCGGATACACCCGACCCGGACGAGCCGGACCCGGCGCCAGACCCTGCGCCGGAACCGACTCCAGAGCCTGCGCCGGAACCGGATCCCGACATCCCGGTTGAACCTGAGACGCCGGACGAACCCAGTGAGCCGGTCACTCCTGGTGAGCCGGAGGCTCCCAGCGATCCCGGCGTGCCGGAGACAAGCGACAGAAGCATGACCGGCCTTTGGCTGGCCCTCTGCTTGCTGGCCCTGGGCGTCTTGGGCTTGCTGAAGTTCACGCAGCCCAGGCAGAGGCGGCGAACCCGCAGATAAGCCATTTTAACCGACGGATGCCGGCGGGGGATGTACCCTGCCGGCATCTTCCCGGAGAGGAGGATGACCCTTGCGCGGAAAACGGGTAAAAAAGACTACCCCCCGGCAGATTCTGACCGCCTTCACCGCAGGAGTGTTTCTACTCTCCGCCGGGCTGCTGGTCCGGGACCTGGTCCGCTCCGCCAGTGAGCGCCGGGCCAATGAGCGGTTGGCCCAGCTGGCTGCCGGAGAAGCTGCCACTGCCAGCGCCGCGCCTGCGGACGACGGCGAGGCGGAACCCTCGGAGCGGGACTACCTCCCCCTGGTGGAGCGGAACGGGGACCTGTCCGCCTGGTTGACCATTCCGAACACTATGATCGACTACCCGGTGATGTATACTCCTGAGGAGCCGGAGTACTACCTGCACCGGGCCTTCGACGGCAGCTACGCGGTGAGCGGCTGCCTGTTCATCGGCGATGGCTCTGCCCCGGATTCCGGCCACGTGATGATTTATGGCCACTGCATGCGCAATGGGACCATGTTCGGCGGGCTGGAGGACTATGCGGACCCGGCCTATGCGGCGGCCCACCCGGAAATTCAGTACGATGTAATCGCGCCGGACGGCACCTATCAGCGGCATACCTATGAGGTGATGGCGGCTTTTTACAGCCGGGTTTACCGGACCGACGAGACCGGTGTGTTCCGCTTTTACTACTATGGGGATCTATCCGAGCCAGAGGTATTTGACAGCTATATTACACAGGCGGAGGAAGCTGCGCTCTACGATACTGGGGTCCGTGCAGAATACGGAGACCGGCTGCTGACTTTGATTACCTGCGATTACTATGCAAATAACGGCCGATTTGTCCTGGTAGCGCGGGAGGCTTTGTAGTTGTGCAGAAATCATGCCCGCGCAGAAACTTCGATACAACATAAGGACCCAGCCGGGCGGATTAAAATTCCGCCCGGCCGTTGTTTTTCCTGGGAGAATACTACTACCTTCGGGTGGGGAAAGCAGAGCCTTCGGTTGCCAGTGGCAAGCCAAAGCCTTTTTACGGGCTGCCCCCACTTTGTGCAGCCGGAGGGCTGAGAAGCAGAGAGAAGTTCCTCTGGCCCCTCAAGAATGGCACAATCGAATTTAATCTCGCCCTTGCTGATTAACTCTATTTTCTTCAGAGTGCAGAAAGAGCTTGATGCCTGCGTGGCGCAGGCATCAAGCTCTCTGGCAAAAAGACAAGCAAAATTATCAAATTCTGCGTCCCACCCTATTATTAAACGTCCGTTAAATTCCGAGATATGCTTTCTTCATATCTTCGTTATTGATGAGCTCGTTGCTGGGACCGGACAGAACGGTTTTTCCGGTTTCGATCACGAAACCTCGCGAGGCAACATCCAATGTTGCCAGAACATTTTGCTCGACAATCAGGATGGAAACACCCAGTTTGTTGATTGCAACAAGGGTTTCAAAAATCTTGTCCACAACTACGGGCGCAAGGCCGAGGGATGGCTCATCCAACATCAAAAGCTTCGGATTTGACATCAGTGCCCGGGCAATTGCGCACATCTGCTGCTCACCGCCGGACATGGAACCTGCCAACTGTTTGCGGCGTTCATAAAGCTTTGGAAACAGTTCAAAGCAAAGATCCAGATTTTTCTTTCGGACCTCACGTGCCTCCTTCAGATAGGAACCCACCAGCATGTTGTCCATTACAGACATATAGGGAAACAGCTTTCTTCCTTCCGGAACTTGAATCAATCCCATTTTCACACGGTCAAATGCCGGTGTATTGCTGATATCCTGTCCCATAAAGGTAATTTTTCCTGCTCGAAGATCTGTCATTCCAGAAAGGGTATTGATGGTTGTACTCTTTCCTGCGCCGTTAGAGCCCAGAAGCGCTACGATTTCCCCTTCCTTCATATCAAGGCTCACATCGGAGATCGCCTGGAAATCCCCGTAATTTACCATAATGTGCTCAACCTTTAGCATAGCTCTTCTCCCCCAGATAAGATTTGATTACCTCAGAGTTCTGCGTGATTTCCGAGGGTGTTCCGGTTGCAATAAGCTTGCCTTGATTGAGAACGTAAATTCGGTCCGAGAGATTCATAATTGCCTTCATAACATGTTCAATGATGACAATAGTGGTCCCATTTTCCCGGATATTTCGGACAAGTTCGATGACCTGCTCGGATTCTGTGGGATTCAGACCTGCCATTACCTCATCCAGCAGGAGGACTTTGGGTTCCGTGGCGAGTGCCCGCGCAACTTCCATCCGTTTTAATTCCGGAATGTTTAAGGCACCACCAACCACGTCTTTTCGATTGCTCAGACCTACAAACTCCAGAATTTCCTCTGCCTTTTTCCGTGCTTCTTTAACACTGGAATTCCGCAACAATGCACCCACCATTGTGTTTTCCAGGACAGTTAGATTCAAGAAAGGCTGGACGATCTGATATGTGCGGCCAAGGCCCAACTTGCAGATCTTGTTGGGAGGCAGCTTGTCAATACGGATCCCGTTGAAGAGAACCTTTCCGGACGTGGGGCGGAAAGAGCCGGAAATCATGTTGAACAAGGTCGTCTTACCAGCACCATTTGCCCCAATCAGACCTAAAATCTCTCCCTCGTGTAATTCAATGCTGATATTGTCGACGGCAACCAGACCACCGAATTGTTTTACGACGTTTTCAGTCTGTAGAATGATGGGATTCTTTAACAGATCACTGCTTGACATTGGCGACCTCCTTTCTGCGGATTTTACCGAAAATCCACTGGACAAATTTCTTGAGATAGCCAATAATGCCTTGGGGCATAAAGTAGATAACCAGCATCAGCACTAAACCATAAATCACGAGAGACAGACCCGGCAAAGAACTGCCGATGCTGGAACGAATTACTTCGCTCACCGGATAGAGGATCAGCGCACCGACAACAGGTCCCCACAAGGTTCCAACACCGCCAACAATTGCCATAACAGCGATTTGTGTGGAGAGATCATTGGAGAAGAAACTGGCCGGTTCGATAAACTGTAGCATCTGGCCGTAGATTGCACCGGAAACCGCAGCAAAGAACGCACTCAGGAATTGGGCACGCAGCTTATAGGAAGTAACGTCCACGCCCAACGTAGCGGCAGCACCCTGATTCGTCTTGATTGCAGCAAAATAATACCCAGTTTTTGAGTTGTTGATATAATTGGACACCAACAAAACTATTACCAGCAGGCCCAACACAATATAGAAATAGAAGGTCTTGTCCAAGTGCTGCATACTGGCGATGTTGCCCTCCCAAGGCATTTTGATACCCATAGCGCCATTGGTCGGAAACCCGAAGATCGAATCTTCATTCAGGAAGATGATACGAAATACGTTCACAAGAGCTACAGTTGAAAGCGTATAGTAAGAACCTTTTAGCCGGAATGTCGGATAACCGACCATAACAGCGATAATGCCAGCAATCAGGCCACCTATCAGCATTCCAAACCAAGGAGTGATTCCCATGTAGGTAAATAGGATTCCACTGATATAGGCGCCTAGGCCAATATAGACACTGTGCCCCAGAGAAAACCATCCGATGAATCCGGAGACAATATTGAAGGAACTGGTCCAAACCATATACAGCAGGCACATCACAGCCAACTGCATCACATAACCTTTTCGGCCGCCCCAAATTGCATTGATCGCAAGCGGAATCAGCGCTACGACAAGCAAAAGGAACAAATGTTTCCAGGATAATCCCTTTTTCATTTTGATTCCCTCCCTAGTCGCGCTCTTTGCCGAACAAGCCCGTGGGCTTGACCAAGAGAATGATCACAAACAGAACGAACAGAATTACCTGAGAGTAAGAAGACGAGAAAAGCTGGGAACCCAGTGTCTCGATTACGCCCACAAGAAGGCCGCCTACCAGAGCGCCAGGAATGCTCCCCTTGCCACCTAATACCACGATCACGAAAGATTTGGTGCTGAAGGAGGCGCCAACCTCAGGGGTAACGGGGAAATAGGAGATCAGCAGGGCACCGGAGATACCGACCAAGCCCAGGCCCAAACCCATGGCAATACCATAGAGCTTTTGCTCATTGATTCCCATCAGCTTCGCCACTTCACGGTTTTGGGAACATGCACGCAGGGCACGCCCCTGTTCAGAAGACTGCAAGAAAACGAATAGGGCCATGCTCACCGCGATGGAAATCACACAGGCAATCAATTTGGGAATGGAGACGACTAGCCCCAAGTTGGGGGTCACAAAGGACCCCAGGTTGAAGGTTGCGGTAATGGCTCTGGAGTTCCCACCAAAGGCCATAAGTGCAATGTTGGATAGAACATATCCTAGGCCCACTGTAAAGAGCAGGATACTCATAGGTTCCCGTTCTTTCTCGCGCTGCAGCATTGGATTCAGAATACCTCTCTGGAAAAGATAGCCCAGCGCGAAGAAAAGGACCGCATTGATTAGTACCGTAATGTAAGGATTAATCCCCAGTCCGGTGTAGAGGAAGAATCCAACATACATGGAAAGCATCAGCATCTCACCGTGGGCCCAGTTGATGATGCGCATTACGCCGAACACCAAGCTCAGACCTACTGCGACTGCTGCATACACGCCGCCTTGTAGCAGGCCATCTAGCACAGTCTGTAAATAAAGCAAAGTTTCCTCTCCTTTTGAATACAGCACACAATGTGTGGCGTTGCCAGCATTGTGCAAGTTACTACGAGATTCTCATTTCCAAAACAGTGATTCCCCGGCTGCCTCTTTATGAGGCAGCCGGGTGATCTGAAGTTGATAATCGGGGATTATCGCTCACTCCAGGAGGGAATGGGGAAAACGATTTCAGATTCCTCCAGAGGAACCATACTGGAAGGCCCGATAAGCTCGAACTGTCCATCGATGACCTGCAGAATAATGGACTTGGCATAGATGTTCTGATTAGTCATGCCACAAGTCTCACCGAACTTAATACCCTCAAAGGGATGGAGCGTGCATTCATAAGAGTCCGGTCCCAGATCGGTTGCCAGGATCGCATCCTTGATGGCTTCGGGGTCTGTGGATGCAGCCCGCTCAATGGCGTTCAGCATCACGACGCCGCCCAGCCAGCCGTTGGCGGCATAGGTGTCCATATCCACACCGTCAGAGTATTCGGCCTTGTATTTTTCGTTGATCTCCACAGCCTCTTCCGACTTGAACTGGAGTACACTGGGGTCCCAAGAGGAGAAGGTCAACAGATAGTTCGCATTGGAGCCAGCGTTCTGCAGGAACTCGGGGACGGTATAACCACCGGAATGTGCCAGAACGGGAATGTCGACCTGATAGTCTGCCAGGGTCTGAACGAACAACAATGCGTCATTCAGATAGTTCATAGGAATGATCAGATCCACGTCAGAAGATCGGATTTGATTGACGATAGCAGAAAAGTCAGCAATATCAGGCTCGTAGCCTTCATTCATGACCACAGAGAACTGATCAGCATAGTTTTCGGCAATTTCATTGGAGATGCCCACAGACATACCATAACCCCAGTCAGAGTTTTCGTACACAATGGCGATGTTATGAATATCTGCATCAAAAGTATCATTCAATTCCTGAATATAAGCCACCATATCAATGGCATCCAAGCCATTGCAGACGTTGGCGCGGAAGGTGTACTCGTAGCCATTCTGCAAGATTTCATCTGCAGTGGCATTAGTAATCATGTAGGGGATACCATATTTTTCCGCAATCGGGGCACTTGCCGCAGCTGCTGCAGAACTATAAGTTCCCATTAAGGCACAGATACCCTCAGAGGTAATCAGCCGCTCTGCCTCTGTGACAGCAATATTGGTGTCGCTTTGAGTATCAGCGACCACCAGTTCTACCTGAGCGCCACCAAGAGAGGCAATCCCCCCCTTTTCATTTTGCATATCAACAGCTAACTGAATACCAGCCAATTGCCGGTTGCCGATAGCTGACTGAGAACCGGTCAAAGGCATGGTCACACCAATTCGGACCGTGTCCCCTCCGTTAGAACTACCGGTGGAAGCATCACCGCTGCTATCACCGGAAGAAGATGTGCCGCCAGAGCATGCAACCAGAGAGAGCAGCATGGCCGCGACCAGGAATAGCACAGAAACTTTTTTCATCAGCATTTCCTCCATACAGTCTGTTGTTTTCTTAATTCTCCGCATGCGGTGCCATATTGTCTGACAATACGGGCTTGCTTGTATTGTATGACAATTCAATCGGACCTGTCAAGAATATTCTACAAAATTTTTGCGTTTTTTATGAAATTTGCTGTAGAACTTTCACACTGGTTTATTTATAATATATTACAAATATGCTTCCTGAGATTAGAAATTTTTCGCGATTTTGTAAAAAAGCAATAAAAGGGTTTGATATTTTTGTACCAAAATGAGTCGGAATTTAGCAAAATAGATAAAGACCGGGAATTTACGGTTGTACAGCAAGCAATGGAACAGATCCAGAATTTGATTGTCACCGGACACTATAAACCGGGGGATCGCCTGCCTACAGAGATGGAATTGGCGTCCCGCTTTGGAATCAGCCGTTCCTCCCTTCGAGAGGCAATCAAAGTGTTCAATTATCTTGGTATTTTGGAAAGCCGCGTCGCAAAAGGCACGTTTGTAGGAGAACAAGCGCAGTTCTCGGGCGAGGCTATTTCTATGTATGCGGTTCTGAGTCAGAAAAATATGTATGAGATTATGGAGTTCTTCTCCTCCATACTCCTCTGGTCATCCTCGACCCTGGCGGTTCACTATGAGAGGGATCCGGAGGCGTATGGGCACTGCATATCGGATTTGGACGGGGTCTTGTCAAAGCTCAAGACAGTCTGCGACCTGGGCAACCTGCCCAGTGTCGACTCCTGCATCTGCAAGCTCCATGAGATCATCATGGCGTCCAGCGGCAATCAGGTTCTGGTCACGCTGACCAAGACGCTGCATCTGTTCAACTCCCATATCAATCGGACCGTCCAGGCAAATCTCTACTCCCGCAATGAAGTGACCTACAATGCCTACAGCGCCCTGGTGTCGGCCATCAAGAACAATGACACCCAGAGGATTTTCCAGATCGTGCAGGATATTCTGGCAATCCAAAAGGACCGAATCGCAATGCCCCTCCCGCCAGAGCCATAAGAAGAGACATCCATAAACCGGATATTTTTTGAAATAAAGAGTGATAACCGGTAGATCATAATCGATCACCAAAATACCAGCCTGGCGGAAAAGCTCTCCGCCAGGCTGGTATTTTTGGTCGGATTTCTGATCGTCAGGCAGGGCAAACACCGCGTTCAAACACACATCGGCAGCAATTTCATGCACAAGTATGGATCCACCTGAAGAGGTGTCAGCAGGCCAAAAGACAGAGAAAAGAAAATCGGCCTCTGTTTAGACCGCGAGCTGCTGTGAGAGGTAATCGGAGTAGGGAGCCGTACACACCAACGCCTTTGGCGGTCCAGGGGATACGAGGCTAACTTGGGAACGATGGCCCCTTTGAAATTAGATGCGAGCCCATTAACTAAAATATGGCGGGATAAAACAGACGTACTCTAGGCCGAATTACAACCTGAATAGCCGAGCTATTGCTTTCCTGATCACTATGGCCGTAGGTCCTGACGAATTCCTTTTATGAGGTATGTCGTGCCGTTAAAAAGTAGGCGGATGCCATGACAAAGGGACGGGCAATGGAGGGGGTAACGCCCGAAAAAGAAAAGAGGACAGATGGGAGTCCTGTCACACTGCAGGCCGCGATCCAGCACACAGAACAGGCAAGTATTTCTGAACGCCCTTGATAGGATCCAGGCAGAGACGAAGGCAAAACAGAAAGCAGTTATCGAGAAAACCAAGAGGCTGGACGCGACCAAGACTGGGAAATACATGATGAGCGCCTGGATGGAGGAGCGGTTCAATAACGACGCAAAGGGAAAGACGAGATCATTCTTTCACCAGACTTCTACCGAGGGTACAGCGGCTGATTTGCCACGGTTTCCGTCGGAGGCTGGGCCTTGCTGAAGCCAGAATATCGAGAGATGAAAACTCTGCCCATCGAACAGTTGACCTCATTTCCTAGATAAAAAGGAGAGGCGCATTTGAGATGTCCAATATAAAGCAGGCACCGGTATCCGGCGGGTTGAATTGCAGTGCCTCAAATGGGAGAGTTCGATATAATATGGTGATTGCAGGGAGGGGACGGCAGATGGAAAGATTCAACGACGAAGTCAAAAGGACTCCGCTGAAGACTAAGAACGACTATTTCCTTCAATTCCTGGCAGAGGATACTGTATAGGTCCTGAAATAACAGAGAAAATTACCGCTTTCCAGCCGGAAAGCGGTAATTTTCTGGCTGTGGGGCTGGCTCTGAGCCAACGAGTGACCGGTTATGAGCGGCCGTCGGTTTCTCCATCCGCTTGAGCCAGAAATTGCCCAAGGCCCGAAGGTTTTGTCCTTCCGCTCTGCGGCGATTTTCAGCAATCTGGGTCAAAAGGACAAGAAAAAAGATTAGGAGACCAGCAAAATCGGGAAAATGGCTGGAAAGAAAGAGAAACCATGACACGTCAACCAGAAGACTGGTATCCGGCTGCCAAAGGGTGCGCGTCAGCTTTTTTCGATTGAAAAAAGTTATTACGATTGAAAAATATGTACAATATACACATCTATTGACTTCAAATATTCAAAGATGTTAGTGTAATATTACAAAACTCGATGAACTAGAAAGATTTGGGGAGACAAATCCTGATTTGATCAATCATGTACGAAGCCGCATCGCTGAGGGCTGCATTCAGAATGGTCACATACCCAAGGTCATACAGAACATTTTCTTTTAGCGGAATGGCAACAACGTCATTTTCTGCTCCTGGGAAGAGGAGACCCGTACCCAAATCGTAGGCATTTAATTCTCGCCAAGCCATATAACTTGAAAATTGATCGCTGGTCACAATGACCTTTTCGGGCTTGAAGTCCTTGATAACAGGTTCTTCAAAAAAGAGATGCAGCGGCTCATCACCCTGGTCATATTGAATGCAGGGATATGGGGCCAGATCTTCCAACGTGATACTGTCGTACTTCGCCAAAGGATGCTGGCGATGGAGAAAAACATGGGGGTGCCCTGTGTGAATCATATGAAATTCCAGGCCCATTGTTTTCATAAGTTGGCTGAGTTGCTTTTTAGATGTGTGATTCAGCGTAAAGACACCTAGTTCACTTCTCCGCGCGGCAACATCTCCCAGAAGGTTCATGGTTGTTGTCTCCCGTAGCCGAACTTCGTAACGGCCTTTGGCAAACTGCTGAAGTGTTCGGATAAATACATATATATTGAACATATAGTGCTGACTTGAGACACTGAAAACAAATTTCGAAGGGTCCCGATTTTCGCCGCAGAACTCCGCCCGGATCTCATTTTCACATTCGATCATGCGGGCGGCGTACTGAATGAGCTTTTTCCCGTCCGGCGTGACAGAAATACCTTTTCCGGATTTCTCAAAAATTGTGATTTGGAGCTCTTCCTCCAGATTCTGAATGAGTGTACTGAGGGCCGGCTGAGAGATATAGAGGCTTTTGGAGGCTTCCCGGATCGACTTGTATTCCGATACGGCACAAATGTATTTCAACTGCTGTAATGTCATGATCACATATCCTCCGCTTAGTACACAAGAGATTTGCTGATTCGGATTTATACTCGTTTATTATTGCATATTTTTTCGCTGCACACAAGGGGAAATTCCGGCGACACAACACCTATACTCCGCTATCGAGGGGGATGCCCTCTTGATAATATAACTCTTGCTAGGGGGGATGAAAGAACAGGTGGGATAATCAAATAGGGAAAAACAAATCAGAAAGAAACAGGAGAGAGATTTTATGATCATTATCGATATCATGATGGCAATTTCCAACTGGCTATGGGGATGGCCGTTGCTGATTCTGACATCTGCGGTTGCCGTGTACCTGTCCTTCCGGTTCAAATTTTTCCAGTTCACTAAATTTGGACACGCGCTTAAGAACACTCTGGGTAAGATTTTTGACAAGGGTGATGGTGAAGGCGACGTGTCGCCTTTCCAGGCCTGCTGCACAGCCCTGGCATCCACTCTTGGCGTGGGTAATATTGCCGGCGTTTCCATTGCGATTGCCACTGGCGGTCCCGGCGCTGTATTCTGGATGTGGCTGGTGGCCCTCATGGGCTTTATCGTAAAGTTCTCTGAAATTACCCTGGGCATGGCCTACCGGGAGCGGGATCCCGAGACCGGTAAATGGCACGGCGGCTTCTATTGGTACGTCCGCCGCGGTTTGGGCAAGAACTGGAAGTGGTTGGGCATCATTTGGGCGATTATTCTGGGTTGCGCCATGGTATTCGCCCCCGCCGTGCAGATCAATTCCGTAGTGGAGTCTGTCAGGACCTCTTTTGATATTCCGCCCATCATCATCGGCGTGATCTCCGCTGTTCTGATGTTCATCGTTCTGATTGGCGGCATCAAGAGCTTGTCCCACTTCGCTGAGGTAGTGGTGCCCTTTATGGCACTGGCTTATACCGTTGTCAGCATCATCATCCTGATCATGTCCGCCGGCAAGATCCCCGGCATCTTTGGCATGATCTTCCAGTATGCCTTCACTCCCATGGCGGCTACCGGCGGCTTTGCTGGTTCCACGGTGGTGTTGGCCATCCGCTGGGGCTTGGCCCGCGGTGTGTATTCCAACGAGGCCGGCACTGGTATGGCGCCCTTGGCCCACTCCTCTTCCTCTGCCAACCATCCGGTGAAGCAGGGCCTGTGGGGCATTACCGAGGTATTTGTGGACACCATCGTTGTCTGCACCATGACCGCCCTGGTGGTTCTGTGCTCCGGAGCCTGGACTTCTGGCCAGACAGGTGCTGCTCTGACCGCCACTGCGTTTGGCACGGCCCTCGGCAATCAGATGCTGGGAACGATTTTTGTCACCATTATCATCGCGCTCTTTGCATTCACCACGGCTCTGGTGAATGTCTACTATGGCGAGGTCTGCCTGAGCGCACTGAAGCTGGATAAGCTGACAATTCCCTATCGGATCCTGGGCTGCGCGTTTGCCATCATCGGTTCTGTGGGAGCCCTCAGTGTGCTGTGGAATCTGTTCGACTTCTTCTTTGGCGTCTGCGCGGTACTGAACCTGATTGTGTGCTTCCTGATGCGCAAGCAGATCGGCGCGCTGATCAACGATTACCTGGCCCGGTTGAAGTCCGGTAAGTGGGAGCCCACCAGCGAGGCGGCATCTAATGCGATTCCGGAGCTGTGGGTGAACAACAAAGACAAAGCCTGATACCATCGCCTGGATTTGACGTGCTCTCTTGCAGGGAGGGTATGCCAAGCGGCACATATATATAAAGGAGAGGACAGTAATGGAACAGAAGCTGTACATGTCCGATCGGGCGAAAAACTATCCGGCATCGGGCATTCGGAAGATGTTTGATCTGGCGGCTCAGTATCCGGAGGCCATCAAGCTGACGGTGGGCGAGCCCAACTTCGACACACCGCAATACATCAAGGAGGCTGCCAAGAAAGCCATTGACGAGGGTCAGACCCACTACGCCCCCAACGCCGGCATTCCGGAGCTGCGGGAGGCTGTGGCCGACAAGTACCGGAAACGGTACTGGGAGGGCTACACCAAGGATCATGTCATCATCACCGTGGGCACCATGGAGGGCCTGGTGCTGTCCATGATGCTGCTGCTGAACCCCGGCGATGAGATCCTGGTGCCGGATCCCTGTTTCCCCAACTACTACGGCCAGGCCAGTATTGTGGGCGCCAGGGCGGTTCCCGTTCCTACTTATGAAAAATATGACTACCGGATGCAGGCGGCGGATATTGAGAAGGCCATCACCCCCCACACCCGGGCGCTCCTGCTGAACTCCCCCTGCAACCCCACCGGCGCGGTGCTGACGAAGGAGGATATTCTGGCCATCGCCAAGGTGGTGCAGGAACATGACCTGTGGGTGCTGACAGACGAGCCCTATGATGCCATCGTGTACGACGGCGTTCAGCCCTACAGCATAGCCCAGGTACCGGAGGTGCGGGACCGCGTGATGGTGCTGAACAGCTTCTCCAAGTCCTATGCCATGACCGGCTGGCGGATCGGCTATCTGGTAGCGCCGGAGCCGGAGTACATCAAAAAGATGGCACAGCTGCAGGAAGGTGTGGCCTCCTGCGTGTCCACCTTCACCCAGGCGGCAGCCACGGAGGCTCTGAAGAGCACTGCCTGCGTGGACCAGATGGTGGCGGACTACACCCGCCGCCGGGACATTCTGGTGGATGGGCTCAATGCCATCCCGGGGATCACCTGCAGGAAGTCCGCGGGCAGTTTCTACGCCTTCCCCAATATCAAGGCCTTCGGCAAGACCTCCCAGGAGTTCGCCGAGGAGCTGCTGAAAAACGCCGGCGTGGTGACGGTGCCCGGCTCCGCTTTCGGCGACATGGGCGAGGGATATCTGCGTCTGGTGTTTGCCAACTCTGATGAAAATTTGAAGGAGGCGGTCCGCCGGATCGCCGACTATGTAACAAGGGCTTATCCCAATATGAAGTAAGGTTCCAGGGTGCCGGCCGCCGCTCCGGCGACCGGCACCCTGCGTCCAATCAGACTTGATACAGCGAAAGGAAAAAAGGAGACATGGCTAAGAAAAAACTAGTAGTGATGGATGGCAACACCGCTGCGGCGTACGCGTCCTACGCGTTCACCGAAGTGGCGGCCATCTTCCCCATTACCCCTTCTTCCGTGATGGCGGAAAAGGTGGACGAATGGTCCGCCAAGGGCAGGACCAACATCTTCGGCAAGCCGGTGGAGGTCATTGAGATGCAGTCTGAGGCGGGAGCTGCGGGCACCTGCCACGGCTCCCTGCAGGCCGGCGCCCTGACCACCACCTACACGGCTTCCCAGGGCCTGCTGCTGATGATTCCGCCCATGTACAAGATCGGCGGCGAGTTCCTGCCCGGCGTGTTCCACATCTCCTGCCGGACCGTCAGCGCCCACGCCCTGTCCATCTTCGGCGATCACTCCGACGTGATGACCTGCCGGATGACCGGCTTCGGTATGCTGATGTCCTCCTCCCCACAGGAGGCTATGGATCTGGGCGCGGTGGCCCATCTGTCCGCCATCGGCGGCCGGTACGCTTTCATGCACTGCTTCGACGGCTTCCGCACGTCTCACGAGATGCAGCG
>CDZK01021820.1_pt1 | contig 52027 bp, 43 predicted proteins | sample 557401 | NCBI WGS metagenome assembly CDZK01 (sample SAMEA3182108, study PRJEB8094) | gut metagenome | biome: human; feature: gut; material: Stool; isolation source: human stools | place: Canada | collected 2013-04-25 | reverse complement strand
TTCCCGAGTGGCCAAAGGGGACAGACTGTAAATCTGCTGGCACTGCCTTCGAAGGTTCGAATCCTTCTCCGCCCATTTGATGAATAATCTTCATCATATATGAATACAATAGTTATAGATGACGCGGGGTAGAGCAGCTCGGAAGCTCGTCGGGCTCATAACCCGAAGGTCACAGGTTCAAATCCTGTCCCCGCTACTTTGCCTAGATAGCTCAGTCGGTAGAGCAGAGGACTGAAAATCCTCGTGTCACTGGTTCGATTCCGGTTCTAGGCACTTATTTATACCATAGGTATTACGTTATGTAGTATCTATGGTTTTTTTGTATCCCAATAATAAATAACAGTAAATAAAAGATGAGAGTGTAACAATGAATTGGAATGAAGATAAGAGTATAAAGATGAATTTAGATAAAACGGGAAAATCGGATAAAACAGGAACTACAAATAAGGATATTAAATATGATGATATATTATTGAATGGCAATGCAGGAACTACAAATAAAAATTCAGGCATTAAACCGAATGTTAAATATAATGATATATTGTCTAAGTTAGATAAATATAAAGATGAAAATATAGTACCTATGCATATGCCGGGGGCTAAGAGAAATAAAGAATTAATTGAGTTATATATGGGTGATATGGGAAATCCATATGAGAAAGATATAACGGAGATTAATGGTTTTGATAATATGCACAATGTCGAAACTATTATTAAAGATGCGTTTGATGAGGCGGCGGAGCTTTATGGAGCTGATGAGAGCTGGTATCTGGTAAATGGAAGCACTGCAGGTAACATGTCGGCAATATGCGGAGTTACCCATAAAAATGATGTTGTTATAATGGCAAGAAACTGTCATATATCAGTTTATAATGCTGTTATCCTCAATGAACTGAATCCTGTGTATATTTATCCAGAATATGATGAGGAATATGGGTATTATAAGGGGATAACATTAAAAGAAATTAAGGACATTGTGGATAAATACAGCTCAGACCATGACAGAAATGATATTAAAGCCGTGATACTTACATCACCAACTTATGAGGGAAATGTATCTGATATTAAATCAATAGCAGAGTATCTTCATCAATATAATATTCCATTGATTGTTGATGAGGCTCATGGTGCACATTTTAATTTCTCGGAAAGCTTTCCACAGTCAGCAGTTAAGTGTGGAGCTGATATAGTAATTAACAGTGTGCATAAGACACTTCCATCGCTTACACAGACAGCGATTATGCATATTAATTATGGAATAGTTGATGTAGAACGCATAAGAAGGTATTGGAATATATACCAGTCGACAAGCCCATCGTATATATTAATGTCTTCCATAGCAAGAAGCTTAAGCATTGTTAAGAATGACGGTGATAAATTATTTGCTGAATATGTTGATAAGCTCACTATTTTAAGAAATGGATTGTCAGAATTAAAGCATATCAGGTTAATAAAGACGGATGACATATCAAAGCTTGTATTAGGATATAAAGATGCAAAATGGTTATATGACACTCTATTTTATAAATATAAAATCCAGCTTGAAATGTCATCTATAAAGTATGTGATAGCGATGACATCAATATTTGACTCCCAGGAGTATTACGATAGATTTCTTGCGGCATTAAAAGAGATAGACGAAGAATTAGATAATAGAGTTCTTGCGGCATTAAAGGAGATAGACGAAGAAATAGATGAGAGTAGGAGTAAATATAATAATAGAAGTAAAGATGAGATTTTAATTAATGATGAGGATAATGGTAATAAGATAAATGTTGCTGATTTCAGGGATGAGCAGGCGTTGACAATTGCACAAGCATTTAACAGGCGTGATTTATCAGGTTGTGATGAAATTCAGATGAATAATGAGAAGATATATGGTAAGATAAGTGGAGAGTCAGTGTATGTATATCCACCGGGAATACCGATATTATGTCCGGGAGAGGTTATTACACGAAAGATTATTGCAATACTTCAGGCGGCTGGTGAGGCAGGTCTGGAGGTTGTAGGTGTAAAAGAAGGAGCTTTGTTATGCCTGAGATAGCATTTTTAATGGGAAAAAGTTCAAGTGGTAAAGATAATATATTTAAGGCTTTAGTTGGTGATAAGGAGCTAAATCTTAAGACTGTTATTATGTATACAACAAGACCTATGAGAGCTGGAGAAAAAGAAGGTGTAGAGTATTATTATGTAGATAATGAGAAGGCATTGGAGCTTGAAGCGGCGGATAAAGTAATAGAGATGCGGATATATAACACAGTGTATGGAGAGTGGAAGTATTTTACAGTTGATGATGGGCAGATCAGGCTTGGAAGCGGTGACAAGTACATTGTTATAGGTACTATTGAGGCTTACAATAAATTTTGTGCATACTTTGGAAAAGATGCAATATTACCGATATATATAGAAGTCGATGATGGAATAAGGCTTATGAGAGCTATCAACAGGGAACAGAAGCAGGAAGTACCACAGTATGAGGAAATGTGCAGGCGTTTTCTTGCAGACAGTAAAGATTTCTCGGAGGAAAAGATTAAGGAAGCCGGAATTAATCAGAGATTTAGCAACGATGGAACAATAGAGGATTGTATAAGGGACATCAAAGAGGCAATTAAACAGCAGCTTTTATAAATGCAGTAAGAGTGAGTTGGCTTGAATTGTCTTAATGATATTTATATGATACAATTATATGATGGTGGACACGAAAGAGAGTAAAGTTATGGATATAAAGATTAATGATATACAGACATCATCTTCAGTTCAGCAGGTGAAGAATACAGAGAGTACGGACAGTAGTTTTAAGTTTACTCTTATTAGTAATATAGAAGAAAAGGATCTTCAGGAAAAGCTTGGCAGTATGATGGAACAGATTACTGAGCAGGGTGAGAAGATTGCAAAGCATATGGATATTAAGGATATGCGAAAGTACAGGGAGCTTGTTAAGGGATTTCTTAACGAGGTTGTTAACCGTTCCCATAAGTTCTCAAGAGAGAACTTTCTTGATAGACGAGGCAGACACAGAGTATATGGTATTGTTAAACTTGTGGATAAGAATCTTGATGAGCTGGCAGGAGAACTTGTTAAAGAAGAGAAAAATCATCTTGAGATTGTAGGAAGAATTGATGATATCAGGGGTTTATTGCTTGATATATCAGCATAAGATTGGAGTATATAATGAGCACATTTTCAGATATTTATGGATACGATACAATTAAAGAGCATTTACAGAACGCAATTAAATTAGATAAGGTATCACACGCTTACATTATCAATGGAGGGCTTGGTGCTGGAAAGAAGATGATTGCCAAGATATTTGCAAAAGCATTACAGTGTGAGGCAGAAGGCGATAATAAGCCTTGTAATAAATGTCATTCCTGTATACAGACAGAGTCAGGCAATCAGCCTGATATAATATGGGTACGACACGAGAAGCCTGCAAGTATAGGTGTAGATGATGTAAGAGATCAGATAATATCAGATATGCTTATTAAACCATACTCAAGCCGTTATAAGATATACATTATAGATGAGGCTGAGAAGCTTACAGTGCAGGCACAGAATGCACTTCTTAAGACTATAGAAGAGCCACCAGCGTATGGTATTGTTATATTTCTTACGACTAACGCAGACATTTTCTTACAGACTATTATATCAAGATGTGTGATTCTTGATTTAAAGCCATTAAAGGAAAGCGTAGTTATGGATTATCTTAAGGATAACTATGACGTGTCAGAATATGAACGTAAGTTTGCGGCTGATTTTGCACAGGGTAAGATTGGACGTGCTAAGACTATTATAGAAAGTACGGAATTCGCACATTTAAAGAATGATGTTATGCACGTTATCAAGAATGTGAAGGATATGACGGCGGCAGACATAATGGCAGTTGTTAAAGATGTGACTAATTACAAGCTTACAATAGACGATTATCTTGATCTTATGGCTATGTGGTTCAGGGACGTGCTTATGTTTAAGAGTACCAATGATACGAATTATCTAATATTTAGTGATGAGATTTCGCTTATCAAATCGCAGGCTGAGGTTATGTCATACGAAGGAATTCAGGATATACTTAATTCTATAGATAAAGTAAAGGTAAGACTTAAGGCCAATGTTAATTTTGACTTATGCATAGAACTTCTTATTATGGCTATGAAAGAGGATATGTAGGCAGTTAGTGAATAATTGGCTGATGTTAGGAATTAATATTTGGCAGGATTGGAGATTAAAAATAGATGACTAAAGTTGTTGGTGTTAGATTCAGGCAGGTGGGCAAAATATATTTCTTTGCACCGGGACAGTATAATGTTGAGGTTGGTCAGCACGTTATTGTTGAAACAGCAAGAGGAATTGAGTATGGCCACGTTGTTCTTGGTGAAAGAGAGGTTGAGGATTCAGCAGTTGTACAGCCGCTTAAGGCTATTATCAGAATATCGACACCTGATGATGATGAAAGGGAAGCTAAGAACAGGGAAAAGGAAAAAGAAGCGTATAAGATATGTCTTGAGAAGATTAAGAAGCATAATCTTGAAATGAAGCTTATAAAGGTTGAGTATACATTTGACAATAATAAAGTATTGTTCTACTTTACAGCGGATGGAAGAATTGATTTCAGAGAGCTTGTAAAGGATCTGGCAGCAGTATTTAAGACAAGAATTGAACTTCGTCAGATTGGTGTAAGAGATGAAACTAAGATATTAGGCGGAATTGGTTCTTGTGGAAGACCATTGTGCTGTGCAACATATATGCCAGAGTTCATACCAGTGTCAATTAAGATGGCAAAGGAACAGAATTTATCGCTTAATCCATCAAAGATATCGGGTGTGTGTGGAAGACTTATGTGCTGTCTTAAGAATGAGCAGGAAACTTACGAGGAGCTTAACAGCAACCTTCCTAATGTGGGAGATTATGTTACTACACCTGAGAAGTTAAAGGGTGAGGTATCAAGCGTTAATGTGTTAAGACAGCTTGTTAAGGTAATTGTCACACTTGATGGAGATGAGAAAGAGATAAGAGAGTATCCTGTTGCTGAGCTTAGATTTAAGCCTAAGAGAAGAAACGACAGAATGAATATAGATGATAAAGAGTTAAAAGAACTCGAAGAGCTTGAGAAAAAGGAAGGAAAAGCCCATATTAATGATGACTGATGTTAAGATTAATGCAGGTATTAATGCCAATGAGAGAATTGATGACTTATGCAGGGATAATCTCAGACTAATCCAGAATACAGATGTGTTCTGTTTTGGAATGGATGCTGTGTTGTTGTCTACATTTGCGAAGGCCGGAAAGAACCAGAAGGTGCTTGATATGGGTACTGGAAATGGTGTAATACCAATTCTTATGCAGGCGAAAAATCCAGGCAGTATGTATACAGGCTTGGAAATTCAGGATATCAGTTATGACCTTGCTGTCAGAAATGTTGAACTTAATAGTCTGTCAGACAAGGTTAATATTGTAAAAGGTGATATTAAAGAAGCTTCACATATTTTAGGTGGGGCTTCTTTTAATGTGGTTACAAGCAATCCACCATATATGAATGAAAATCACGGAATTGTTAATCCTGAGAGTGCCAAGGCAATCGCAAGACACGAGCTTCTATGCAGTCTTGAGGACGTTGTAAGGGAAGCTTCAAAGTGCCTTAAGGTTAAGGGACATATGTATATGGTTCACAGACCATCAAGACTTGTAGATATATTTACTTCTATGAAGAATAACCACCTTGAGCCAAAGCGTATAAGGCTTGTGTATCCGCATATAGATAAGCCAGCTAATATGGTGCTTATAGAGGCGGTAAAGGGCGGACGTTCACAGCTTATAGTGGAAGAACCACTTATTGTATACAATAGCGATGGAAGTTACACGGAAGAACTTTTAAAAATGTACAATTAGTATGAATTTAAGAGAGGAGCAGTATGGAAGATAATATTACAGATATTGATTATGATAGTGTGCAGGCACTTGAAGAATTTAATGGCTCTCATAATAATAGCGGAGTTGGGCAGTTATATTTGTGTGCAACTCCGATTGGTAATCTTGAGGATATTACGTTCAGGGTGTTAAGGATATTAAAGGAAGTTGATATTATTGCGGCGGAGGATACGAGAAACAGCATAAAGCTGCTTAATCATTTTGAGATTAATACGCCGATGACAAGCTATCATGAATATAACAAGTATGATAAGGCAAAGGTGCTTGTTGAGAAGATGCTTAAAGGAATGTCAGTCGCTGTAATAACTGATGCTGGAACACCTGGAATATCTGACCCGGGAGAGGAGCTTGTAAGGCAGGCACTTGCATCAGGAATTAAGGTATCATCAGTTCCTGGTGCGGCAGCGTGTATAACGGCACTTACAATGTCGGGACAGGCAACAAGACGTTTTGCATTTGAAGCATTTCTTCCGGCGGACAAGAATGAGCGTAAAGACATATTAAAAGAGCTTGAAGATGAAACAAGAACAATGATTATATACGAAGCTCCACACAGGCTTTTAAAGACACTTAAAGAGCTTTCTGAGGTGTTAGGAGGAAGCAGGGCAGTTACTATATGCAAGGAACTTACCAAACGCTATGAGAATAGTATGGTTACAACGCTTGCAGAGGCGTGCAGTTATTATGAGAATAACCAGCCAAGGGGCGAGTATGTTCTTGTAATTGCTGGAAAAGACAGAAATGAGCTTAAAGAGGAAGCACAGGCACAGTGGCTTACTATGTCTGAGCAGGAACACGTTGATATGTATATAGCACAGGGACTTGATAAAAAAGAGGCTATGAAGGCAGCAGCCAGGGACAGGGGCGTATCTAAGAGGGATATATATAATAAGCTTCTGGGAAATTAGTTCTTAAAAGAAAAAATGTTACACAAATGTTAAAAACTTATATAAAAGAGTGATTAAAAGAGAGTCTTAGCTAAAATAAATTTAAGAGTAAATTTTAAAATTATAGGTGGAGTGGTACAAATCCCCTTCTTTGTCAGATAATATTTCTGGTAAGGAAGGGGATTTCTTATCTTCTAATCTTCTATTGTATGTTCATTGATAATTGCCTTAATGGCCTTATAAAGGTAAGGCTTGAGCCTGTCAATATCAGCTGGTTCTTTGTAAAGGATTGAGCTGTAGCATGTTGAGCTTATAAGCTCGACAATCATAAACAGCATAATCTCGGGCTCGTTGAGGTTAAGACCAGAGTCTTCAAGCATTTCATAGTAGATATCTTTAAAATTAATGTCGTCATCAGCGACATTGGTTGTAAGAGCCTCTTTAAATATTCCCCACGACAGGTTCTTTGATATAAATGTAAGAAGTGTCTGGTTGGTGTTAAGCACATTAATTATGTGGTCAGCAATAAATATAATCTCCTCAGTAAATGTAATTGTAAACGAATGGTCATTAATCTGCTGTTCTTTTATATGAAGCTCTAATGCACTCACTGCATTTTTAAAGAGCTTGCTTGCCTCGTGAGAAACGAGCTTATTTCTTATATCATATTTATCTTTGAAATACAGATAAAAAGTTCCCTTGGCAATTCCAGCTTTCTGTGAAATCTCGGCAATTGATGTCTTGGAAACACCCTGCGTTGTAAAGAGCTTAAAAGCTGTATCTAAGAGGGAAGTCCTTTTCTGTTGTTTGTTGTTCTCAAGTTTTCCCATAAAATCTCCAATCTAATGCAGGCATAATATTAGTTGTTCTGTCAATTAATATTCTACCATGTTGAAAATAAAAAATCTATAAAAAAATGACTTTTAGTCATTTTGAGTATTGACTATCGGTCATTTTGTGCTAGAATAACACTTGCAAAGAAAATGACCAAAAGTCATATTTGAGAGATCACGGTCATATGTATTGAATTGATAATAAATGTAATTAATTAAGAGAGTTATTAATTATTGAGAGGTTATCAGTCCAATCAAAGTAAAATTACGTCGCAGACGTAGAAATGAGGCGAGTTATGGAAAAGTTTGGAAAAGTAATTGTTAAACTCAGAATTCCAATTCTTATTCTGAGTTTCCTGCTTCTTATTCCATCTGCAATCGGATACTTTAATACAAGAGTTAATTACGATATTCTGTATTATCTTCCGAATGAGATAGAGACTATGCAGGGTCAGGACATTCTTATGGATGACTTCAATAAGGGTGCATACGCGATGGTCGTTGTCCAGAATATGGATACGAAGTCTACTGACAGACTTATTAAGAAGGTAGAGAATGTAGACCACGTTGCACAGGTTATTTCTTACACAGGAATAGTTGGTGAAGATGTTCCATCTGAGATTGTTCCATCAAAATTCAGAAAGTATTTCGAGAATGACAGCACAGATACAACTTTATTTGCAATATTCTTCGATAATACAACTTCAAGTGATGATACTATGAATGCTATCATACAGATAAGAGAGCAGACAGAGGGTCAGGCCTTTATAAGTGGTATGTCAGCAGTAGTTACGGATACTAAGAATCTTTCGGAGAAAGAGACACCACTTTATGTACTTATAGCAGTAGTTCTTGTATGTATCGTGCTTGCTATATTTATGGATTCATTTCTTGTACCAGTATTCTTTATGATAAGTATAGGAATGGCAATTGTATACAACCTGGGTTCTAACATTTTATTAGGTGAGGTTTCATATATAACTAAAGCTCTTGCGGCTGTACTTCAGTTAGGTGTTACACTGGATTATTCAATCTTCTTATGGCACAGCTACAAGGAAATGAAGGAAATATATCCGGATGACCACAAGGAAGCGATGGCAGTTGCCATTAGTAATACACTTACATCCGTAGTTGGTTCTTCTATAACAACAGTTGCAGGTTTCATTGCACTTTGCTTTATGAGCTTCACACTTGGTCTTGACCTTGGTATCGTTATGGCAAAGGGTGTTGTATTCGGTGTTATCGGTTGTGTAACAATCCTTCCATCATTGATACTTACATTTGACAGGGCATTAGAGAAGACAATGCATCGTGAGATTATGCCAAACTTCGATAAGCTTGCTACATTTATAGTAAACCACTCATGGATATTTGTAATTGTCTTTGTTGTATTATTAGGACCTGCTATATATGGACAGAATCATACATCAGTATATTATGATTTGTCTGATACACTTCCAGATGACCTTGCCTGCTCACAGGCTAATAAGAAGCTGGAAGAAAACTTTGATATGAATTCAATCTATATGATACTTGCTGACTCTAGTATGTCTACAGATACAGCTAACGAAATGCTTGATAAGTTAGGTGATGTAGACGGTGTACAGTTCGCACTCGGACTTGACACAGCACTTAAGTCTGGTATTCCACAGGAATTCTTACCGGCTAAGACAGTATCAGAGCTTAAGGGTGAAGATTATCAGATAATGATGATTGCTACAGATTACAAAATAGCATCAGATGAAATTAACAATCAGATTAGTAAGGTGAATGATATTGTAAAGTCTTACGATTCTAAGGCAATGGTAGTTGGTGAAGCTCCTTGTACCAAGGATCTTATCACTATAACAGATAAGGACTTTAAGACAGTCAGTGCGGTATCAATAGTAGCTATATTTGTTATTATCCTGTTCGTACTTAAATCAATATCGCTTCCAATTATACTTGTTTCAGCAATCGAATTTGCTATCTTTGTTAATATGGGTATTCCATATTTTACGCATACACAGATACCATTTATTGCATCAGTAGTTATCGGTACTATCCAGCTTGGTGCAACAGTCGATTATGCTATTCTTATGACAACAAGATATAAGAAGGAAAGAAGCCAGGGATACGCTAAGAAGGAAGCAATCCAGATAGCTCTTTCAACATCAATACCATCAATTATTGTTAGTGCGCTTGGTTTCTTTGCCGCAACATTTGGTGTTGGATGTATAGCTTCAGTTGATATGATTGGTTCGCTTTGTACACTTATGGCGCGTGGTGCAATTATAAGTATGTTCGTAGTTATCTTCATACTTCCATCATTGTTTGTATTATGTGATAAGCTCATTATCAATACAAGTATAGGATTTAAGCCTAAGAAGAATCAGGATATGTAATCAGAAAGATGTATGAACGGGTCAAAGGTGTATATGCCGTAACAGATATAAGAATATATCAGGAAGTAAGAAAATGGAGGAATAGTTATGGTTAAGAAGACTTTATTTAAATATAGTTCAGTATTATTAAGTGTTGTTCTTATTGCTTCAACACTTACAGGCTGTGGCACTAGCACAGCATATAATCAGACAGGCAGTGAGGTTGCAATAAGCAGTGAGGCTGCTTCTAATACAGAGAATATTATAACAAATGCTATTAAGAACGAGCTTTCAATATCAAATACAAGTACATTAAAGACAAATACAAGAGACGAGATGGTATATGTATTTGATAAGGCAGACGGAACTCAGGATCACGTTCTTGTAACAGAAAAGGTTACTGATTCTAAGGGCGAAACAACAACTAACCAGAGCACATCTGATAAGACTGCTCCTGTTTCAATAAAGGTTACTTACAAGTTAAATGGTGTTGAAACTAAGCCAGAAGATATGATTGGCAAGAGTGGTAAGGTTACTATCAGATATGACTATACTAACAATGAGAAGAAGAATATAACAGTTAATGGAAAGTCACAGATAGCTTATGTTCCATTTACTATGATTACAGGAACACTTCTTCCAACAGATAAGTTCAGTAATGTAGAAGTTACTAACGGCAAGGTAAGCAAGGTTGGCGATAATATCATTGCACTTGGTATGGCTATGCCAGGCTTAAAGGATACTTTAAACCTTAAGTTTGATGGTGAAAGCCTTGATATGGATATTCCAGAATACTTTGAAATATCAGCAGATGTAGAGGATTTCGAGCTTGATATGTCTATGTCAGTTGCTACAACAAGCACACTTAATGATATAGATACAGATGATTTCTCACTTGCTAAGCTTGAAGATAAGATGAATGAGCTTCAGTCAGCAGCTGACCAGCTTACAGATGGAACAGTTACTCTCCAGAATGGTACACAGACACTTTCTGACAGTATTTCAGCACTTACAGATGGCGTGAACCAGTTAAATGATGGTGCAAGCCAGCTTAAAGATGGTATCTATGCTTATACAGATGGTGCTACAGCTCTGGCAGCAGGTGCAGGACAGCTTAAGGATGGTATCAGTGCATACACAGCAGGAGCTAACCAGCTTGGTGCAGGTGCAGGACAGTTACAGTCAGGTTTAAAGACTTATACTGATGGTGTAGGAGCACTTAATGTAGGTTCAGGCACATTACAGAGTGGTCTTTCAACATATACAGGCGGTGTTGCCAGTGCGGCAGCAGGTGCAGTTTCATTACAGACAGGTTTAAAGGCTTATACAGATGGTGTTGCTAGTGCAGAGGCAGGAGCTTCACAATTAAATGAAGGAATAAAGAGCATTAAGACAGCACTTATTGGAAATGTTGTTAAGGAACTTGCAGCTAATTCAACAGCTTATAAGATGAATTCTGTAGCAGACTCAACAGGAAAGACTGTTATGGAGCAGGCAGCTGATTTACAGAAATTAGGAACAGCATTAGGTCTTAGTGATGTAACTATAGCAACAGACCTTAGTGATCTGGGTAAGAAGAGCAGTAGTGAGGCAGCAACAGATATATCAGCTTATTTTGTAAAGTATCTTACAGCTTATACAACTAATATAATAACAGAGACATATACAGAAGCTATGACCAATGGTAAGCCATATTCTCCACAGGTATCACAGGCTGGTTCAAAGGATTATGTATATGTTAACCAGTTAGGACTACTTATTAAGGCTGCTGGTAATATAGGGGCTTCAAGTGCATTAGATGCAGTTGTTAGCAATCTTAGCAATAATGAAACTATTAATGCAGCATTAAAGCAGCTTACAGAAGGAAGCCAGTCATTAACAGACGGACTTGGTGAACTTGTTAAGAATAACGATACACTTAACGCAGGTGCATCACAGCTTAATGCAGGACTTGCACAGCTTAGTGGTAACAATGATACACTTAATGGTGGTATAGCACAGATAAGCGCAGGACTTGCACAGCTTAGCGATAACAATGATACACTTAATGGTGGTATAGCACAGATAAGTGCAGGACTTGCACAGCTTAACGACAATAATGATGCACTTAACGGTGGTATTGAACAGATAGCTGGTGGTTTCAGCACACTTAATTCTAACAATGAAGCTTTAAGAAGTGGTTCTACACAGCTTGCTGATGGAACATCAACACTTAAGTCATCTTCTGTAACTTTAGCAGATGGCGTAACACAGCTTAATGATGGTGCTATAACACTTAAAGATGGTATGGCAGAATTCAATGAGACAGGTATTAAGGCTATTACAAGTCTTGTTGGAGATGATGCTGATACAGCAGTAGATACAATCAAGGAAGTAATCAAGCTTGGTCAGAATTACAACACATTCCTTGGTAAATCAGATGGTAAGGACAATTCAGTAACATTTATATATAAGACAGCTGAATTAACTAAATAAGCTTACTTTTCCAAAACTCTCATATATAAATTATGCCGGCCCGGTCGGCGGAAAGATTAATAATCTTTCAAAAAATCCCCACAGAAGTTCATATCTGTGGGGATTTTACTATGCAGTCAGTGTGTTATAGGTTACGCTGTTAGACAGCATAGCTATATGTTAATATAATTACATAGACATTATAAATGCTATGATATGCTTTTAAAATAATCTTCAAGCCTTGTAAATGTCTTAATAAGTACAGCTGCTTCATCTTCGCTTAAATCGTCAGTAATATGTTTAATCATATCCTGATGAAATTTCATATGGTGAGTGTATGCCGCATTACCCTTTGGTGTGAGGGAAGCATATACGACACGGCGGTCTTCTTCACTTCTTGTCCTTATTACATATCCCTTTTTAACAAGTCCGTTAATGCCGACTGTAAGAGTTCCCATAGTCACGCCTAAGGCCTTGGATATTGTTCCCATAGTGCGTGGCTCTTTAATTCCGATAGCTTCAATTATGTGCATATCAGTAACTGTGATGTCAGAAAATTCATCTGTAATTAAAGCCTTTTCTTCAATGTTCATTATATCATTGAATAAAGTTACTAAAATAGAGTTCAATGATTCGTAAATGTCCATAGGTATTACTTTCCTCGCTTCAAAATATTTTTAATTATACAATGAAATGGTGTGTTAATGCAACAAAATACTGCGGTATTTGTGAGTTAATGCGTTAAATACAATTTGCAATTTTATAGGATAAGTAGTATCATTAAATGGAGTATTATTTTGACAATATAGAGCAATAAAAGTACAGATTATTGCCATAAAATATTACTTAATATCAGGTTTAAAGTTTAATGATAGATGGAGGCACGTATGAAGTTCATAGCAATTGGCGAATTGATGTTAAGATTGTCACCACCTAACTATGAGAAGATAGTTACAACCCACAATTTCATAGTTAACTATGGTGGAGCAGAAGCCAACGTAGCAGTTTCACTCGCTAACCTTGGTGTAGATTCAACATTTTTTACAGTATTACCTAACACAGACCTTGGTAAGTCTTGTATCAACTACCTTAAGGCTAATGATGTACACACTAAGCACATTATCAAGTCTGACGGAAGAATTGGACTTTATTACCTTGAAGAAGGTGTTTCAGTAAGACCTTCACAGGTAATATATGATAGAGGAAGCTCAGCATTTGCTGAATATGATTATAAGGATGTAGATTTTGAGAACATCTTAAAGGATTATGACTGGTTACATTTAAGTGGCATCACACCAGCTCTTTCATATAACTGCCGTCGTCTTATAGATAAGGCTATCAAGGCAGCTAAGAAGCTTGGACTTACGGTAAGCTTTGATCCTAATTTCAGAAGTACATTATGGTCTTTTGAAACAGCAAGGGATGTACTCAGCAGATATCTTCCATATGTAGATGTACTTATAGGTATTGAGCCTATCCATGTATACAATGCAGATGGTACAGATGTTAAGGACGGCCTTACTATGGATCCATCATTTGAGGATATGGACAGAGTATTCAAGGCTATTGATGAGCAGTACCATATGAAAGCAATTGCAAGAACAGTACGTTATGTTCATTCAGGAAGTAATAACTCTCTTAAGGCTTTCTACTATGCTGACGGAAAGACTTACGAAAGCAAGACACTCAATTTTGAGATTGTTGACCGTGTTGGTGGTGGAGATGCATTCTCTTCTGGTCTTATCTATGCTCTTATGCAGAATGACTGGAAGCACGAAGATATCGTCAATTTCGCAGTAGCTTCTTCAGTAATGAAGCACGCTATCCGCGGCGATACTAACATCACAAGCGTTGACCAGATTAAGCGACTTATGAATAATGCTTCATTTGATGTGCAGAGATAATAAGCGTAGGTCATACAGAAGGAAGGTCTAAGGAAAATCAGTACTTGAATAATGATTTTCCCTAGACCTTATTCATATGAGATTAATAACAGATAGATTATGGTTAATATACCGGAGGATATATGAAAAAAATAAAAGAACTTATGCCGGAGGCATATGATTTTAATGGAAAGCTTTCATTAAAACAGGCGATACCACTTGGACTTCAGCACGTTATGGCAATGTTTGTAGGAAATCTTACACCGTTGCTTATTATTACAGGAGCCTGTGGTATTGGAGCAGGAAGTGAGTATGCATCTATTCAGGTTGCACTTTTACAGAATGCTATGATTATAGCTGGTATTGTAACACTTATACAGTTGTTTTCAATTGGACCTGTTGGAGGCAAGGTGCCTATTATTATGGGTACAAGCTCTGGATTTATCGGAGTATTCAGCAGTATAACAAAGGTTATGGGAGGCGGAGTATTAGCCTATGGTGCAATTATGGGAGCATCCATTATAGGTGGTCTTTTTGAAACTGTGCTTGGTGCATTTATTAAGCCTTTAAGAAGATTTTTCCCATCAGTTGTAACAGGAACTGTTGTGCTTTCTATTGGACTGTCACTTATTTCTGTTGGTATCAATTCATTCGGTGGTGGAAACGGGGCTAAAGACTTTGGCTCATTAGAGAATCTGTTTCTGGCGTTTGTTGTGCTTATTGTTATATTATTCGTTAAGCACTGGACAAAGGGATATCTTAGTTCATCATCTATACTGATTGGAATTATAGTTGGTTATATTGTAGCAGCTATTATGGGCTGTGTGCTTCCACATACAGCAGTTAATGCTGAGGGAGTTGAATATACTAAGTCATGGGTACTTAACTGGAATAAGGTTGCAGAAGCTAAGTGGATTGCGATTCCTAAGTTCATGCCAGTTAAGCCAGTGTTTGACTTAAGAGCAATACTTCCTGTGCTTGTTATGTTTGTTGTAACAGCAGTAGAAACTGTTGGAGATATATCAGGTGTTATGGTCGGTGGAGTAGGAAGAGAAGCGACAGATAAAGAACTTTCAGGCGGAGTTATGTGTGATGGTTTAGGTTCATCGCTTGCAGCACTTTTCGGTGTGCTTCCTAATACATCATTCAGCCAGAATGTTGGCCTTGTTGCAATGACTAAGGTTGTTAACAGAATTGCACTTGCATCTGGTGCTGTATTCCTTATATTATGTGGTCTTATTCCTAAGCTTGGAGCATTAATATCAATCATGCCACAGTCAGTACTTGGTGGTGCGGCAGTTATGATGTTCTCATCAATTATTGTAAGTGGTATCCAGCTTATCACTAAGGAGCCGCTTGATGCAAGAAGGCTTTCTATTGTATCGGTTGCACTTGGTGTAGGCTATGGTATGGGTGTAAGCCCTGCAATCCTTGCACATACACCACAGGCAGTACAGCTTATGTTTGGTGAGTCTGGTATTGTTCCAGCAGCATTTGTAGCAATATTACTTAACATAATTCTTCCTAAGGATAAAGCTGAGGAAACGGTTAAAGAAGTTGTTTCAGAAGAAGCAGCAACAATAAAGGAAAAGGCTGTAACTAAATAAGGTACAGCAATTAGCGAAGATACCGGGAAAGACGAATAAGGTCATCAGGAGTATCAATATCATATAATTCATATTCATCCTGTGCAGGAACTAAAACAACCTGTGCAGGATGTTTTTTTGCAATAAAGCCGCCACCCTTGCCCTGTGGAAGTGTAAGGAGCTCATTATAATAGCACTCAGGAAATATTACTGGTGCGCCTGCGTTTTCGTTGAAGGCAAGCCGGCATATCTTATTATTATTATTAATATTATTATTATTGAAATAATTATTATTGGCATTGCTGGATTTATCTGTGCTGTTACAAGCAAAATAACTGCTGTTGTAGTAAATAAATAAAAGGCACAGCAGCTGAAGGCTTGTCTTAGTGATAAGCGGCTGGTCTGATGGAAGAAATAATATCCCTTGGGTGCAGCAGCTTTTGTGTCTGTTAGTTTCCTTTAGAATACGTGAAACACCAAGACGTACCATATCATTTCTGTAAGGCATATTGTGTTTAATGCAATGTATATGTTCCCGTTCACATATCTGTACAAGCTCATCATGACGGGTTACGGCAAGAGTTTTACCAAAGCTTACAAAGTGGCTTATATTTATCGCATTTTCAAAGAGAGTGTTGTTGTTGAAGGAGGCTAAAAGCTTGTTGGTACCGAATCTTTTTGACATACCGGATGCCATAATAATGCACGAAATAGAGCTGAAGGTATTATCAATATCGATTAAAAGTACATCAGATCTGCTTTTAATACTGTCAAGAAATTCTGTGGATTGTTTTCTGATGACCGCTAATACGCGTGAGTTATCAAGAAGACTTTTAATGTTCTCCTGAAAAGGGATACAGGAGCTTTCCAGATAACCAAGCTCGTCAATAACAAATACACTATCAGCAGAGGTCATAAGATGCTTCATAATGGCAGGACAGGCGCAGTTAATAAAGCCATCCTCTACGGAGGTCATGTTGTTGCCTTTTTTAGGGGAAACAGGAGTGAGTGTACGTGGTCTGCCAATCACATATTCTTTTCCATCATCTATAAGATTAGATTTAATAACAACTTCTGGTGTGTCTGTTCTGCGGCTTAGCAGATAATTGAAAAAATCAGACATATCCATAGTTTCTTCAATCTGGTTTAAAATGCTGTTTAACAGATATGATTTACCACTTCCCCGCTCTCCCGTAATAAACAAGTGCTTTTTATGGGACATTTTAAAAAAAGTAATTACAGCCAGAGCGTCTAAATAACAATTATCCATAGATTAAGTCACCTCATTTCAGTAAATGCTTTTATAACGTAGGCGTGTCTAGTGTAAATAGACATATATACGCAGTATAGGTATAGGCTATAATGCCACAACTACGCGGTGGGTTTTATGGTTAATGTCAGTACATTCAATGACATTAATATTATCATATATAAGAGACATCTTTTCATTAATAATATCAAGAGAGTCTGTATGTGTATTAATGGTGCTAAGGATTGTCCCAGACTTCATAAGAAGTATATTATCGCAGTATTCTAAAGCAAGCTCAGGGCTGTGAATACACATTAGGGCGCATCTGCCATCGGATACAATACTTCTTATGTGCTGCATAAGAAGATGACGGTTAGAAAAATCAAGTGCACTATCCGGTTCATCGAGAAGAAGCAGTGGGGAAGCCTCTATTATGGTGCGTGCCAGAATACATAACTGCTTCTGCCCTTCGCTTAAAGCTAAGAAGTCTGATTCGTATAAACCCTTAAGTCCAACCATATCAATAGCTTTATCCACACGCCTGAGCATATCTGTGGTGTAGCCTCCAAGTATGTGCATATGAGGATTGAAGCCAAGCAGACATACATCCCTGACGGTCATGCTTATAGTAAGATTGTTTCTTTGGGGAATGTAGCTTATGAGCTGTGCCTTTTTTTTAACAGAGAGGTTTTCAAGTAAGTGTTCATTAAGCTGACATTTTCCGTTGTGTTTTATAAGTCCCATGATGGCCTTAATAAGAGAGGTTTTACCACAGCCGTTATTGCCAATAACAGCATTAAGCTGTCCAGGCATAAGGTCAAAGCTTACGTTATCAACCGCACAGGTGCTGCCGTAATATACTGATATTCCGTCTGCGGAAAATGTATTATTGAATAAATCGGACATCATAACGCCTCCTTTTTATTAGCTCTGATAAGCAGAATGATAAGCAGTGGAGCACCAAGAAGTGAGGTAAATATACTGACTGGCAGCTCTGATGGGGATACACTTCTTGCCAGTATATCAGCAAGTGTCAGTAAAATAGCTCCTGTGAAGCCACTTGTTATGTATGTAAATATGTCATTACGCTTTGTAAGAAGTCTGGCAATATGAGGTGCGATAAGTCCGATAAAGCTTATAAGCCCCGTAACACATATTATTGATGATACGATAAGAGTAGCAAGCATTAATATAATAAAACGCAGACTTGTCACATTTACACCTAGTGATACGGCTTCTTCCTCGCTTGTAGAAAGAATGAGAACCTGTCGGTATAACAAAGCTATTACAATAAATCCGGCAAGTGTTGTGAAGAAGGGAATAGCAAGGCTGTCCCTTGAAATACCATTAAGGCTTCCCATAATCCAGTATTCGATTGAAGCAAGCTGTTTTTCAGGATCTGCGGCAAGCTTTAGAAACATAAGTATAGTCTGTGCCACAGAATGAATAGCTATACCTGCAAGCACGATAGTATAACTGTTTCTGCCAGGGACAAGATAGGCTGTGAGCAGAGTTATTATGAGGGCTGTTACAGCTCCAATAAATGCAGATATGGAGATGAATGGAATAGAAGCAGAAACCGCAACTATTGCAAGAGCAGCACCGGCACTTGCACCAGAGGAAACGCCAACGATATCGGGAGAAGCCAGAGGGTTTTTAAATATAAGCTGATATATATAACCTGATATTGAAAGCCCAAAACCGCCTATAACACCCATAAGGGCGCGGGGAAGCCTGAGCCTTTTAAAGACCATAATAGACATAGTATCACCAGACAGTAAGCTCTTTAATGTGAGTGGATACTGTCCGGTAATGACAGACCATACAAGTACCGCCAGAAGAAGCAGTACCTGTATGACTGATAAAAGTATAATTTTGTTCCGGTAATTAGAAGTATTTTTGAACATAAATCATCCTTATTTAGCAGGTGTGAATCCATAAAAGCTTTCATAGAATTTAGTTACACATTCTTCATAGAAATCATTAGTAACCTTTTCTGGGTGAAGAACAGAGGCAATATATATGCTTCCTAAGAAGCTTGCTGGTACAGGTGAATCCCATGCTTCTATATCACCAGGAAGTTTTACAACCTTTTTATTCTTAACAGCATTGCAGTCTGCAAGATTAGCATCATTTATAACGTCATCTACTGAGTAAGTTGCATCGGCAGCTATTATAATGTAATCAGGGTTCCAGGCAAGAAGCTGTTCATATGAAATATTTGCCCAGTAAGTATCTGTAAGCTCAGAGGCTGCATTCTTTCCGCCTGCATTGCTAAGTAATGTGTTCTGATACATCTTGCTTCCGGCTGTTGAAAGAACAGAGCTGTTGCCCGCAAGATATACTAAAGGAGTGCTCTCACCTGCAAGCTTGGCTTTATTATCAGCTAAAAATGTATCGATAGAATTGTTAAGTGCATCAGAGCGTCCGATTGTGTTAGTTATTTTACCAACAAGTGTTATACATTCCTTAAGGAGCGTTGCATCCTCAGGATTAACAACAACAGCCTTGATACCAAGACCTTCAAGTGTATCTGCAGCTTTTTTTAACTTCATAGGAAGGAATACAACATCAGGTGCTGCTGCAACACAGGCTTCTGTGTTGAATTCCTTAGATGTTCCCATATTAGGGAGACTTACAATGGATGGAGCTGCAAGCTTATAGATGTTTCGTGTATTAGCCTTAGCTTCGATTCCCACAAGCTTATCCTTTAATCCAAGTGCAAGGAGAAGACTTGTAGAGATATAGTAAGATGAAGCAATCTTTTCAGGTGCTTTTTCAAAAGTTACTGTTCGTCCTGCCTGGTCGGTAACAGTAAGAGGGTAGCTTGTGCTTACCTCGTTGAATTGTGACATGACATCAAAGGCTGATGTTGAAGCAGCCTGTGTAGTACTGTCGTTTGCAGCAGAACTGCCACATGCTACAGTTGATATAAGCATGAGCACTGCCAGAACTAAAGTGGTTAATCTTTTAAAATTCTTCATATTTATCCTCATTTCTACTTTATTTTTACACATTTTTTATGTTGGCCAGAATATATCTGACAGCAACAGTTAAAAGAAGTGCGCGAATGAATTTTATCAGATTGACAAGGCTTTTACAAGTCAGTATAGTTATATTATGATGATACCAGGGGCAAAAGGTCTAAACCCACATGAGCTTGCTCATAGGTGGGTGAAAGACTTTGGGACCCGCCCCGATATGAGCATAAAAGTGGGATGGTAATCCCACGATATGCGAATATTGGGGAGAATTGTGGGAGTGCGTAGCACGGAACAATTCGTAGGTATCAAAGTCGGGGGCTTTTGACCCCGACATCATTATGATGTAATTAAGAAGCGGTCAGAAAAAAGGTTAAAGGTTGTTTAAAGCTGCACAGCAGGACTTTTATTTCTGGCATAAGTATGATCAAAATGAGGAGTTTTTATGCTTAATATACAGAATTATAAGAAAGTAGAAAGTATTGAAGAGGCCTACGAGCTTAACCAGAAGAAGGCTAACAGAATTGTCGGCGGCATGATGTGGATGCGTATGGGTGATAACAGGATCAATACCGCGATTGATATGTCCGGATTGGGACTAGATAAGATTGAAGAGACAGATGAAGAATTTAAGATTGGATGTATGACATCACTAAGACAGTTGGAAAACCATAAGGGGTTTAATGAGTATACGAATGGCTGCGCTAAGGAAGCACTAAGGCATATTGTTGGTGTGCAGTTTAGAAATCTTGCGACAGTTGGCGGAAGCATATATGGAAGATATGGATTTTCTGATGTTCTTACATTATTAATAGGACTTGACTCGTATGTAGAGTTATATAAGGGTGGAATAGTTTCCATAAAGGAGTATGCAGCCCAAAGCTATGACAGGGATATTATTGTAAACATTATAGTTAAGAAAAAGCCAGTTAAGATGTTTTATGAGGCAGTAAGAATAACAGAAACAGACCTTCCGGTTCTTACCTGTGCCGGCGTAGGCTTTAGTGGTGCAGGTGAATATAATATATGCATAGGTGCAAGACCTGGAAGAGCTGTTATTGTTGAAGATAAGGAAGGTATTCTTAGGGGCGGAGTAAATGATGAGGCTATAGAGAGCTTCGCAAGGTATGTAAAAGAAAATCTTCCTACAGAGAGTAATATGCGTGGAAGTGCTGAATACAGAAGCCATCTGGCACAAGAGCTTACCAAGAGAGCATTAAGGGCAGTAAATTATTAATAATTAGTTATTGATTATTAATAGCTGATGTATTATTTATATAGAAATGTTAATGTATAGATTTGTTTATATATCGATTTATTAGTGTATGGATTGGAGAATATATGTTAGTAGATATTAAGTTAAATGGAAAGTCGGTCAAAGCAGATGTGGCCTGCGATATGACTCTTTATGATTTCGTGAGGGAGCATGGCTGTTATAGTGTAAAATGTGGCTGTGAGACTTCTAACTGCGGACTGTGTACGGTATTTCTTAACGATAAACCAGTGCTTTCATGTTCGGTTCTTGCTGTAAGAGCAGATAAATGCAGCGTTACAACGCTTGAAGGTTTACAGGAGGAGGCCGCAGAATTCGTTACATTTATAGCTGACCAGGGGGCAGAGCAGTGTGGCTTCTGTAATCCGGGCTTTGTTATGAATGCTATTGCACTCTTTAGGGAGAATCCTTATCCTGATGAAGATGAGATAAAGGAGTTTCTTTCAGGAAATCTGTGCAGATGTTCAGGGTATGAAGGCCAGTTAAGAGGAATTCTGGATTACCTCAGGGTAAAAAAGGCTAAGGAAGCCAGTGTGGAAAATAAAGAAAATATAGCAGAGGAGGTGAAGTAATGAAGTCGGTTAATAAAGCGGTAAGAAAAAAGGATGCAATGGAGCTGCTTCTTGGAAAGCCAGTATATACAGATGATATTGCACCAAAGGATTGTCTTGTTGTAAAGCTTCTGCGTTCACCATATGCCAACGCATATGTTAAGAGCATTAATACAGATATTGCAATGAAGGTACCCGGAATAGAGGCAATATATACATATAAGGATGTTGACCAGAATATGAAGCGTTTTACCTGTGCCGGTCAGACGTATCCTGAGCCAAGTCCTTATGACAGGCTTATTCTTGATAAACATGTAAGATTCATAGGTGATCCGGTTGCGATTGTTGCGGGAGTGGATGAGCGCTGTGTTGATAAGGCAATGAAGCTTATTAAGGCAGAGTATGAGGTACTTGAGCCAGTGCTTGACTTTACAAAGGCAAAGGATAATGAGATACTTGTTCATCCGGAGGATAACTGGGAAGCAATGTGTCCTGTCGGAGCTGATAATAAAAGAAATCTATGTGCACATGATGAGTGCAGTAATGGTGATATAGATAGGGTGCTTGAGAGCTGTGATATTGTAATTGACAGGACATATCATACAAAGGCATGCCAGCAGAGTATGATGGAGACCTTCAGGACATTCTGTACAATCGATACTTATGGAAGACTTCATGTTGTAAGCTCTACACAGATAGTATTTCATTGCAGAAGAATCATATCACACGCACTTGGAATATCTCCATCAAAGATACGTGTTACAAAGCCTAGAATAGGTGGTGGTTTTGGCGCAAAGCAGACCTCAGTTTCAGAAATATATCCGGCATTTGTTACATGGAAGACTAAGAAGCCAGCTATGATTATATTCTCAAGGGAAGAATCATTGTCAGCTTCATCTCCAAGACACGAGATGCAGATGCATGTAAGGCTTGGTGCAACTAAGGATGGTATCGTAAAAGGAATAGATTTATATACTCTGTCTAACACAGGAGCTTATGGGGAGCATGGACCAACGACAGTAGGTCTTTCAGGACACAAGTCAATACCGTTATATGGAAAGGCAGAGGCATTCCGTTTTGTAAGTGATGTTGTATACACGAATGTTATGTCAGCAGGAGCGTACAGAGGTTATGGTGCCACACAGGGGCTTTTTGCCGTTGAATCTGCTGTAAATGAGCTTGCTGATAAGCTGCATATGGATCCTTTTGAAATAAGATTTAAAAACATAGTTAAGGAGGGCGATGTAATGCCTGCTTACTATGGTCAGGTAAATACAAGCTGTGCGCTTGACAGATGCTTAGCAAAGGTTAAAGAGATGATTAAATGGGATGAGAAGTATCCTATGAGAAAGATATCTGATACGAAGGCACGTTTTGTCGGAATGGGTATGGCTATGCAGGGCTCTGGTATATCAGGTGTGGATGTGGGAAGTGCCACACTTAAGCTTAATGATGAGGGTGTGTATACAATGAATATCGGTGCTGCTGATATGGGAACAGGCTGTGATACAATACTTGCACAGATTGCTGCGGAGGTGCTTGAGTGCAGTACTGATGACATAAGTGTATTCGGTGCTGATACTGATATATCACCTTATGATTCAGGATCATATGCATCAAGTACAACATATGTTACCGGAAAGGCTGTTGAGAACTGTGCCTTAGAGCTAAGAAACAGAATCGAAAGTCTTGGAGCAAAGCTTATAGGCTGTGATAAGAGTGAGGTTACATTTGACGGAAGCTGTGTAAGCTGTGAGGCTGGAGAGCACAAGGGTGCATCAGTAAGTCTTTGTGATATAGCAACAGCTTCTATGTGTGGCAATGATATGGCACTTTCTGTTACTAATACACATACATCACCTATTTCACCACCACCATTTATGGTAGGTGCAGCTGAGGTTGAAGTTGACCTTGTTACAGGCGAAAGCAGGGTTGTAGAATATGATGCATGCGTTGACTGTGGAACACCGGTTAATCCTAATCTTGCAAGAGTACAGGCAGAAGGCGGAATCCTTCAGGGAATTGGTATGGCAATGTCTGAAAATATCACATATTCTGATAAGGGAAAGCTTTATGAGAACTCATTCCTGCAATATAAGATACCATCAAGGATGGATATTGGACATATTAATGTTGAGTTTGAAAGTAGCTTCGAGGATGCTGGACCATTTGGTGCTAAGTCAATAGGAGAGGTTGTAATAAATACACCACTTCCGGCTGTGACAGATGCACTAAGCCACGCAGCAGGAAAGAGGTTCTATGAGCTGCCTATAACACCGGAGCAGATTGCGATGGCGAGGGCAGAGAATAATTAGGATTATAACAAAGATAAGATAAAAGATAAGATGGCACGATTTATTTCTGGATAAAGGGAATGGTCGTGCTGTTTTTTATGTTTATAAATAAAGTAAAAGCTTGAAGAAATGGACAAAATGAGTGAAAATAGTTTTGAAGAAACAGTCATAATGAGCAAAAATAATCTTGAAGAAACGGACAAAATACGCCAAAACAACTTTGAAGAAATGGGCAAAATGAGTGAAAATAATCTTGAAGAAACGGTCAAAATAAGAGATAATAATATTGAAGAAAGTTATATTATAATATGTATTATATAAAGAAATCAGGGGTGCTTTTAGCACGGTAAAGAATAATGACAATGATATAGTATAGTTCTGAAAGGGGAAGACTATGAATTTTAAAAGAAAAGTATATAGTAGATTGTTAGAATGGAAGGAAAAGTATTCGGATAAATATGCGGTGTTGTTAGAGGGGGCGAGACGAGTTGGTAAGTCTACAATCGCCCAAAGCTTTGGAGAAAATGAATATGACTCGTGTATTCTTATTGATTTTTCAAAAGCAACAGCTAATATATTGGAGTGTTTTGATGATATAGCAAATCTAAATATATTTTTTTTAAGATTGCAGGCGGAAACAGGTATAACATTATATGAGCATAAATCGCTGATTATATTTGATGAAGTCCAGCTATTCCCGAAAGCAAGACAGGCAATAAAACATCTTGTTGCAGATGGAAGATACAGTTATCTGGAAACTGGTTCACTAATATCCATAAAGAAAAATGTAAAGGATATTTTAATTCCATCGGAGGAAATGAAAATACAGGTGTATCCAATGGATTATCAGGAGTTCTGTGATGCAACGGGGGGAAACTATGAACTTCTTTGTCAGATATACAATACAGGTAAGGCTATTGGACAGCCAACTAATCGTAAACTGATGAGAGATTTAAGAATATATATGGCAGTAGGTGGTATGCCTCAGGCAGTTGAAGCTTATATAGAGGGTAAGAATTTCTCGGAAATTGATATGGTCAAAAGACAGATTATATCATTGTATGAAGAAGATTTTAAAAAGATTGATGGTTCTGGAAGAATCTCTGCGTTATATCACTCAATTCCGGCACAACTTGCAAAGGATTCAAAAAAATACAGGATTACTGCGGCAATAGGAAAGAAGAATAATTCAAAAACAGAAGAATTATTGTATGAGCTGATTGATTCAAAGACTGTCTTACCTTGTTATAATTCAACTGATCCAAGGGTAAGCCTGACAGATACAAAGGACTTTGACAGTTATAAATTGTATCTGTCGGATACTGGATTATTTATTACATTAATGTTTATAGACCGTCCAGTCACAGAAAATAATGTATATGCGAAGCTGCTTTCTGATAAGCTGCCAGCTAATCTTGGCTATTTATATGAGAATCTTATTGCACAGATGATTACAGCAGCGGGAAGGGAACTTTATTATCACACTTGGGAAAAAGACAAAAGCACACATTATTATGAGGTTGACTTTCTGATTTCTGAGGGAAGTAAAGTAAATGCCTTTGAAATTAAGTCATCAGGGGCAGGAAAGCACGAATCTATAAAACAGTTTTATAAAAAATTTTCAAAGAATGTAAGTAAGATATATTTAATATCACAAAAAGATGTTGGAAAAGAAGAAAATTTAATGCTGAAACCATTTTATTTAATGCCATTTCTCATAAAGTAGATGACTATTTTACATTATAAAATACAGGAGTAAAAATTATGCCTAATATATTAATTGTAGAAGATGATATAAATATTAATAACCTTCTTTGTGAGGTGCTTATGAAGGCTGGTTATACGTGTGAACAGGCATTTTCAGGAACAGAAGCAAAGCTGCTTCTTAATATAAAAGAAAAGGCTTATACGCTTGTACTGCTTGACTTAATGCTGCCTGGTGCAAGTGGTGAAGAGGTTTTAAAAGAAATAAGAAAACATGGAAGGCTTCCGGTGATTGTGCTGACTGCAAAGGATAGTATAGATGATAAAATCGGAGTGCTGACGGACGGAGCAGATGATTATATAACAAAGCCCTTTGAGATTAGAGAGGTACTGGCACGTATTCAGGTGCAGCTTCGTCATATAGAGGTGGAAACAAAAGGTGAAGCAGAGGCGGAAACGAAGGTAGAAGCAGAGGCAGAAACAGAAGTAAAAACAAAGGCTGGTATACAAAAAGGACAAGGCAGCGGAAGGCTTGAGTTCAGAGATATGGTGCTTACACGCTCTACCTTTGAGGTAAGTATCGGTGGCAGGGTGCTTCCTAAGATTACAAAACAGGAATTCGCAATACTGGAATTGCTGCTTAAAAACCCGAAGCAGGTGTTTAGCAAGGAGGATATATTCGAATATGCGTGGGATGAGCCATATATGGGTGAAACAAAGACTCTTGATGTGCATATAAGCAATATCAGGAAGAAAATAAAGACCGTTACATCTGATGAATATATAGAAACAATCTGGGGGATTGGATATCGCCTGCATGAATAATTTACTCTTTTTTTACTATTTATTTGCGATTGATTAGGATTTATTTTTTATGATAAGAGCAGTTAAGAAAAGGAGGAAAAGGCTTTGAGCGAATTATTATTGCAGACAAGGAATCTGACTAAGCAGTATGGCAGACACAGGGCGGTTGATGATGTAAATATGCACATTAAAAAGGGTGCGATATATGGCTTTATTGGAAGAAACGGAGCCGGTAAAACGACCTGTCTTAAGATGATTAGCGGACTGTCAACACCGTCTTATGGCGAAATAGAAATGTTTGGGTATAAAGGAAAGGACTTACAAAAGGTACGTTCAAGAGTAGGGTGTCTTATAGAAGCTCCCGGACTTTATGGCAATATGTCGGCATATGACAATCTGAACATTAAATGCAAGCTTACAGGGATTAAGAAAAAAGGATATATAGAAGAACTGTTAAAAACAGTGGGTCTTGATACTGTTGGAGAAAAGAAAACAAAGCATTATTCGCTTGGAATGAAGCAGCGCTTAGGAATTGCTCTTGCACTTGTAGGTGAGCCTGACCTGCTTATTCTTGATGAGCCGATTAACGGACTTGATCCACAGGGAATTGTGGAGGTGCGTGAAACCATCCAGAAGCTTGCAAAGGAGCGTGGCATGACAATATGTATTTCAAGTCATATTCTGGAGGAATTATCAAAGATTGCTACAGATTATGGCATTATTCATAATGGATGCCTTGTGCAGGAGCTTACAAGAGAGGAGCTTATGAAAAAATGCAGTGAGCGCATAGAGCTTACGCTTGATAATCCTAAGCAGGCTGTTCCTGTGCTTGATGATATGGGCTTTAGCAGCTATCAGGTTATAGATAAAGAACATATTCATATATTTGAAAGACTGGGAGAAAGTGCCAGCCTGAACATGGAGCTTGCAAAGGCGGGAATTCCAGTTAAGGGAATATCTATTACAAGTGAAGAGCTTGAGAATTATTTCTTAAGGCTTACAGGGGGTGACAATCGTGCTTAATATGATAAAGATGGATGTATACAGAATGTTTCGTACAAAGAGTATGTATGTAATATGGATTATATTGCTGGCATCAGCACTGCTTACCTCATTTCTTTCAAAAATAGATTATGATGCAGTTAATAAAGAGTGGGAGAGGCAGCAGGCAGTGGAAAGTCAGGCAGATACTGATGGTCAGGCAGCTGATGTGGTAAATGCACAAGACATAGAGCAACAACAGGCAGCTGACAGCAACAAGGAACAGCTTTCGCAGCAGAATACAGATAATGTCAATATTGGTATGAGTGTGGAATTACCTACGGAGCCAGGGAAGAAGGTTACGGTAATGGATGTTTTCTTTTCTAATGCACAGGGAAAGTTTTATGCACTTTTTCTTGTAATATTTGCGGTTATGTTTGCAACAGCAGATATTAAGAGCGGTTATATTAAGAATATTGGTGGACAGGTGTCACAAAGGGGGATGCTTATTGTTTCAAGGGCAGTTGCGCTTGCTTTATTTACAGCAATTACATTTGCAGGGATATTTGTATTCCAGGCAGCAGCGAATATGCTTGCGTTTAAATGTGTGGTGTGGGGTAACTGGAAAGAGATTATACCTTATTTCTTAACAGAACTTATGCTTCATTATGCGTTTGTGTTAATATGTATGGCGATAGCAGTTATAATTAAGAATAATGTTATAAGCATGACCTTATCGGTATGTCTTACCATGAATATAATGAGCATTGTGTATGCCCTTATAGATTATGTGGGCAATAGAGTGGGACTTCATAACTTCAATATATATAAGTATACAGTAACTGGAAGGATGGCAATGCTTCCTATGAATGCAGGCAGGGACGATGTTATTAGTTCAATGTGTGTGGCAGCCACATTTATTGTTATAATGCTGTCATTAAGCAGTTATATTTTTCAGAAAAGGGATATTTAGAGAATGAGGATTATTATTGGAATATTAGCAGTAATAATTATTATACAGGCATTTATTATGTGGAAATACCAGCGGCAGATTAAGGACATCTGCCGCCAGTTGTCGTTTCTTATGGAACACGATAGTAACAAGCTGATTCAACGCGAAATAGATATGGGGGGAATAGGTGAGCTTTCAGATAAATTGAATGAACTGCTTGACCTGCGTAAAAAAGAAAGAAACGAGTACAGAAAAAAAGAAGAGCTGATAGCAGACACATATACTAATCTTTCACACGATATAAGGACACCGCTTACATCGCTGGATGGGTATTTCCAGCTTATAGAGGAATGTGACAATATAGATGACCAGAGGAGATATCTTGATATAATCAGAGAAAGGCTTAACAGCCTCAATGAAATGCTGGAGGAGCTTTTTACATTTACCAAGCTGAAAAATGATTCATATAAGCTGGAGCTTACAGACTGTTGTATGAACAGAATATTAAAAGAAGCGGTATTTTCTTATTATGATGAATGGAAGAAGCAGGGCATCTGCCCGGATATTAGTATTACTGAGGAAATGCTGTATATATCAGGTAATAAGCAGGGCTTAAGGAGAGTTATACAGAATGTCATAAAAAATGGTCTTGATCATGGGGAAAAGAATATAAGTATCGAGCTTACCAGAAAGGATAATCACGCCTTGCTTAAAATCAGCAATTATACAGAACATCCTGAAAATATTGACTTAAGCCATGTGTTTGAGCGTTTTTATAAAGCGGATGTTGCAAGAGGCAGAGCCTCAACCGGACTGGGTTTATCTATTGCAAAAGAGCTTGTGGAGCGTATGAATGGAGATATAAGTGCAAGAATACAGGGAAATGATTTTATTATTGAGATAAAAGTTCCGCTTGTGGTATAACGAACACAATAGTGCTCATCTTAAAAGTTCCTTACGGAACTTTGTATGTGCGCTGAAAAGCTGCACAAATATTGTGGTATAATATGTATGAAAAAATAATAAAAATATTATACTACGCATTGATAAAAAAATAACAAAGTGATATAAATGTAAAAGAAACAGGGGCTGTTACGGAGAAATTATATATAGAATATGCTGATTCGTTTAATGAATGGGGAATACTACAAGTTCAATAATAAAGGGAGACATGCGCATGAAAAATATAAAAGAAATAGGGGATTTTTTTATAAATCTGAATGAATATGTATATGCAACAGATATAGAAACCAATGAGATTGTATATATGAATCATAAAGCATTGGAAGCGTATGGCTTGGAATCAATAGAGGATATAAAAGGCCTGAAGTGCTATGAGGTATTACAAAAAGCTTCTGTTAAATGTGGAATGTGCAACAACAGCAGGCTTCTGCCTGGAGCCTTTGATGAATGGCGTTATTATAATCCTGTATTAGATAAGTATATGATAATAAAGGATACACTGATAGAGGGCGAAGGGAACAGAAAGTACAGGCTGGAAATAGGCATAGATATAAGTGAAGAGCTTGCACAGGATAAGCTTATCCAAAAGTACAGAGAAACTGAGGCACTTGTCAATGAGGGCTTAAGAGAGGCACTTGCAGCAGATACACCTGATGAAACGATTAACACACTTCTTGGGTATATAGGTAAAGCACTTAATGGAGAAAGAACTTATATATTTGAAAAAAATATATATGGCAGAGATGATAATACATATGAGTGGACGGCAGATGGAATAAGGTCAGAGAAGGATAATCTTCAGAATCTGCCTCCAGAGGTATGTGCTAACTGGTATAAGTGTTTTGAAAAAGGCGGAAACATCGTAATTCAGGATATTGAAGAAATAAAGGATAGTGATTCCCTGCAATATGATAATTTAAAAAGACAGGGTATTCATTCAATAATTGCAATTCCTATATATAACGAAGGAAATGTTGTTGCATTTATGGGAATAGGCAATCCGCCACTGCTTACACTTAAATATGCCTTAAGTATACTTGAGATTATGAGTGCTTTTATTATATCGTGTATAAAGCGCAGGAATATGATGAGAAAGCTTGAGGATATGAGCTATAAGGACGCACTGACCAATATAGGAAACCGCTTTGCAATGAGTGCATGTGTAGAGAGTATAGATGAAAAACAGAGCATAGGTGTTGTTTACTGTGATGTTACAGGACTGAAATATGTGAACGATACAATGGGACATGATGCAGGCGACAGACTTATTCTTAACGCCTGTGGATGTCTTACGGATGTGTTTGGAGAAGATAAGGTGTTCCGTATAGGTGGAGATGAGTTCCTTGTAATCTGTACACAGATAGATGAGAATACATTAATAAAGCGTATAACAGAGTTAAAAGAACTAATGAAAGAGCGTTCTGTGAATATGGCAGCCGGTGTTATCTGGAGGGAGAATGTAATAACAGGCTTTGGCGAAATATTACGTGAGTCTGAGGAGCTGATGTATGCTGATAAAGCACAATATTATAAAGAAAAAGGTGTTGAACGCAGAAAAGGACGGGCATAGCAGGGCTAAAGCAATACATATAACACAATAACAGGAAATTTTGTGATAAATTATAATAAATAATACAGCTTAATTATTGACATTTTAAGATCAATTATATACAATCACATTATCTGCGATGACGAAGACAGTAGATTATGAAAGAAAGCAATAGCGAGCCGGGATGGTGGAAGCCGGTGTGAGTAGAGCATAGTTGAATATCACTTCCAAGCATCCTTGCAGAACTTTGTAGTATGATATTATTGGTAAAATTATGGATGGTATTATATTACGAAAAGTAAGTAAGGACGGTAATCCTACCGTTACAAGGGACGCATATGATGGTATGTCGTAATTGATATAGGTTAAGTTGATTCAGCCCCTGTCGTATTACGGCAGGGGCTTTTTTGCATATGTAACGACATTTGTTACAGCACCAATAAAGCAAGCTGACATCGTTACGATTAAGTAAATGATTTGAAAGGAGTAACACAATGGTATACGAGAAAGTTTCATCAGATATGAATTTCGTAGACAGAGAAAAACAGGTCGAAAAGTTCTGGAAGGATAATGATATATTCCAGAAGAGTATTGATAACCGCAAGAAGGGGGAGACATATACATTTTATGATGGACCTCCTACAGCTAATGGTAAGCCACATATCGGACATGTTCTTACAAGAGTTATAAAGGATATGATTCCAAGATATAGAACAATGAAGGGTTATATGGTTCCACGTAAGGCCGGATGGGATACACACGGACTTCCAGTTGAGCTTGAGCTTGAGAAGGAATTAGGTCTTGACGGCAAGGAACAGATTGAAGAGTATGGTCTTGAGCCATTCATCAAGAAATGTAAGGAAAGCGTATGGAAATACAAGGGTATGTGGGAGGATTTCTCATCTACAGTTGGTTTCTGGGCTGATATGGATAACCCATATATCACATATGATGATAACTTCATCGAGTCTGAATGGTGGGCTTTAAAGCAGATATGGGATAAGGGTCTTTTATACAAGGGCTTTAAGATTGTTCCTTACTGCCCACGTTGTGGAACACCACTTTCATCACACGAAGTAGCACAGGGCTATAAGGCTGTTAAAGAGCGTTCAGCAGTAGTACGTTTTAAGTGTGTAGGCGAAGATGCATATTTCCTTGCATGGACAACAACACCTTGGACACTTCCATCTAACGTGGCACTCTGCGTGAACCCAGAAGAAACATACGTTAAAGTTAAGGCAGCAGACGGCTATACTTACTATATGGCAGAAGCACTTCTTGATAAGGTACTTGGTGGACTTGCAGTTAAGGCGGGTCAGACAGTAGGCGGAAATGTTATCGAAGAAGGTAAGGAAGCTGGAAGCGGCACTGGAGTTGACTACGAAGTATTAGAAACTTACAAGGGTAAAGACCTTGAATATAAAGAATATGAGCCATTATATCAGTGTGCGGCAGATGTTGCAGCTAAGCAGCACAAGAAGGGACATTTTGTTACATGTGATGACTATGTAACTATGTCAGATGGTACTGGTATCGTTCATATTGCACCAGCATTTGGTGAAGATGATGCCAAGGTTGGACGTAAGTATGACCTTCCATTCGTACAGTTCGTTGACGGAAAGGGTGAACTTACAAAGGAAACACCATATGCAGGACTTTTCGTTAAGAAGGCAGACCCAGAAGTACTTAAAGACCTTGATAAAGAGGGCAAGTTATTCGATGCTCCTAAGTTTGAGCATGATTATCCATTCTGCTGGAGATGTGATACACCACTTATCTACTATGCAAGAGAATCATGGTTTATTAAGATGAGTGACCCAGAAGTTAAGGCTAACTTAATAGCTAATAATAAGACAATCAACTGGATACCAGAAACTATCGGAACTGGACGTTTTGGTGCATGGCTTGAAAATGTTCAGGACTGGGGAATTTCACGTAACAGATACTGGGGTACTCCTCTTAATATCTGGGTATGTGATGATTGTGGAGAAATGTTATCTATCGGAAGCAAGGCAGAGTTAAAGGAACATGCTGATAACTGTCCAGATGATATCGAGCTTCACAGACCATATATTGATGCTGTTACTTGTACTTGTCCTAAATGTAAGGGCAAGATGAAGAGAGTTCCAGAAGTTATCGACTGCTGGTTTGACTCAGGTTCAATGCCATTTGCACAGCACCACTATCCATTTGAGAATAAGGAAGTGTTTGAACAGCAGTTCCCTGCTAAGTTCATTTCAGAAGCCGTTGACCAGACAAGAGGCTGGTTCTACTCGCTTCTTGCAATATCAACACTTCTTTTCAATAAAGCACCTTATGAAAATGTTATCGTACTTGGTCACGTTCAGGATGCAGATGGACAGAAGATGAGTAAGTCAAAGGGTAACGCAGTGGATCCATTTGATGCATTAAAGAAGCACGGTGCAGATGCTATCCGCTGGTACTTCTATGAGAACTCAGCACCATGGCTTCCTAACAGATTCCATGACAAGGCTGTTACAGAAGGTCAGAGAAAGTTTATGGGAACTATCTGGAACACATATGCATTCTTTGTACTTTATGCTAACATAGATGATTTTGATGCTACTAAGTACACACTTGAGTATGATAAGCTTCCTGTTATGGATAAATGGATTCTTTCAAAGCTTAATACTCTTGTTAAGACTGTTGATAACAATCTCGCTAACTACAAGATTACAGAGACAGCAAGAGCACTTGAGGAATTTGTAGATGAGCTTTCTAACTGGTATGTAAGAAGATGCCGTGAAAGATTCTGGGCAAAGGGTATGGAGCAGGATAAGATTAATGCTTATATGACTCTTTACACAACACTTGTAACACTTTGCAAGACAGCAGCACCTATGATTCCTTTTATGACAGAAAGCATTTACAGAAACCTTGTATGCAGTATAGATAAGACAGCTCCTATCAGTATCCACCTCTGCGACTTCCCAGAAGTTAAGGAAGAATGGATTGACAAGGAACTTGAAGATAATATGGAAGATGTATTAAATGCTGTTGTTATCGGAAGAGCATGCCGTAACTCAACTAACATCAAGAACAGACAGCCAATCGGCAAGCTGTACATCAAGGCTGACTGGAAGTTAAACGAATACTTTACAGCTATCATAGCAGATGAGCTTAATGTTAAGGAAGTTGAGTATACAGATGATGTAAGAGCATTTACTTCATACTCATTCAAGCCACAGTTAAAGACACTTGGACCAAAGTATGGCAAGCATCTTAATGCTATAAGAACTGCGCTTTCAACACTTGATGGCAATGCAACTATGGATGAGCTTAATACTAAGGGTTCATTTACAATCAATGCTGATGGTGAAGATATCGTTCTTGAAAAGGATGATGTTCTTATAGAGATGACTCAGAAGGAAGGTTTTGTAGCAAGTTCTGATAAGGGTATCACAGTTGTTATGGATACTAACCTTACACCAGAGCTTATCGAGGAAGGCTTCGTAAGAGAAATCGTAAGCAAGATTCAGACTATGCGTAAGGATGCTGGATTTGAGGTTATGGACAAGATTACCGTATATGTAGATGGTAATGACAAGTTAGCAGACCTTATGAAGAAGAATGAAGAACAGATCAAGAGCGTTGTTCTTGCTGATTCTATAGAAACAGGTAAGACAGCAGGCTTCACTAAGGATTGGGATATCAATGGTGAGAAGGTTGTACTTGCAGTTGAGAAGAACTAATATAGAACTTTAATATATCAGGAGAAAATTACAGTTGTGCGAATTTTCTCCTGATTTTTTAATATTTACAGTTTTTGGGTTGATGTATAAATATTTGTGAAAATATATATTGACAAATAAGGTTTAGTGACTTAGACTAAGGCTATAAATATCAGATAAGAGAGGTGCAGATTAATATGCAGCCAGTAATATATGAAAGTGAGTATAACTTCTGTAAGATATTGTGGGAGAATGAACCAGTTAAGAGCACGGAGCTGGTGAGATTATGCAGGGAAAAGCTTGACTGGAAGAAGTCAACCACATATACAGTTATAAAAAGACTGAGTGACCGCGGAATAATAAAGTCCGAGAATGCAATAGTCACATCTATAATTAAGAAAGAAGATGCACAGTCAATAGAGAGCGTGAATACCATAGATTCAAGATTTGACGGTTCGCTGCCGGAATTTGTGGCGGCTTTTGTTCGTGCAAGGGGGATAACGGACGAGGAAAGACAGGAGATAGTAAGGCAATTTGGGTTAGATAAATAACACAATGGGGATTGTGTAAAGTGGAAGGCTTAGGGCAATCCGTATACATCAGTGAGTGGGGGTATACATATGATGGGGTTAAAGTTATATACAGACATTTTGGAGAATAATATCAGAGTAATGGCAGCTATATTAATATGCCTGCTGATATGCGGTTTAATGCGCATAAAGTCAGCGAAGCTTAAGCTGCTGTTAATGTCTTTGGTGTGGGTCAGAGTTCTGATACCACTGTCAATCAGATTCAATATAAAAATAGTATCAACAGACATATTGTCAGAAGTGAGTTACACAGATAGTGTGACGGGAATAACAATAAATATGTATGAAATATTAGCGGTCATATGGCTGCTTGGAATTGTTGTGATATTTCTGCGTAATATGTTAGCTGATATGAAATTCAGGAACGGATTATCTACAAGTATTCCACAGGAGATACTAGCTGGCGGTAAAAGAGTGAAAGTATACAGAAGTGATTATATATCTTCTGGATTGGTATATGGTGTTGTCAGACCTAAGGTTTATATATCATATGCAGTCAATGATGAAGACGTACCATATCTTTATGAGCACGAGTATACGCACATACGCCACAGACATCATATTATCAAGATAATAACAGGCATAGCAGCGGTTATATATTGGTACAATCCGCTGGTATGGATGTTTTATAAGTATTATGCAGAATATATAGAGTTAAGCTGTGATTATGACTGCTGTAACAGACATAGGGACGATGAGGACTGGAGTAAGAAATATGCCAATATATTGTTAAATAGTGCTTATAAAGGCAATGTGACAAAAGTAAGGGTGCTGGGATTTAATAATGATTACAGAATTACGATTAATAGAATAGGTAATATAATGAAGCCTCAAAGTGCCAGTACCAGCAAGGTGGCAGTATCATTACTGATATTGACGGTTGTTATGGCTGCATTATTCATAAAGCCTACGGTGCAGTATGTAGAAGCCGGTAATGATGAGGTTAACCAAAGTATAGGTGATAGTGGGGAAATAGGACAGGAAGAAGAGAGTGAACAGGTAGAATTAATAGAAGAAGAGAAATTAAAGCCGGGTCAGAGAAGAATAAGCAACAAGACACCAGGAACAGGAGGACAATTTGTTCAGTCATATCAAGAGGTGTTAGATGAGAATGGAGATTTCGTTAAATGTATAATAAACCATAGTGAAGATGGTATTGATAATACAGATAAATAGATTAGTGAGGGATGGAATATAATTGTTATGAAAAATATAAAGAGAAAATCAATTATAGCTATTTTATTAGTGATATTAATAAGCATAGTATCGGTCGATAAAGTAAAAGCTGAGAATATTTTGTGTACAAGTTCATATTTAGAAGATGATATGCAGATGATGAGGGAGTATTCAGATAAAACAGTTATGTATTTAACACTTATGGATATAGATAATATTGAATTAGTAGCAGATGTTTCAGTTACTATTGAATATGAATACGCTGATGGATATTGGGTACAGATAGATTGGATATATTTAGATGTGGAATGCTATGATGGTTACTCAGCTTCCATAGATGATGTGGAGATATACCACGAATATGGAGTAAGGTATTGCACAATAATTAATCCTGCTGGGGTAAAAATCAAATATGCGATAAAAGCGTATGCAGATTGTTATGGTGAAACAAGTGTAGACTATGAAATAATAGATAGATATTATGATTAATAACATAATGGGAATGAACATTGTGGTAGCTAATATGTAATAAATAAAAGTAAAATTAATTGACAGAATAGGTCTAATGAGTTAGACTAACAGTATAAATACTTTGTGCATTAATTATAAAGAACCAAGAGCTCAGTTCTTAATATTTAGTATTAGTGCAACAAAGAGTTAAATTTAATTAAGAAAGGAGGAGGTATAGATAATATTTAGTTAGTAACCGAGTAACTAAAGATATTTGCCGAAAGGAGAAAATATTATGAATTTTATGAGAATAAAGAGAATAGGTAAAATGGCAACAGCGGCTATCATAGCATTTATTGCTGTTGTAGTATTTATTAATCCACAGAAAGCACAGGCATCACAGGAAGGGGCAGTGACGGTAACAGCTACTTCCAATTATGTACTTGACGATTCGCATAATGTGGATATTTCTATAACAGCTTATGTTGAATATGCATATGATGAAGGTTCTTATGGCTGGGTTATAAATATAACTCCACGAGGATGGAGTGATTATGGTGATGTTATTATAGATAATATGGTTTACGTAGATGAATATGGATATACAACATCAATGGCAACATATGTATTCAATTATACAGGTTATTTAGGGAATAGTGATTATGAGGGATATGTATATTTTAATTTTAGTGTTGATGAATGGGGGAATATTGATTACTGGTTAGACTAATTAAATAGTTAAGAGTGGATTATGGAAAGGGGCGTATCGGCTATGAAAAAGATATTATTAATTATGATGACAGTTACAACAGCATTAGTTATGACAGCGTGTTCTGGAAAGACGAACAGGCAGACATCATCAGAGGACTATAAGTATTCATCATATGTGTATGATGATAATGAAGCACAGTTCTATATGTCGGAAAATGCAGCGGCATCAGAGACAGGATATTATTATATAACCGGTGCGCCTGTCAATAAAAATTATAATAATAAGTATATATATTATTATGATATGGTTAAAGATATAACTATACCATTATGTTCCAAGGTTGACTGCGATCATATGACAGAAGATTGTGAGGCATATATATCTAAGAATAATTGTATTGGATATAAGATATGGTATCATAATCATAGATTATATATGATTGAGAGAACAGAAGAAAAGGATATGCTTGTTTCTTATGATAAGACAATGAGGGATAAGAAGGAAGAGAAGACTTTGTCAATAAATGGAATGTCAGTCAATTCTAATCCTTATAATGCATGTGTAATTAATGGCAAATTATACTATGAATTATCAGCAGATGGTTCAATGTATATTTGTGCTGCTTCTTTGAATTCAGATGAACAGGCATATATAGTGAAACAATATATAAGCGAATATCACTATCATGAGAGACTGACCTTATATCCTATGGAGGATAAGATATATATTAACTGGCTTAGCGGAATATCTGCCAGTGAGTATATGTATTATATAGAACAGATTAATACATCAACTGATGAGGTTATCAGGTTATGTAATATGAATGAAAAGTATCCTGAGATAGCATCAACTATTATATATACAGAATGGTGTGTACAGTCACGTTATGATAATGAGGGAAATATATATTTGGCATGTGTAGATGATAATAAGTACATAGTCAGAAAGCTTAATATAAGTACAGGGGATATTAAAGACATATATACGCAGGAGATGCAGCATGAAAAAGACTACAGGTATGTTAGTTTGAAAAATTATGATGGAAAGTATCTGTACATATATAAAAATGTCAACCTGGAAGCTTCAGATAAAAAGAGTATAGAGGAAAAGCTGAAGAAATATGATAATATTATATACATATTGGATACTGATGGTAATGTAATAGATACAGTAACATTGAATGGAACTGATCCTACAGCTAGTGGAAATGTAACAGGTGAATTCTATGGTGGAGATGACAGATGTATGCTTATTGTATTTACAAGGCCTGATATAAAGGGGCTGGAGTTATCAGAAGAAAAATTAGCTCTCAAGGAAAAGTTAGAGGAAGAATATAGAAAAAATAGAAAAGGAACAGTTTGGGTCTTTGTATCAGCTATTTTAGATAAATCACAGATTGGTAGTGGTGCAATAACTATGGAACAGATTACACCTGAATAAGTTAGGGGAGAGGTGAAGGCATATGGAGCTGGTAAGAATTGTAAGAAAAAGTATGCTTTGTATAATCTGTCTGTTCATAGCAATGATATGTATAAGCATTTATCAGATTAATTATAATCAGGATAATAAAGTATATTATTATTACAGGCAGATAATCAGTGATTATGACAATATTAATAATGATAATGTCGGAATTACAGCAGAAAGGTTAATCAAAGCATATGAACAATATAAGGAAGAAGACAGTAAGTATATACAAGAAGCTGCAGCTTTAGTTAAGGAAAAAGAGAAATATATTGAAAGCTATAATGCAGACAACAAGTCAAAGAATTATAACAGGATATTACAAAGTACACTTTTTGGAGGAGATGACAGCTTCTATATACTTAATGCAAGTAAACAGATGAAGGACAAAGAAAGCTGTCCATCTGTTGATATAGGAATATGTAATACAACGGCTATTGAAAAACTGGTGACGAACAGAACGATGCCGCTTCTGTATATAATAGTATTTACCATTATTATTATATATTTTACAGAAGAATCAGATAATGGAGTACAGGTTCTTGTAAGAACAAGTAGGCGTGGCCGCATATTGCTGCCAATAGTACGATGTGGAATTATAATTATATATAATATCGTGCTATCGTTTCTGTATAACGGAGTATTGTATGCAATATATACATATGTATATGGAAGTTCTGAGGGGGTATATATACAGAATTCAAGTATGTTTAATATGTTTCCATATGCCATAAGTATTAATAAGTTCTTTGTTATATATTGTCTGGTATATGCACTGGCAATGCTTACTATAGGGTTATTTATATATTTTGCAATTAATCTTATAAGTAATTATAAAGTAGCGGTTACATTGGTAATAGTAATATTTTTGTGTGAATATCTGCTGTATAATAAGGTTTCATACAATAGTCAGCTTAATATGTTCAAATATATTAATATAATGAATATATTGTTCGCTGGAACATCTTATCTTAAGTATGAGAACTGGGGAAGAGATGGATTCATAACTGATATCAGCACGACTACATTTGTTATTACTGCTGTAATGTTAGTTGTAAGCCTTATTGGAAGTATAGCTGTATATTCATCAAAGTATACTATCAGAAAGAAGAATATTATAGATATTATGCTTGATAAAATTCATATACTGATACAGAAGCTTATGTATAGAATGTCACTTTTGTTAATGGAGATATATAAGACACTTGTAATACAGAAGGGAATTCTCTTTATACTTGCATTGGTATATGTACTTGTGACATTTAAAATTCAGCGTGGAGTGAATTACAGTAATATAAGTTATAAGGTTAATGAGTTCTATAAGGAATTCGATGGACATGCACCTGATGAAGAAGTAGAGGCTTATATAACTAATCTGCAAGATGAATTAGACATAACACAGCAGGATGATAAAGTAAGATTATATCAGCAGGAAATGCTGGCAAAAGAACAAAGGAATATTGATGCAATGCGGGCAGCGGTCGATTATGTCAATGAGGTTAGTAAGACAAAGGCTGCCTCTGTAGTTATAGTTAATCCGGTTAATTACGATGATATATTAGGAGAGAGAATGTTCTCTAATAATGAGAGTATGAATCTTATTAGTATTATTATTGTCATATTATTATTTGCAGGCGACTATGCTTTTGAAAGGCAGAATAAAATGACAGCTCATATACGTTCTGCTAAAGGAAGAGTGCGGTTATGGAATAATAAAATGTTAAAGGTTGTCATAATAACGACACTGTTGTGGCTGTTATCAACTATAATCAATATTCATAACATAATGGGACGTTATGAGTACAACCAGCTTACACAAAGCATATGGTGCTTACAGATGTTTAAAGATTGTCCGGTTAATATTAGTATACGGTCATATATTATTCTGTGTAGTATATACAGACTTGTATGGATGCTGGTGATTGCGTTTATAGCTTATATTATATCGTATAGATTTAGTTATAAAGTATCGTTAATGGTTTCATTTGTTATGTTGATACCACACATTATATATATATTAGGCGTAAATTGGGCGCAAAGGCTATCAATAGTTGTTGGTATGGATATTAACAGAATGTTTAGAATGTATGGTTATAACACAAAAAGCATAGCGTTGCTTCTTGTTATGAGTGTAATAATGTGTGCTATGGCATATGTAACGTATCGTAAAAATATAAAATAGCATTTCGCATAGATAGAATATCCATTAAATAAAAGCTGTCTGGCGTGAGTAAATGTGTGCAGAAATGAGGGTTATTATGGAGCTTAAGATTACAGATTTAAAGAAAACATATGGAAATGTAAAAGCTTTGAAAGGGATAAGCTATACATTTACACCAGGAGTATATGGAATACTTGGTGCTAACGGCGCTGGCAAGAGTACGATGATTAATCTTATAACCGATAATGTCAGACGTGATAAGAATGGTGGAAGCATAACATATTGTGGTGATGATGGGATAATCAACAATACATCAATTAATGGAGATATATTAAAGCTTGGGGCGAAGTTTCGTGGAGTTGTAGGATATATGCCACAGCAGCAGGGCTTTTATGAGGAGTTTTCACCAAAGGCATTTCTTAAGTATATGGCAGAGATTAAAGGTGTCAAAGCTGTAAAAAGTGTAGATGAGAATGGTAATATAAAGGTTAAGAAAGTCAGTCAGCAGATAGATGAGCTGCTTGAAGTGGTCAATCTTACATCAGTTGCGTATAAGAAGATAGGTGGTTTCTCTGGTGGTATGAAACAGCGTGTACTTCTTGCACAGGCATTGCTGGGTGATCCTAAGATACTTATACTCGATGAACCGACAGCAGGTCTTGACCCTAAGGAAAGAATAGGTATCCGTAATTATATTGCTGAATTATCCAGAGATAAGATTATATTATTCGCAACTCACGTTGTAAGTGATATTGAGTGTATAGCGGATAAAGTGCTTTTGTTAAAGGATGGTGAGATAATTGCAACGGGTACACCATCAGAGCTTATTGCCAATATGCAGGGGAAGGTTGGTGAGGTTGTATGTACACTTGATGATGTAGCGGCCTTGCAGGAGAAGTATCATATAGGTAACATAAGACAAAGAAAAGATGGTCTGGTGTTAAGACTTGTGGGAGATGAGCTTCCTGAGGAGGCAGTAAAAGTAGATAATGATATAGATCTGGAAGATGTATATCTTTATTATTTTGAATGATAACAAAATAATAGAATGAAATAATAGAGTGATTAATTATAAAGACGATGAGCTCAATCTTTATATTAATATAATATTGATTATCGTAAGAGTTTTGTTGATAATCGGAAAGGAGTAAAAAGTATCAGAAGTAAGAAATAAAAAATAAGAAAGGGTAATTTTTATGAAAGTTAAGAAGATTATAAAGACAGTTATAACAGTATTAGCAGTATTTATAGCGGTGATTATTATTAAGAATCCAGATAAGGCATTAGCAACGCAGACTGGTGAAGATGATGTTTATGCAGAGTTAACGGATGTCCAATTAGATGATTCACATTCTATAAATATATATGCACATACACACGTTTCATATGCATATGATGAAGGTGCATATGGTTGGATAGTGGATGGATATGTAGTTGGTAATGATGGTGTTGGAAGTGATAATGTAAACGTAGAGGTGCTTCAATTAGATGAACAATATGGATATGGAACATCACAATTATGTTTTAAATATTATTTTTATGGACATTCATTTATAAATGATTACCGAGGATATATTTATATATATGTATCTATTGATGAATGGGGCAATCTGGATAGTTGTATAGAGTACAAACCGATATAATGAATAGATATATAAATATAACGTGACAAATATTATATTGATTTAGCATATTAGAAAGAGGTGTATCGGCTATGAAAAAAATAATATTAATAATAATCACGGTAGTGACAATGTTGGGAATATCTGCCTGTGGTGATAAGCAATCTAATCAATCAACAGTAACTGATGATTACAGGTATTCTTCATATACTTATGACGATAATGCACCGCAGTATTATATGGCGGGTTCCGCAGCTGCATCGGAGACAGGATATTATTACATAGACGGTGCACCAGTTATTAATAATAGTAATATGTATATATATTATTATGATATGATTAAAGATATGACGATACCATTATGTTCTAAGGTTGATTGCGACCATAGAACAGATGAATGTGAGGCATATATATCACAGAATATCTGTGTAGGAAGCAAGATATGGTATCATAATGAAAGATTATATATGATTGAGAAAACTGAGGAAAAAGATATACTTGTTTCTTATGATAAGACGATGAGAGATAAGAAGGAAGAGAAGACCTTATCAATAAATGGATTGTCCGTTAATAAAAATAGTAAGAACGCCTGTATAACTAATGGTAAGCTGTATTATGAATTATCAGGAGATAATTCATTGTTTATATGTGCAGTTTCCTTGAATTCAGATGAACAGGCATATGTTGTTAAAGAGTATGTGAGTGAATATAATTATTATGAAAGAGTATCGTTATATCCAATAGAGGATAAGATATATGTGAATTGGTTAAGTGGAGTATCTGCCGATAAAAGCTTATATTATATAGAACAGATAGATATCTCTACAGACAAGGTGAGTAGACTGTGTGATATGAATGAAAAGTACCCTGAAATATCATCAACGATTATAAATTGGAATAGTGAAACGTATTTTGATAAGGATGGCAACTTATATTTTACTTGTGTTGATAAAGATAATTATATGGTTAAAAAGCTTAATATAAGTACAGGAGATATCAAAGATTTGTATGTACAGGAATTACAGCACGAAAAAGACTATGGTTATGTACATTTAAAGAATTATGATGGAAACTATATCTATATATATAAGGGTGTTAATCTGATGGCTTTGAGTGGAAAGCCTCTTGATGAGCAATTTAAAAAATATGATAATTATATTTATATATTAGATACTGATGGTAATATAAAGGATACAGTAATATTAAATAATACGGATGAAAAGGTATCAGGAAATATTAGTGCTGAATTTTATGGAGGAGACGAGCGGTGTCTGCTGATAGGATTTTCCACACACGATATAAAAGGCTTGGAATTATCAGAAGAAGAACAAAATCTTAGAATAAAATTAGAAGACGAAGTATTTAAAAATAAAAAAGGTTTCGTGGATGTTAATGTTTCAGCGATTTTGGATAAATCGCAGATTGGTAGTGGAAATATAACGCTGGAACCAGTTACACCAGAATAAGTTATATAGAAAAATGTAGATAAAACAATATATTTATTATTTTGAATGATAATTATAGAATATTACTGTTTAAAACAATTCCTATTAAAAGAGAAGTGTTTTAGACAGTAATATTTTTTGATTGAAAAGTATGTTGTTTTTTTAACAATTTTATGTTGTATTTACACTAAAATAAGTTTATTAAATTGCAATAGGTGTGGTAATCGTGTATAATTTACTTATATAGTATTTCTGGCTGGAGATACAGTTGGAAAGCGGAGTTGATGATTAATTAACTCTTAATTTGGTAATAAAAGGTATACAGATTGGGTATATCTATATATAAGGAGGAGAATACAGTATGACAGACACAGCAGTATCTTTTAGCAAAGAAGAATTTAAGAAGAAGGTCGTAAGCAATTGTAAGTCTTTGTATAGAAAGAACATAGATGAAGCTGACAAACAGCAGGTGTTCCAATCAGTGGCATATGCAGTTAAAGATCTTATAATAGATAAGTGGATAGCAACTCATAAGACATATGATAAGGAAGATCCTAAGGTTGTATATTATATGTCAATGGAATTCCTTATGGGTCGTGCACTTGGCAATAATATGATTAATCTTACTAAGTACAATGAGATAAAAGAAGCTCTTGAAGAATTAGGTCTTGATATCAATGTTATCGAAGATCAGGAACCTGATGCGGCACTTGGTAATGGTGGTCTTGGAAGACTTGCAGCATGTTTTCTTGATTCTTTAGCTACACTTGAATATCCAGCATACGGCTGTGGTATAAGATATAAGTACGGAATGTTTAAGCAGGAGATTAAGGACGGATATCAGGTAGAAGTTCCAGATAACTGGTTAAAGGATGGCAATCCATTTGAGATTAAGCGTTCTGAATACAAGTATGAAGTAAAGTTTGGTGGATATGTACGTTCTTACAGAGATGAAGCATCAGGACGTGATATATTCGTTCAGGAAGATTACCGTTCGGTTATAGCTGTTCCATACGACCTTCCTGTTATTGGATATGGCAATAACACAGTTAATTCACTTAGAATATGGGATGCAGAGCCAGTTAATACATTTAACTTAAGCTCATTTGATAAAGGTGATTACCAGAAGGCTATTGAGGAGGAGAACCTTGCTAAGAATATCGTAGAAGTTCTTTACCCTAATGATAACCACTATGCTGGTAAGGAATTAAGACTTAAGCAGCAGTATTTCTTCGTATCAGCATCAGTACAGAGAGCTGTTGACAGATATAAGAGTATGCACAACGGTGATGTAAGAAAGCTCTATGAGAAAGTTACATTCCAGCTTAATGATACACATCCAACAGTTGCAGTTGCAGAGCTTATGAGAATTCTTATGGATGAAAATGGTCTTGAATGGGATGAGGCATGGGATATCACAACTAAGACAGTTGCATATACTAACCATACTATTATGGCAGAAGCACTTGAAAAATGGCCTATCGAATTATTCTCAAGACTTCTTCCTAGAATTTATCAGATAGTAGAAGAGATTAATAGAAGATTTGTAGAAGAGATTAAAGCTAAATATCCTGGAGATCAGGAAAAGGTTAGAAAGATGGCTGTTATCTATGACGGGCAGGTTAAGATGGCACATCTTGCTATATGTGCAGGCTACTCAGTTAATGGTGTTGCAAAGCTTCACACAGAAATCTTAGAAAAGCAGGAGCTTAAGGACTTCTATGAGATGATGCCAGAGAAGTTCAACAACAAGACTAATGGTATTACACAGAGAAGATTCCTTCTTCACGCTAATCCACTTCTTGCAGACTGGATTACAGACAAGATTGGTGACGGCTGGATAACAGACCTTAAGCAGTTAGAGAAGCTTTTAGTATATGTTAATGATGAAAAGGCAAGACAGGAATTTATGCAGATTAAGCATAAGAATAAGGTAAGACTTGCTAAGTACATTAAGGAGCATAATGGAATAGATGTTAATCCGGATTCAATATTTGATGTTCAGGTAAAGAGACTTCACGAATATAAGAGACAGCTTCTTAATATTCTTCACATAATGTATCTTTACAATGAGATTAAGAAGAATCCAGATATGGATATTGTGCCAAGAACATTTATATTTGGTGCAAAGGCAGCAGCAGGTTACAAGATTGCGAAGCAGACAATCAAGCTTATCAATAATGTAGCAGAAGTAATCAATAATGATGAGTCTATCAATGGCAAGATTAAGGTTGTATTCATAGAGAACTACAGAGTATCTAATGCTGAGATTATATTTGCAGCAGCAGATGTATCAGAGCAGATTTCAACAGCTTCTAAGGAAGCTTCTGGTACAGGTAATATGAAGTTTATGCTTAACGGTGCTATGACACTTGGAACAATGGACGGTGCTAACGTAGAGATAGTACAGGAAGTTGGAGCAGACAATGCAGTTATATTCGGACTTAGCTCAGACGAAGTTATACGTTATGAGAATGAGGGCGGATATGACCCAATGGAAATTTTCAACAATGATCAGGATATAAGAGAAGTTCTTATGGAACTTATCAATGGTAAGTATTCTAAGGAAGACCCAGAGATGTTCAGAGATATTTACAATTCACTTCTTAATACACAAGAAGGCAGAAGGGCAGATACTTACTTTATCCTTAAAGATTTCTGTTCTTATGCAGATGCACAGAAGAAGATTGATGAAAGATATAGAGATGAGAAGAGCTGGGCTAAGACAGTTATGATTAATTCGTTCAAGGCTGGTAAGTTCTCATCGGACAGAACTATAGAAGAGTACGCTACAGAAATCTGGAAGCTTACTAAGACACCAGTTAAAGTACAGTAATAACAAGAATAAATTCTATCCATAATTCATACTCTTTAATATGCGCCATATAAGTGCAGACATAAAGGAGTACTGAATGTTGGATAGAATTTTTTTAAGCAATTCATATAGTTATAGAAAGAAAAAATGTGCGGCGGTAATTGTATTTATCGCTATATATCTGCTTATACCGACTATTGTTACACTGAATGTTACAGGAGTTGTGTACACGCCTGTGAATGAAGATTACAGCGATGGAAGAAAAGTGATTGTAAAATACAGAAATGCCACGCAGGAGGTAAGCGTTGACAGATTCGTAGCAATGGTGCTCGCCAAAAGGCTTTATATGAGCAGTGAAGTAGAAGTTCTTAAAGCAGAAAGCATTATGATAAGGACAGATGTATACAGGCTTATGGGTGAGCAAATGAGTATAGACAGCAGTGAGCTTGGAATGGAATATATGACGACACAGCAGATGAAAAGCAAATGGGGGAAGGATTACGAGGATAATTATAATCTTGTTAAGGACTGCACGGCTGCGACAAGTGGACTTGCAATCAGGTATAACGATAAGTATATTGAGGCAAGATATACATATATAACATCTGGAAGCACGCTTTCAGGGGCTTCAATACTAGGTGATGAGTATGCTTATCTTTCAGCAGTGGAGTGTAATAATGATAAAAATGCACAGGACTATCTTGTTGTTAAGACTATAAGCAATAAAGATTTTGTTAATTCATTTGAGAAAAAATACGACAGCATTAATCTTGATAAAAATAATCTGGCACAGCAAATTCAGATTGTATCCAAGAATGAAGCTGGTTATGTGTTAAAGCTTCAGATAGGGAATGTTGTTATGTCGGGAAGTGAATTTGCATATGTACTTGGTATTAATTCGCCCAATTTTAGTATTGAATATATGCAGACTGGCGTTAAGATAACGACAATCGGTGTTGGAGAAGGCTTTGGTGTCAGCGTATATACGGCAGATTGTATGGCAAAGGCTGGCTCATCTTATGAAGATATTATAGAAACATTTTATAATAAAATAAATATAATAAGTGAATAATACGCAGGATTATGGAAAGCATATTAACATAGAAAGGTTTTGATAACTGTAGGTTTTACCTACAGCACCGGACTTTATGCCCTCTATGGGCAGGAATGGAGGTTAATATGGATAAGAACACAGCCAGTAAGACAAAGATAGTTTCAATCGTTATATCATTAGGAATTATTGCAACACTTATTATAGGAGTAATTTCAGTGGTAAGAAGCGTTAATTCCAATAGAAATAATGAGAATAACATTGTTAATCTTAATGAAACACAGGAAAATGTTGCAATAAAGACAGAAGATGTGACAGACGATATTCTGGGGAATATCGATGATGAATTACAGGAAGCTAATGCTGGTGCAAGTATGGCGGTGGATACAGATAATATCAGTAATAAAGCAGATAATACTTATAACACACATAAAGCTGGCACTGACGATGCAGATAAGGAAACTGAGCCGACAGTTCCACCGACTTTATCATCAGAAGAAGTTATGGCTGAGGCAATGAAGAATTTTGCATTTGATGAGAGCAACAAGCTCGCGTGGCCAGTGCTTGGTCAGATAGCACTTGACTATAATATGGACGAGACCATTTTCTTTAAGAGTCTTGGAATGTACAAATGTAATCCGGCAATTATTATACAATCCGAGGTAGGAACTAATGTTGCAGCGGCGGCATCGGGAATTGTAACAGATGTGGCTAATCTTTCAGAAACAGGAACAACAGTTACAGTATCAATTGGAAATGGTTATGAAACAACAACTGGTCTTATAGAAAATGTTAATTTGAAAAAAGGGGATAAGGTTGTAGCCGGACAGCTGATTGGTACAGTGGCAAGCCCAAGTGCATACTATATAGAAGAGGGTCCTGGAGTGTATTTCAAACTTACACAATATGGAGAACCAATAAACCCAGACACATATTTTGTGGAATAGATAAAATAAGCACCCACTTAATTTCTTACAATAGTTTCAAATCATATATTATTTATATACGGCTTACAGTGGGTGCTTTATATATATTTTATGTAATAGGAAAATCCGATAGAATTCCCTATTACATAAAAGGGACTAGTGCTAGTGATTAGCACTTGCGTGAAAATGTAGTTTGTCGCAAACGACCGAGCTTAGTGCAGGAATGTGCTTTGCACATTCTTTTTATTTAGCAGTAGAATTAATTAAGTTCATTATTATAGGAATAGCGTGGCTTTCCTTGCTTTCTGACATAGCGTTGATATATGTCTGTCTGTTAGTATAGAGTTCATTAACAGCTTTTAATAAGCTTTCTGGTGTAAGGTCTTCCTCAAATAATACACTTGAATAACCGTGCTCCTGAAATGATTTTGCATTAAGAATCTGGTCGCCACGGCTTGCGTTAGCTGAAAGTGGAATTAAGAGGTTAGGTTTTTTAAGGGCTAATAATTCACATATAGCGTTAGCACCAGCTCTTGATATTACGATATCGCTTATTGCAAATAAATCGCGCATTTCCTCACTTATATATTCAAATTGTACATAGCCTTCAATGTTGTTAAGTGAGTTATCAGTCTTGCCTTTTCCACAAAGGTGAACAACCTGATAATCTTTAAGAAGTTCAGGAAGAACTTTTCTTACCGCTTCATTAACGTGAACAGCACCAGTACTTCCGCCGACAACCATAATTATTGGTTTGCCACTTGTGAAATTGCAAAGCTTAAGTCCGGCAAGCTTATTACCCTGTAAAAGCTCCTGACGGATAGGAGAGCCTGTAAGAACAGCCTTGTCAGCAGGAAGGTACTTGATAGTTTCAGGAAAATTACAGCATACCTTTGTAGCCTTTTTAATAGCTATTCTGTTGGCAAGTCCTGGTGTCATATCTGATTCGTGTATGATAACAGGAATGTGCTTGTGTCCAGCTGCAAGTACAACTGGAACAGATACGAAGCCGCCCTTTGAGAATATGATATCAGGCTTAATTCTTCTCATAAGCCTGCGTGCCTGAAAATATCCCTTTATAACCCTGAATGGGTCAGTAAGATTTTTAAAGCTCTTATAACGTCTTAATTTACCTGAAGATATTCCATAGTAGGGAATGTCCAGATTTTCTATTAATGTCTTTTCGATTCCAGTGTATGAACCAATATAGAATACTTCGTAGCCAGCTTCCTTAAGGCTGGGAAGTAATGCTATATTAGGTGTTACGTGGCCGGCTGTACCACCACCTGTTAATATAATCTTTTTCATAGCCAATCCTCATTTTCTTAATTATAATTATTGTTTATGGTAAATTTTAAAATTTTATAGCAGTAATTTACTGTTGCATTAGTGAGTGTCAGAATTCACGCGGTGTTATTATATTTTGTGTGAAAACCTTTCCTTGAAACTGCAATGCCTGCATAGCGGTTCAACTGCATATTTGTCATTGAATCCCTGAACAAATGCCTTGCTTTTATCGCTTTTAAGTATATCAGAAAGCGGAGTATCAAGTATATTGCCAAGAGCCATAACGCCGTTGCCGTCAAGACAGCAGGGTACAACTGTTCCGTCACTTAATATGGCAATATGTGTGCGTATTCCCTGACAGAAGCCGCGTTCGTTATAATAACTTCCGTTAAGTTCAGGCCATTCAAATGGACTTTGCACATTGACATAAAGATGACGTTTGATAGTGCAGTTTCGCTCACCAAATAAAAATGGCTCATTTTTCGTGTTCCATAATCTTAACGAAATCTCTGTATCAGTCTTATCAAGAAGTGTCTCACAGGAATAGAACAAATCATTAATATAAGTATCCATATCTATGCAGTCGTTGTCATCGGCACTGTGCATAGATACATTAATCTGGTGTACTGGATATTTAATCAAAGTATCAAGTCTTTGTCTTATAAGAGTTCCATTGGTAGTGAGGTTGACCGTTATGCCACAATCCCTGCACAGGGAAAGTATGTCGGCAAGCTGTGGGTGAAGCAGTGGCTCACCCTTGACGTGAAGATATATATAATTCGTATACGGACGTATTTCATCAAGTATATGTCCGAAATCTTCAATCGGCATAAAATGTGCCGGGCGTTTGGTTTCCTGACAGAAAGAGCATTTCAGATTACAGGAACTTGTTATTTCTATATATATTCGTTTGAAGCGTTTAATATTTCCCATAAATTACTTATTGGCAATATATTGCTTGAGTGCAGTTGCAAGCTGGTCAGGACAGGATGTTGGCTTAAAGCCGCATTTAATTCCTTCCATACGTTTGATAGCTTCGTTAACGTCCATACCCTCAACAAGTGCGGCAACACCCTGGGTATTACCAGAACAGCCACCCTCAAACTTAACGCCAGTAACCTTATTATCGACTACATCGAATTCAATAGAACGTGAACATACGCCTCTTGTAGTATATTTCATAATTATCCTCATTTCTACGCACAGTCAGTTAATACAAAAATGTTATATAGACGGAAATGCATTGTGTGCGTTCAACGCATCCGAAGTTTTGAAGAAACTTCTAAGTGACTACGAAGTAGTCATATTATATCATAGTTTTTGCGCAGTTTTTCAGCGCATCTGAAGTTTCGAAGAAACTTCTAAGTGACTACGAAGTAGTCATATTATATCATAGTTTTTGCG
>CDZK01029893.1_pt1 | contig 52702 bp, 46 predicted proteins | sample 557401 | NCBI WGS metagenome assembly CDZK01 (sample SAMEA3182108, study PRJEB8094) | gut metagenome | biome: human; feature: gut; material: Stool; isolation source: human stools | place: Canada | collected 2013-04-25 | reverse complement strand
GGTTCTGGTCAGCTTGCCAATGATCGTTTTCGTTAAGGTTGTATTTCTCAACCCATATTTTCAATCTCTGCGTGCTGCTGGGATAGCCTATTTCCCTGATGGTGCGCCGCAGATCGCCGCAATTTACGAAGTATTTGACGGCTAATGTTTTTTGTTTGAGAGAATATCCGTCATCAAATCCGTCTACTTCGTGAATCTCTCTGGAGAACTTGAATTCCCGGCACCATTGACGCAACACTTTTATGTCGTGAGGATAGCCGAGCGTTCTCATAATGCCTTTGAGCCCCATGCCCGAATCGACGTGCAGTTTGACTGCCTTTAAGCGTTCTTCATGCGAATACATAAATTGACCTCCTGACACCTCTGTCAATTGGTCCAACTTTTTGTCCGCGTCCCCAACTGATTTCTTATATTTCACATTGCGGAACTGTCCCCGGAGGGGAAAGTGCCCAGCCTATCACTTTTCTGATGCTGGGCGAAAGAGTTGCATTTTCTAAGAAGGCGAAGCATCTTTTGAGGTTTTCAGATAATACGAATAAATACATATGTTGGATAATCCTTTCATCGAATATTCCAATAGAAAAAGGAGCTGTGGCAAAATGTGCAATCATTTTGCCACAGCTCCTTTTTGAATTTTTTACAGGCTGGTGACGACGGGGTTGTTCAGGTAGTCGTAGACGCGGCGTACTTCTTTTACATTTCTGGTATCGAGCATCTGCGGACGGGCGAGGTCGAGGGCGCGGATGGCGTTCATTTCTTCAGCCGTAAGCTCAAAGTCCCAGATATCCAGGTTCTGTTCCATGCGTTTCTTGTGAACGGACTTTGGAATGATAATGATACCGCGCTGGATGTTCCAACGGAGGATGACCTGTGCGGTGGTCTTGTGGTGAGCTTCTGCAATAGAAGTAAGAACGGGATTCGTGAACATGCCGTTCATGCCTTCGGCAAACGGGGCCCATGCTTCCGGCTGGATGCCGTATTTTTTCATGAGGGCGAGTTCATCTTCTCTCTGATAGAAAGGATGGAGCTCGATCTGGTTGATGGCAGGGACGATGTCGGTATTGAAGCAGAGGTCGACGATGCGGTCTGGCAGGAAATTGCAGACGCCGATGGCGCGGATCCTGCCTTCTTTGTAAAGCTCCGACATAGCTCGCCAGGAACCGTAATAATCAGCAAAAGGCATATGGATGAGGTAAAGGTCGAGGTAGTCCGTGCCGAGTTTCTTGCAGGAACGCTCGAAGGCTTCCTTCGTCTTTTCGTAGCCCATTTCCTGCATGTAGGCTTTCGTCGTCAGAAAAATTTCTTCACGCGGAATGCCGCTTTCCTTGATGGCTTCGCCGACAGCTTCTTCATTTTCATAGCTGCTTGCTGTATCGAGCAGACGATAACCACAGGCCAGCGCATCCTTCACAGCCTGCTTGCAGACATCCAGGTCCGTAACCTGAAAAACGCCGAACCCTTCCTGCGGCATCTCGACACCATTGTTCAAAGTGATAGACGGGATTTTCATCATATTTCCTCCTTACTATGCTGTACGATTACTGTACGTTTTTTAGAATCTGTTAATAGTATAGCTTGAAACAGGTGAAAAATGAGAAATGTTAGCAGGGATTAAAGTGGGTTTAAGATGGAATAGAGAGAGCCCACTATGACGGCGCAAAAAAACCATGAGCAAAGACTGCATGGGGATAGGGTTCATTCATGGAATATGCATGATTATTATTGGCTATGTCAAATAGCGATCCCTTGTACTCCTTGTTGGTTTTTCGCCAGGATAATGAGTCCGTCGTCCTTATAAGGAAGGAGAATGATCAGGGAGAGGGGGCCGCCCCAAATATAGTAACCTCTTCTTTTTACAGGTGTTCCCAGCATCTTGGTCATGCCGGCTAATCGCGTTTCAAATTGGTCTCCACTGAATGGGATCTCTATCCCGAAGAGTTTGTTGTCTATGAAGATGGCACGAATGGTTACAGGTCCCTCAAAGTTCAAAGAGCCCTTAGCATCCGGAATCAGGACGGAATAGTGCGTGGCATCGCCATTGCGCCCTAGAAGGGCGGTTTTATGGGAAATCTGAGTGTCTGAGATTGTTTCATCCCAATGGACATCACCAAAACCATTTGGATCCTGAGAGGTGGTCATGGCACTGACGCTGAGAAGCGGGCTGAATGGAATGTAATTTGAAACGAGGGGAGCTGCTGAAAATGGAATCAAGATAAGTCCAAGTAAGAGCACCAGGATCTTTTTCATAGAATCATCTCCTTCTGATCAGTATCTGATTTTATTTTAGCATTGGAGATGATTACTGAGATATACAAATAATATATATAAGTATGGTATACGATTCCTGAAAAAATACCATACAACCTCGCTGCGCTCGTGGAGATCAACCCTATCCGCCCTTCGGGCACCTTCCCCGTCTGGGAAGGCGAGTACTCGTTTCGCTCGACGAATTTCCTTATATCTTCCAAGAAAAAAGACCCTCGCGGGTCTTTTTCTGTGGTTGGATCCTTACGCTTCCTTTCATTCCACCATTTGTTCTGGCGGGTTATCCATTGGAGAGCGGAAAAGTTTATATTTTTTGTTTTGTGTCGGGAGCTGGAGGCAGCTGGAGAATGTGGGATCGGTTTTGAACTGGAGGTAGTGTTTAACGAAGTTGTTGTTTTCGAGGTCGGTGTCTTTGATTATGGAGAGGCCGGCTTCGGTGATGTAGACCTGGATGCTTCTGGTTTTCTTGCAGGTATAGGCGTGCAATAGTCCTGTGGCGAAGAGTTTTCTTAGTTCTTTTTGGAAGGATTCGGAGACGGTTTCGAATTCCCAGTTGTCTTTGCCGATGCGTTTTCTGCGGTAGAAGAGGAGGCCCATTTTGTTGCCTACGAAGATGTTCATGGTGTTGTCGATACAGAATGGCTGTCTCAGGTTATTGAAATAGTAGATGGTGCGCAGGGTGAGGTAGTCGTATAGGGTGAAGGGACACCATGAGACTTTGTCTAGGGTTTCTCGTATATTTCTTAGGACTTCGCTCGTGATCGGCGCGTATATGTCGAAGGTCTTGCTTGAGTAATAGGGCGTGGTTTTGTGGTCGCTGAAGCGGAAGCTGTAGTACATGCCGTCTTTTCTTCGGATGAGGGCGTAGGCGGAGGCGTATTGGCGGCCGCAATAGAGGAGTTCGAGTTTTTCGTCTTCGTATAGGATGGTTTGTAATTTTTCTTCGATTTCCTGGCGTTTGGCGATAAGTTCTTTTTGTGCGGTTTTCATGATGGGCTCTCCTTTCGTTTGACAGTGGTTCATCGGTCTGGTTTGCTATCTTCATTATAAGGTAAAGGATGACAGAAACTGTCGAGAGGAGGGAGAGGGAAAAATTTTCTTTGAGAGGAAGTTTTGTAGTTTTGGCGTTCACCGCTTTTCTTGATTTCCCGCATCAAAAAAGGACTCTTGCGAGTCCCTTTTCTATTTCAATTTATCTTTTATTCTCCCCAGATTTTATCTGCGTAGTCGCGGATGAGTCTGACTTTGGCCCATTGTTCTTCTTCAGCGAGGGCGTTGCCTTCTTCGGTGGAGGCGAAGCCGCACTGGGGGCTCAGGCAGAGCTGGTCTTTGGGGACGTACTGGGAGGCTTCTTCTACGCGTGCCTTGACGTCTTCAAATTTCTCGAGCTGCGGGAATTTGGAGGTGATGAGGCCGAGGACGACCTGCTGTTTCTGGATGTGCTTCAGCGGTTCGAAGCCGCCTGCGCGGTCGGAGTCGTATTCAAGGAAGAATCCGTCGATGTTGCAGTGGCCGAAGAGGATTTCAGCGACCGGATCGTATCCGCCGGAGGAGAACCAGGTGGATCTGAAGTTGCCGCGGCAGATGTGCATGGTGATTTTCATGTCAGCTGGTTTGGCTTCGAGGGCGAGGTTGATCATTTTCACGTAGTTCTTTTCGATCTTGTCGAGGTCGAGCCCTCTTGCTTCGTAGGCTTTTCTCTTGTCAGGATCGCAGAATTCGCCCCAGGAGGTGTCGTCGAACTGGAGGTAGCGGCAGCCTGTTTTGTAGAAGGTGCGGATGGTTTCCTGGTAAGCGAGGGCGATGTCTCTGTAGAGGTCGTCTTCGTTCTTGTAAAGGTCGATCGGCTGGTAGTTTTCTTCACGGACGCAGCAGATGAGGTGGAGCATGCTCGGGGACGGGATGGTCATCTTGGCCATGGTGTCTCCTGCGACGCTCTTCAGATATTCGAAGTCTTTGACGAAGGGGTGATCGCCGAAGCCGATTTTGCCGGTGATTTTCACGGTAGCGGCTTTGGGTTGGTGGCCTTTGAAATGGACGGACCATTCTTCGGCCTTGACCTTTTCTACTCCTTCAAGGTTTTCAAGGAAGTCCAGATGCCAGTAAGTGCGGCGGAATTCTCCGTCGGTCACGGCATGGAGACCATTTTCGATTTCCTTGGCGACAAGTTTCTTGATTTCTTCGTCTTCGATTTGGCGAAGTTCGGAAGCTGTGATTTTGCCTGCTTCCAGATTGCGGCGCGCTTCATGAATGACTTGTGGACGCAGGAAGCTTCCTACGACGTCATTGCGGAACGGCGGTACGTTTCTTGTTCCCATATGGACACATCCTCTCAGTACTCGGAATCTATTGATTCGAAAAACGGCAGATCGCGGGATTTCCCGCTGCCGGGTAATTCAAGTATAGCATTGAATGAGGATGGCTCTCAAGGAAATAGGGGGTATTCAAGGTTGGCATTTTCGCAATCTATTATGATTTTTATCGAAATAGAAACGATGCGTTTTCCTGACAAGGAAGTGACCGGATATAGAAATTGACCATAAGTCATTGCAAGACAAATGCTTTTTTAGTATACTGTAAGAAATAGTATGCTTAGTGACAGTGAGGAGGCATCATGGCTTTAACGAAGAAGGCGGAAAAGACGCGTTCAAGGCTCTTGGAATCCGCAAGACGGCTGATTAGTGAGAGAGGATTTGACCACGTGTCTGTAGAGGATATCACAAAAGACAGCGGCGTGGCGAAGGGTACATTCTACCACTATTTCGAATGCAAGGAAGAGGTCGTGGCGGAGCTTTCCTTCCAGTCAATCCAGACCATCATCAAGAAGGCGATCGATTATGACGGAGACGTCAGGGAACGCTGCCTTTACTACTTCATCGAGCTTTACAAGGATGCTTCCTGGTCGGGCGTGCGCCTGGTGCGCCAGTGGATGAAGGAAACGATGGAGGCGGAAACGCCGGATTCCCGGACGAGGGAATGCCTCGACGGCATCCGCAATACGGTCATGGATATCTTCGTGACCGGCCTTGGCAAGGGTAAAGGCGAGCTCCGTGCAGATGCCCCGCTCGATATGCTCTCCAAACTGCTGATGAGCCATTTCTTCGGCGTCCTCACGATCTGGTGCATGATGAATGGCGAATGGGACATCGTGGCTGATGCCGATGTCTATGCGAAGACGGATATAGACAACCTTCTCGGTGCTTATATTGAAGAATAAACAATTGAAAACGGACCCTGCTCTGGTGGAAACTCCAGAAACAGGGTCCGTTTTCGTTTTTGAAAGGTAGTTTGGAAAAAGAGTGATACGGAGAGACAGGAAATGTGGGAGCACCTGTCTCTCCAGGTCCGGCGTTCGGGAGTCCGGACCATAGGATGGATCCAGCCAGTTGATTCTTTCGGCCGTGTCCTGGGCGTGGGCGCGCCGGACAATTGGGAAGGCTCCTGCCTGCGGAAGGTGGTGCTGGCAGAAGTTAACGGCCTTCAAAACATTTGGCTGTGGAATGTATCAGCGAAAGAGAAGCGACCTGCGATATGGCGCCGCAGGCAGGTTCCAGGGAGGTGCTCCGGGGTATTCCGGATGATGCCTTATTTCCTTTTAGGCTCCTTTGCTTTCGCCTGGCTATAATATACATGGAATTCTTTTCATGAAATATAATAGATTTTAAAGTTTTTATGAAGTTTGAAATGGGTGTCAGACGCAGGAAGAATAGACATGAAAAAAGCCGTAAAGGACGGGATTTTTTGTCTCTTTACGGCTTCTTTTCATGAATTGGATGGTAGTGGAAATTCATGCGCTTTCTGCCCTTTTCTTATGAGCCAGATTCTGCGATTTCGCGCCCGTTTTTTTCTCCGTGTAGGTCATGAATTTTTCAGACGCCCAGGCGGTGAGGTAGCCGATTGCGGCGCCTCCGATGACGTCGCTGGGGTAGTGGACGCCAAGGTAAAGCCTCGAGAAGGCGATGAGCGTGGCGAGGATGAGCGCAGGAATGCTGAATTTCTTCGGCATGTAATGGTAGAGGACGAAAGCAGCGGCAAAGGAAGCAGAGGAATGGCCGGATGGGAACGACCAGTCCGTCGGCTCATGGATGAGCGGCTGCAGATCCGGATACGTGTCAAAGGGGCGGGCCCTTTTGAAAATATGCTTCAGGATGCCGTTCGTCAGGATGAGGTTCATTGCCAGGGATAGAAAAGTGGCATACCCGACCTTCCTGTATTTCTTCGTGCAGATGAGGACGATGGCGAGAGCCAGCCAGATGAAGCCCGCATTTCCCAGATCCGTCATGGATTCCAGGAAATCCGTCAGCTTCGGAGTGCGCATGAAGTCCTGAATCAGGTAAAGCGCGCCTATTTCAAAGTTATCAAAAGCGAACATCTGCAATCACCTCGTTTCGTCATTTTAAGTATATCATGAGGTGCTTTCTGAAAATCTAATAAACGATAAAATTTTGTTTAAATATGGGAGGGGTTGGAATTAATCATCTATGCGATAAAATGGTCACGCATTCTCGGCAGATTTCCTGCCGGGGCGTTTGGCCATGATGGCGGTGACTTTGGTTCCTGTGTCTTTGCCGAAGAAGCCGGTGATCTTTTCAGAGAGCCATGCGGAGAAGTATCCGACGAATACGCCGGCGAAGACGTCGGTGGGATAGTGGACGCCGAGGTAAAGTCTCGAGAAGGAGATGAGCGCGGCGAGAACGAACATAACAATGCTGAATTTCTTCGGCAGGTAATGGTAGAGGACGAAAGCAGCAGCGAAGGACGCTGATGCATGGCCGGACGGGAAGGACCAGTCGGCCGGGCGGTGGATCAGGACCTGAAGGCCGCCGTAGGTGTCAAAGGGGCGGGGACGCTGGACCAGGTGCTTCAGGATGCCGTTGGCAAGAATGACATTGATGACAAGCGCGAGCATCGTCGTAAGTCCTGCTTTTCTGCATTTCCTGATGGTCATCAGAAGGACGGCAAGGGCGATCCAGACATAGCCGTTATTCCCCAGGTCAGTCATGAATTCCAGAAAGCTCGTCAGAATCGGCGAGCGGAGGGAGTCCTGGATCAGGTACAGGACTCCTATATCAAAATTGTTCAGTGCAAATATGGTAATCACCTCGATGAAATAAAGATACCATGAGGTGATTGACTCAATGCAAACAATTCCTAAAATTTTCTTTAATTCAGGCAAAGAAATGTTTAAGCGGGGCGGATGATGATATCCTAAGAGGATTCGTCCTGTTTTCGATACGTATGATTACGTATATAATAAAGAAAATGGTGCGATGGAGGGATTCTCATGAAATATGTTTATCCAGCTGTTTTTCATGCTGAACCGGAGGGCGGGTATACGATTTCCTTTCCGGATATAGAGGGCTGTCTTTCTCAGGGAGAAACGATTCAGGAATGCTGCGAGATGGCAGAAGATGCACTGACATTGATGCTCTGGGATATGGAAGAAAATCACATTTCAGCACCGTCTCCGACGCCAATCAATGAGGTGCATAAAGAAAACAAAGATGATATCGTCACTTTGGTCAAAGCGGATACACTGGCGTATCGGAGAAAGTACGATACAAAAGCCATCAAGAAGACGCTGAGCATCCCGCAGTGGCTTGATACGATGGCGCAGGAAAAAGGCGTCAATTTCTCAAATGTCCTCCAGCAGGCACTGATTAAAGAATTGAATATCCGGTAAGGCGAAGGATACTAAAAAAGCACCGCTGTATGGCTCATTCCAAGTCATGCAGCGGTGTTCTTTTACTCTATTTTGTTTCGTTCACTTAATTTTCATCATTAAGAGCTTTAGTCATATCACCTTGCAGATCTGTACAAATATTATTTGTGCCATCACCATCAAGGATATATTGTTTCATATCGATGCCTTCCGGCTGTTTATGTGCGGGATTGGGAATCGGTATATAGATCTCGTGACCATGCCATTTTTTCCCCGTAGGCTTTGCTCCCAGGTATCCTCTTGATAAGGCAATTTTTTCCGGCGTTTTCTCAAAGTTTCTGGATAATGCGAAGCCCCATTTCATGGAATTAAATTTCTTATAGAGCGGTACCCAAAAAGCGCCCAGCATCTCCGTATAGCGGGACATGGAAATGTCTCCGATATCCAGGAGGTCTCGCCAGCCGAAGTCATAGAGGAGTATGGCTGTCTCCCTCTTGGCATCAGAGTCGTTGCCGCAGTAGAAAGCAGTAAAGGGAGCATAGTCAGAGTCATTATCATCATAATTGAAATCCATCATGGAGCTGCCGATGTAGTTCAGGGTTTTTACCACTCTGGTTTCTGGGAGAAATTTCTGGATTTCTTTGCCAAGGCTTGTGTTTCCGCTGTACTTAGGATCAAGGGAAATATGGCCGTCTTCATAGTGGAATCGATTCGAAGTGTCAATCAGAATTTTTCCATTGAGGTGATCTTTTCCTGCCAGTTCCAGTGCTTCGATAGCATGAATTCCCTGCGTGCAGTTGAAGACGCGTTCCCCGAATTTGGCAGCATCTTCAAATGTTCCGTAATAGGCATGGCTGCCATGTTCTTCAGCCCATTTCTGCGCTTTTTCGCTCGATGCACTTCTGGCACCCATCATGACTTCATGGCCGAGGTCGATTAATTTGCTTGCGATGACATGTCCCACATCGCCTGTCCCCGATACTCCGTACTTCATTTCCTTCATCCCTTCTTCATCAACGTATGATTATCTTTAAGAAGGATTCATCTGTGTCATGCATTTTTCCTTCTTATCCTAATTATAACTTTTAGTGTGACAATAATAGACTTTGTCAAAAGGAAATGTAAAGAAATCTGATAATTTCTTCCATCAAAAAGGACTGTGATAAATGATTATCCATTTACCACAGCCCTTTTCATTTTTCTTACCATCCGCTCTTTTTCCAGAAGGAAGGGATGAAGATGGCAAGGAGTGTGACGGATTCGAGTCTGCCGAAGAGCATGGAGAGGCAGACGACGAATTTGCTGAAATCGGGGAGTGCCGAGTAGGTACAGGTGGCTCCGAACTGGCCGAAGGCCGGGCCTGCGTTGGACATGGTGGAGAAGGAGACTCCGATGGCGTCCATGAAGGCGACTCCGTCCATCATCATGCATGCGGCCCAGAGTGTGGAGAGGGCCATGTAGATGAAGAAGAAGCAGAGGACGCGGAATATGGTGTCCTGGGAGTATCTTTCGTGGGATACGGTGACGTGGAGGACGGCTCTCGGGTGGATGTGGAGCTTCAGAATTGAGGTGAAGCTCTTCACGAGGAGGATGAGGCGGATGACTTTCAGGCCGCCTGCGGTAGAACCTCCGCAACCGCCCACGATGATAATGAGCAGGATGATGAATTTCGCAAAGGACGGCCACTGGTCGAAGTCCGCAGAGACGAAACCTGTCGTCGAGGAGAGGGAGGCGGACTGGAAGAAGGTCTCACGGAGTGCTTCCACGAATCCGTAATTTCCCTGAAGGACTAAGGAAATCGTCATAAGGACCGTCGCTGTCAGGACGATGCCGATGTAGGTGCGGAATTCCATATCGCCGGTAATGGCGGAAAGGCCGCGTTTCCTTGCTTCGACGTAAATCCCGAAGTTGGCGCTCGAGATGATCATGAAGAAAGCGATGACGAGCTCAAGGACGGGGTTGTTATAGTAGGCGATGCTGGCGTCCTTCGTGGAGAAGCCGCCGGTCGCAATCGTCGAGAACGACGTGTCTATCGCATCAAGGAAGGTGAGGCCGCAGAGCATGTAGGCCGCGGCGGCAGCAATCGTGAAAATGAGGTAGACGGTGAAGAGGGCAGAGGCTGTCTCCTTGATCCTTGGAAGGGCTTTCGAGGAGGTGGGGCCGGTGCTTTCCGCATTGACCATCTTCGCACTGCCGCGCCCGATCTGCGGGAAGATGGCAACGAAGATGACGATGATGCCGAGGCCTCCCAGCCAGTGCGTCATGGCGCGGAAGAAGAGGATGCTCTGCGGGACAGCGCCAAGGTCGTCGATGACGGTCGCGCCGGTGCCGGTGAGGCCGGAGATGCTTTCGACGAGGCTGTCCAGGGGCCCCAGTGTTCCGCTGAATATATAAGGCAGCGCGAAGAGGAGCGAGACGAAGAGCCAGGAGAGCGCGGTGATAGCCGTGCCTTCTCTGGGCGTCAGGCTGTTTTCCTGCGCGACGCCTCTTTTTTTGAGAACCACGCTTGCAAGACCCGCGACGGCCATGGAGAAGATGAAGGCGAGGATCGGGCCTCCCATGATGAGGGAAATGGCCAGAGGCAGCGCCATCATAGCCCCGCTGACGAGCATGATGCGGGAAAGCATGGTGTAAATGACTTTAAGATTCATTGCTTAATCCCCGCCTTTGAAGAAGGAAAGGACGTCGGAGGCCTGGTCGGCTTCGACGATGACGATGGCCCTGTCTCCGGCATGGAGGGCAGAGCGGCCGTCAGGGATGAAGGCTTTGCCGTCACGGACGTACGTGCCGATGAGGCAGCCCTTCGGAAGATCGACGTCCATCAGGCGGCGTCCGTCGAGCGGAGAGCCTTCCTGCACGATGACTTCGACAGCCTGGACGCACGCACCTTCGAGGAGGCTGACGCGTTCGATGGAACCGCTTCGTACGAAGGAGAGGACTTCGCCGGCAGCCAGAAGCCTGGTCGCAAGGACGATGTCGACGCCGACCTGCTGCATGAGGGCGACGTACTCGGTGCGGACGACGCGGACGATGGTCTGGCGGGCGCCGAGGTGCTTGGCCAGGAGCGCCATCATCATATTCAGGCGTTCGTCGCTTGTGATACAGATGACGATATCCGCATCCTCAACGCCTTCCTGCTTCAGAAGATCGATGTCGGTCCCGTCGCCGTAAAGGACGATGCCCTTCTTCAGGCGGGAAGCGACGAGGCGGCAGTGGTCCCTGTCGTTATCGATGACTTTGACGGAAATGCCCTGTTCTTCCAGCATGGGGGCGAGAATCTGCCCCGTGCGGCCGGCCCCGATGATGAGAGCGCGGCGGATGCGGTGCTGGTAATTGGCGGCCCCGACATTCTGCGGAAGCTCGGCGACAGTTTCCGGATTTCCCAGGAAATAGACGTTATCGAGCGGCAGCAGCACGTCATTGCCGTGAGGGATGATCATCCTGTGATCGCGGAAAATCATAGCGATCAGGACAGACTGCGGCAGGCGCAGATCCTTCAGCGGGATATGGAGAAGCGGGGAACGCGGTCCCAGTTTCGTTTCCATGAGGCGTACCTTGCCTTCTGCGAAGTCTTCGACATTCAGTGCCGAAGGCGTCATCAGGATGCGGTTGATTTCACGCGCGGTGATGAGCTCAGGACTTAAGAGAAGGTCGATGTCGAAATTTTCTCTGATGTAGGACGGCGGTTCGGCAAGGAACTTCGGGTCCCTGATACGCGCGATGGTATGGGGGATGCCGTTCTTCTTGGCGAGGATGCAGGCGATGATGTTCACTTCATCGATGGCGGTGACGGCGACGACGATATCCGTGCCTTTCATATCTTCGTCACGCATGAAAGACGGGCTCGTGCCGTCGGCATGGATCGTCAGTACGTCCAGCGCGTCGCGGATCGCATCCAGCTTCGATTCATCCGAATCGACGACGACGACGTCATACTGCTCGTTGGAAAGAAATTCCGCGATAATATAGCCCAGATGCCCCGCTCCGATAATAGCGATACGCATATAATTTGACTCCTTATGGCAGCCATTTGGCTTGCTTTCTTATGGGAAAATGGAGGAGAAATTCCCCTCGGACATTACTCCTCATTATACTACGCTCATACAATACCCTGCTACAAGGTATGATAAACGGGCAGGAAAAATCCCCGTCGTGCGGGCGGCGGGGATTTTCCGGACTCTCCTTGGGTAAGAGTCCTATTTTGAATTGCCGGCGGATGGAGGGGATTTTTCCTTACTGTGTCACTACGATTCATTCAAGAGGCATATTTTCATACTACGATCAAATGAAAAAAATCTTGAGAAGAACGAAAGCAGTGAAAACAATTAGAAGTACCGCAAATATTGGGGTATATGTGCAGACATTAGTAAGGGTCCGCCGGCTAAGTGCAGGAGACAGAGGGCTCTGCCTTTGCCTCTATCCACAGTATAAGCAGAATCAAAAACTGAGTCAAATGCAAAAAAGAAATAATGTTCTACATATTGAAAACATTTAATCATAGGTGCAGGAGAGACTGCGGAAGAGAAAACAGGGGAAAAGCGGCGAAAATACCCTGCTCCACAGGAGCGCGGCAGTCCCTAAATAAATGGGAAGGGGCATCGAATTTGACGATTCCGCAAATGCGCGGGGCCGTATTTCGTGACACTTTTTTGGAAAGGAAATTTTCCATCCCTTTGCGGTTTTTTTCAAAAATTGTTTCCGTGCTACAATGATAAGACAAAACGAAAGGAGGGAGATCATGGCAAATTTATCCAGTCACGGCGTGCTGCTCGTCGCTGCAGGTTCCATTCTCTGGGGTTCCAGCGGCATCGCAGGGCAGTACATTCTGCAGGGGCAGGGCATATCTCCGGAGTGGCTGACATTCTTCCGCCTCTTCGTTGCCGGATCGCTCCTCCTTCTTATTTCCCATCTGATGGGGAAGGACATTGTTTCCGTCTGGAAAAGTTCAGCCGAAAGGCTGCGGCTCATCATCTTCGGATGCCTCGGCATGCTGGGGACGCAGTATTGCTACTTCGCCTGCATCAAGGTCAGCAACGCGGCGGCCGCGACGGTTCTCGAATACATCATGCCGGTTCTCATCATCATGTGGTACTGCATGCGTGAAAAACGGCTTCCGCGGGGGAAGGAAGTCTTCTGTGCCGTTTTCGCCATCGTCGGTACGGTCCTCATCGCGACAGCCGGCGACCTGACGTCTCTGGCGCTTCCTCCCGAGGCTCTCTTCTGGGGCCTCCTTTCCGCCTTTGCCTGCGCGCTTTACACGATTTCCCCGGTCGGCCTCATCCTGAAATACAGCGCGCCCGTCGTCGTCGGCTGGGGCATGTTCCTCGGATCCTTTGTCCTCATGCCCGTGACGCTTATGACCACCTTCACCGGCGTCGTCGATACGAACACGCTTCTGGCATTTGCCTACGTCGTCGTTTTCGGTACCATCCTATCCTTCGTCTTCTACCTGGGCGGCGTTGCCTACGTCTCTCCGTCAAGAGGAAGCATCATCTCGGCGCTCGAACCAGTTTCCTCCGTCATCTTTTCTTTCCTCCTCTTCAGCATGACATTTGGCATGTACGAACTGACAGGCATGGCACTCATCATCATCGCGACCGTCGTTGCCGGCATTAAGTAGAGCTCTGAAACTATCTTCCTGGTTTCGGGCTCTTTTTTCATGCAGGAATGAGTCAAACAGGAGGTTATCAATTTCTTAAAAAATAAGGGGAAAATATAGAAATAAACTAAGAATAGCCGGCGCTTTTCCGTGCTATGATTAAGATGACATAGAGTGCAATCGAGATGCGACAAGCGCATTTCAGAAGGAGGCAGTGCGATGTACGGAGCAGCTTTGGGCGATATGATCGGCGCGCCTTATGAGTTCGACAGGGGTGAAAAGACGAAGGATTTCCCGCTTTTTACTGCGGAGTCGACCTACACCGATGATACCGTCATGACAGTCGCTGTGGCGGAAGCCCTGATGGATTCAGAAGGAGAAAGCGACAAGGAGATCCAGAAATGCATCGCCGAGACGATGCTGCGCTGGGGCAGGAAATACCCCAAGTCAGGCTACAGCGCGCAGTACCTCCGCTGGCTCTTCAAGGATCACAAGCCCATCGACGTCGATACTGTCGATGCGGCTATAAGCATTTCCTGCATCGGCTGGCTCTACGACACGATCGACGAGACAAGAAAAATGGCACGCCTCTCCGCCATGACGACGCACGTCAATCCGGACAGCATCCGAGGCGCCGACGCCGTCGCCTCCGTCGTCTACATGGCAAGAACAGGCTCGACGAAAGAGGAAATCAAGGACTACGTCCAGAGGATCTTCGGCTATGACCTGAGCCGCAGCTGCGCAGAAATCCGCAAGACCTACGAACATCAGGAATCCTGCAAGGAAACGGTTCCTCAAGCCATCACTGCCTTCCTCGAATCCAAAAATTTTGAAGACGCCCTCCGCACCGTCATTTCCTTAGGCGGCAATACCGACTCTACCGGAGCGATGACAGGCGCCATGGCATCGGCCTACTACATCATTCCCGTCGACCTTATAGCCGAATGCCGCCACCGCCTACCTGAAGACATGCTCGAAGTCGTCGACCGCTTCGAGACGTTGCTGGCACAGAAACGAAGGAAATCCGCCGGGCATGGCAGGGCTTTCCAAAAAATTACAAGATACCTCGACGACCTCGACCGCCTGGGCGTAGGCACATGGGCTATCACGGCCAGAAAGAAAGACGAGGATGCGGAAATCGAAGCATCCTACTCCGCTGCCGGCCAGAGCTTCATGAGGACCATTGAAGATTTCAAAGCTGCTCATCCTGAACTGAAACTCGATGACTTCCGCGATATCCTCTGGGAATCCCACATTACATGGAGCGCGAAATCCATGAGCGAAGCCGAAGTCGGAAACCTCGACTCCCGTACCATCATGGCCCTTCTCGTCGCGGCCGTGGAAGCAGAGAAATCCTACGGAGGAAGCCTCACCGAATTCATGCGGAACGGCTCCGTCCGCCGCTGGCTCATCCGTCTCAAGAAACTCGATGACGACGGCCTCGGCGAAATCCAGGCGCCGAGAATCATCCCCGAAAAGGAAATGGCAAGCCACGTCAACCATAAAGTACGCCTCTACCTCTGGACAGGCGAAGACATCGCCGGCTTCTTCGGCGCTTACGTCAGCACGGAAGAAAGAGTAGGAAAGGGCGCCATCCTCTTCCGTCAGGACGGCCACGCAGGATACAGAGAAATCCGAGAAGACACCATAAAAAGAATTGAAGATTTGGAAGTGTAGGGAATATTAAAAAGAGGCTGCAGGAATGTGCAATCATTTCTGCAGCCTCTTTTTGCGGTGGGATAAGATTAAAAGAATATCTAATGCAAGTGTACGGAGTCATAGGAAAGCAGAAAACCATACAACCAGCCTTCGGCTGTCAATAATCAACCCTATCCACCGCACGCGGTTCCCTTTCCCCGTCTGGGAAGGCGAGTATTTCGCCTCGCTCGCAGGATCATCCTCCCTGCATCAAAAAAGGATGTACATTTTGTCGTGTACATCCTTCATTTTTATTTCTGGTCGACTTTGGGTGGTGTTTGTTCGCCTTTGTAGGGATGGGCTTCTGCGTCCATTTCGAACTGCCACATGCGGGTGGGGACGACGTCGCCTTTTTCGTCGCAGGTGTAGCGGATGGACTGGGGGATATTGCGGCCGGCGGCGAGGGGGCTGGTGAAGCCTCTTCCGATGACGTCGGTGGTGTTCATGAGGAAGACGAAGGCGTGCGGGTCGATGTCTTCTACGAGGTGGCGGACGCGGGTGACCTGGGTGAGGTCGACGATGGCGAAGATAATTTTCTTGTCAGCGCCGGAGAAAGCGCCCTGGCCGTAGAGGAGGGTCGCGCCGTGGTGGATGGTGCGCAGGATGGCATCAGAGATTTCAAGCGGCTTGTCGGAGACGATGAAGGCTGCTTTTCTCTGGGCAAAACCAAGGACGAGACGGCTGGCGAGGTTCGCATTGATGTACATGCCGATCAGGGTGCAGATGGCTGGTTCCAGAGCGAAGATCCATGCACTGGCCATGACGATGATGAAGTTCAGTGCGAAGACGACGTAGCCGATTTCCAGGTTGTAGTACTTCTTGATGATGGCACCGATGACGTCGAGGCCGCCGGTGTTGCTGTTGTAACGGTAAAGGATACCCATGGCGACGCCCAGGACGACACCGCCGGAGATGGCAGCGACGATCGGGTCCTTGACGACGTGGTAGTCAGCCAGGAAGGCCGTGAGGTCGATGAAAAGGGAAAGGAGAACGGTCCCGAGGATCGTGATGATGGTGTAAAATTTCCCCATGAATTTCAGGGAAAGACCGAGGATTGGGAGGTTCAGGACAAGGTTCGTGACGCCGATCGGAATGCCGGTCAGGTAGTATACAATCATGGCGATACCTGTCAGCCCGCCAGCCAGGAACTGGTGCGGGACGAAGAAGGCATTGACGCCGACGGAATAAATGAAAGTGCCTAGGATCGTAATCGCTATAATGAAAGCCAGACGTTTCCAGAAGAGCGGTGTGCGGTATTCGGACATCGAAAGAGATGCCATTTTGGTTCCTTTCTGCAGGGCGCAAGAAACGCGGGCCATAGTCAACAAAGCAGCCCGCGGAATTACATTCATCTCATTATATCAGAAGATGTCAAGCATGGTAATTTTATTTGGCGCAGGATGCATGGAAATAAGGAAATCGGGCAAAAGTGCGGGATTTCCGGTTGCCTCATTGGTGGTTCCATAGGAAAAAGCCCCCGATGTAGGCTTTTCCGTGAGCATTTATTCTTTTGCTGTGACTTCTTTGACCCAGGCGATGAAGTTGCCGGTCGAATTGCCGGTGAGTTCTGCCATGGTGTGCTTCTGGTTCCAGACGGTCGTGAAGAGGACGTCCTTCACGTCTTTTCTCTGCTTCAGGCCGAGGTAAAGGTTGAGCTCGGTATTGAGAGCGGTGTCACCCTGGAAGAGGCCGGTATTGATACGCCAGTGGTTGGCAAGGACGGACGGCTTTTCTTCATCGTTCGGAACGAGGATAAATGTCATCGGATCGTACATGATCTGGCGGATGATGGAGGGGACGCCGAGGCTGTCGACATTGTCCATTTCGTCATAGTAAGATTTCCTGATGTTGTCATTGTAGTCCGCGTAAGCGCTGTAGCGGTCCTTGTTGTGTTCCATGAGCCAGGACATGCCGCCGTCGAAGTGCATGGCGCTGACCTTGCCATTGCCGAAGAGGAGGTTTTCTGCCTGGGAGAGCGTGGTGCTGTCGAAGGCGCCGATGCCTTTGGATGCTTTCTTGAGGCGGGACGTGAAGGCGCCGATGGATGTGATCTTTGCCGTATTCGTCTTGGCGTCATAGGTGATCCACGGGTCGTCGCCGTTCAGGCTGTCGATGTAGTCCTGCGGGGTCTGGTAGGTATGAGGCTCGGTCGGTGTGTCCTTCGGGAAAGGCTTGCCGCCAGGGACCATGGAGGTCGGGCGCTGCTGCGGGCCCTGTCCCGGGAAGCCGCCGTCCATATGGAAATCGCTGCCTCCCAAGGTGAGCGGGAATTTGTTGTCCGAGAGGAAATGGTTGAGCGATGTTTCAATGACACCTTTCATGTAGTCATAGTATGTGCCGCTCGCATTGATGCCGTTTCCGTCCCAGCCCTGCGAAAGGGTGAGCAGATTTCCATTTTCATCCTTGAGCTGCATGTTGTTCAGGTAAGCGGCATAATTTCTTGCCATGTCCTGAGAAATCGCGCGGGTCCATGTGCCGTAGGCTCTCTCGCCGTCGTTCGCATACTGGCCCATCATCCATTCATAGGAGAAATCGGCCTGCGTAAGGTTCGTGATCGGGCACCATGCCTGCGCGCCGTCGATGGCATCGCTCAAAGGCTTTCCCTTTGCATCGGTCATAAGTGCGCCGATGGAGGAAAGGTACGGTCCGAAGAAATCACTGTCGCCGGTCGCGCCCATGAGTGCACTCTGCGCGCCGCCGCCGCTGTGGCCGAAGGTGAAGATGCGGTTCTTGCTGCCCGGGATGAGACTGTCATTGTAGCGGAGGTAGCGGACAGCGGCCTTCAGGTCCGTGACGCCCCAGGGAGCGCCGCCGACGAATTCCGTACCGTCCGGGTTCGTGCCGTTTTCTCTTCCGCGGCATCCTGCAAAGACATAGACGAAGCCTTCGGAGAGGTACGTATTGAGACCGTTAGGATAGTAAGCGGACGGCGCTTTCTGCGCGGCGTATCCGCCCGTATTGACCGGCATGACGATCGGTGCAGTCTTAGCTGTGTAGTTTCCTACCTTTGCCTTGTCATTGATAACGGCCGTGTACGTGCCGTCCTGATTTTTCGTGCCCTTCATATAAGCACCCGGGACGTAGACAGCGAGCTGCTCATATTCCGTCGCAGCCGGCTTTGTGCAGTAGACGAGGCCGATCTGGTAGTAAATATCATTCTTCTCATCGTAATTCCACTTGGCGGGGTTCACTTTGATCGATTCAGCCGTGAGCGGAGCCTTGGCCGTTTCTTTGGAGTCTGCCTTGTCTGTCTTTGAAGCCGTCTGTACAAAGGCAGCTGTGGTCTTGAAGACCTGTGCTGCTGAAAGCGTCTCATCAGCAGCAGATGCGAAGGATACGGGAGCGAGGCCCATCAGCACAGCGGCTGAAAGGGCGAGCCATTTCTTGGATACCATATTATTCCTCCTTAACAAAAGAGCCGCGGATCGTCTTCCAATCCGCGGCATTTCATTCTCTCTGAATCATTTCTGATTGTTTTTATTATAGGAGTTTGAAGGGGAAAAATCAAACGACGGACTTAGAATTTGCTCCAGTCGTGGTTGTAGATATCCCAGTGCTTCTGTTTCTTCAGGTAAGCGATGCTTTCATCGATATCCGCAAGGAGCTGGTCCTTGTCTCTCGGCAATGTTGCTGCGAGGCGGATGTAGTTGGAAACGTGGTTGCTTCTGAAAATCATGTGTTCCGTTTCCGGAAGGTCAAGGTGCTCGATGATGACCTTCAGCTCTTCCATGAGTCCTGCCGGGGTGAGCGGTGTGAACTCGCCGCGTTCGAACTGGCCCTTCAGTTCGCTTCCGCGGTAGAGCATGAGGGAGAGTGCGGAAAGATGGGTCGGTTTGATTTCATTGATGGCTTTTGCGGTGGCCAGGGCATGTCTTTCACTGCCGGGAACGCCTGCGATGCCAAGGATGATCATGATGGAAAGCTGCATGCCGGCTGCGCGTACGCGTTTGCCGACTTCGATGGACTGCGGGCCGTCGACGCCTTTGCGGATATCGCGCAGGGTCTGGGAATCGCCGGATTCCATGCCGTAGTAGAGGATCTGCAGGCCTGCTTCACGAAGCTGGGTCAGTTCTTCCACGGACTTTCTGAGGATATCTCCAGGAGCGGCGTAAGATGCGACTCTTTCCAGGTTCGGGAAATATTTCTTGAGCGTATTCAGGATTTTCAGAAGACGTTCGGTTTCGAGAACAAGCGCATCGCCGTCAGCGAGGAATACGCGGCGGACACCATCGCGGTCGACGGAGTAAGCCATGGCGATCTGGCGCATGATTTCTTCATCGGTAAGTTTTTCAAACTGGACGCCGCGGTACATGTTGCAGTAAGTGCAGTGGTTGTGCGCGCATCCACGAGTCACGCGGAGGATGAAGCTTTCTGCTTCACTCGGCGGACGGTAAACTGGGGTTTCGTAGTCGTCAAAAAATAATCCTGGCATACGACCATTTCCTTTCAAAGTGGGACATTTTTAATGATACTGTTTTGCAAAATAGTTACATACAGTTTTAACAATCACTATTATACATAGTTCTCTTGAAAAATACAACAACAAATTTAAATGTTTAAATATTAATAATTCAAAGGAATGGTATAATGAGTATAGAAGATAGATCACTATAAAATGAAGAAAGAAAATGCCGGAAATGGCAGGAAAAGAGGTAATCATGATCACGGAAACAGCGCGCGCGAAAATCAATCTGACGCTTTGGGTCGGGAGGAAGAGGCCGGACGGCTACCACTCGATCGATTCCGTTATGCACAGCATATCGCTCTCAGATGAAATTACACTGGAGAAATCGAATGAGATCCTCCTGACAGTCCTCGAAGGCGATGCGCCGGCAGGACAGGAAAACCTCATGGTCCGCGCCGCTGAAGCATTCTTCGCCGTGACAGAACTGGAAGGAGGCGTCTTCCTGACGCTGAAGAAACGAATCCCTTCAGGTGCCGGCATGGGAGGGGGCTCTGCCGATGCAGCCGCCGTCCTGCGCGGACTTTCCAAAGCTTACGAGCATCCGCTCAGCAAAGAAGATCTCCTTAAAGTCGCAGCCAGGATCGGCGCCGACGTTCCCTTCTGCGTAGAAGGAGGGGCATCGCGCTGCCAGGGCATCGGGGAAATCCTGACACCGGCCAGAGCCTGGGAAGGCCTGCCGCTCGTCATCGCCATGCCGCCGCTCTTCATGCCGACCGGTCCTGCGTACCAGAAGCTCGATGAAAGAAAAGAACTCAGCATCGACAAGACAGAAGACTGCCTCAAAGCGCTCGAAGAAAGAGACTGGGAAGGCCTCGCCGATTCCCTCTCCAACGACTTCGAACTCGGACTCTTCCCGAACTCCCCGGGACTCCTCTCGGCCGCCCGCTATGTCCAGAGCTTCGACTGCCTCGCCGTCATGACCGGCTCAGGCTCCGCTTTCTACCTCATCCCCGGAAGCCACGAAGAAGGACAGTGGATCGTCGAACAGATCCACGAAGAAAAACCAGACTGGTTCGCCCAGACAGCAGAAACCGTCGGAAGACATGAATTGTAAAAATAGAAATCTCCCTTTGGGTCCAGGAAATTTTGATTCCAAAGGGAGATTTTTTAATGCTCTCAATTTTCAGATGTCTGAGGATTTGGTAAAGAGGGCATGGCTGTGATGAATTCATCTGCGTGGGGCAGTTTGTCCTTGGCGAAGAGATGCTTTTCCGTTCCTGCTTCGACAGCTTTCTGGTAATACTCGCATTTGTAATTGATGACGTCGAGGATTTTCTTCCATTCCTCGATCTGCTTTTCCATTTCTTCCTTGCGGCGGAGGAAAAGGTCGAGGCGTTTCTGAAGCGTGCTGTCGCCTTCGTGGACCCATTCGGAGAACTGGCGGATTTCCTCGATGGAAAGCCCTGCACTCTTGAGGCACTGGACAATCTGGAGAGAGGCGAGGTCGACGTCAGAGAAGCGGCGGTATCCGGACTCGGTCCTTTCGAGGAAGGGGAGAAGGCCTTCCTTGTCATAATAACGGAGCGTCGTCGCCGGGATGCGCGTCATTTTGGAAACTTGCTGGATGGTATATGACATATTTCCTCCCATTTTTTTGAAAATGCTATTAACCTTAGAGTTAAGTCTAATTTTACACTCTATTCATAAAAGAAGCAAGGTATGGAATTCAACCACAGGAGGAACCAAGATGAATAAGAAGATGATGAAACGCGCTCTCACGCTCGCTGCATTCGGACTTCTCATGGCAGGCGGCATGATGAATGCTTCTGCTATGGACCGCGCGCCCGTCGCAGCTTCCAAAGTGCCGGCTGAAACGATCGACGCTTCGAAGCTTTCGAACGCATGGGACAAGACATTTCCTAAAGATGCAAGGGTAAGCCATAAGAAAGTGACCTTCCACAACAGATACGGCATCACTCTTGTCGGCGACCTTTATACGCCAAAAGACATGAAACCGGGTGAAAAACTGGATGCCATTGCCGTGGCCGGCCCGTATGGCGCCGTGAAGGAACAGGTCTCCGGACGCTATGCACAGGAACTGGCGGCCCGCGGTTTCCTGACACTCGCCTTCGATCCGCCTTACACAGGGGAATCTGGCGGACAGCCGAGAAACACCACATCCCCGGACATTGATACCGAAGATTTTCTGGCAGCTGTCGATTACCTGTCCAACAGGCCTGATGTTGATCCGCAGAAAATCGGCGTCCTCGGCATCTGCGGCTGGGGCGGCTTTGCCATCAATGCGGCATCCATGGACCCGAGAATCAAAGCGACCGTGACATCCACCATGTACGACATGAGCCGCGTCATCGCCAACGGCTACTTCGACTATGACAAGACACCGGAACAGATCAAGGCAGAAAGAAAAGCCCTTCGTGAAATGGTCAGCGCGCAGAGAACGCTCGACTACAAGAACGGCACCTACAAGATGGCAGGCGGCGTCCCGGAAGCCGTCACCCCGGACATGCCTGAATTCGTCAGAAACTACCACGACTTCTACCAGACAAAGAGAGGCTACAGCCCGAGATCCTTCGGCTCCACCACAGGTGCGACACTGAGCTCCCTCCCGGACTTCGCCGGCATGCCGATCAATATCTACGCCGATGAAATCGAGACACCCGTCCTCCTCATCCATGGAGAAAAAGCCCATTCCCGCTACTTCAGCGAAGACGTCTACAAGAAGATGAAAGGAAATAACAAAGAACTCCTCATCATCCCGGGCGCCGTCCACACCGACCTCTACGATCATATGGACGTCATCCCATTCGCCAAGATTGCAGAATTCTTCAAGACAAACTTGAAATAAGGAAATAGTAAGGAAACCCGCCGCAGGAATTGGACTGCGGCGGGTTTTGCGTGGGAGAAATATGATAAAACCATACAGCTATGAAAAACCATACGACCTCGCTGATGCGAGGGAAAGAAGATAAAACCATACAACCTCGCGGGGCTCGATGGAACCTTTTTATAAAAACCAATGAATACTGCACCCCTTTTGTCAGCAACAGTAAAAAGATAGGCTGACCATTCTCCCCCGACGGGGAGATTAAAGTCCTCCGCTTCGTTGCTGACGGATAGTATCGAATGAGTATTTTACGATTGTCATTTACGGTTCGTATTTAAATGATAGTGATAATATCGTTAAGTGCCGGTACGGAAGGTTTTGACCTGCCCGTCGGGGAAGGACGCCGCGAATGCGGCAGAAAGGGGTGTAGTTCCACGAGCGCTAGCGAGGTTGTCCGGTGTTTATTCGAAACCACACGACCTCGCTTCGCTCGTGGGAAACGTAAAATATGATAAAACCGTACAACCGGCCCATGTCCTGGGAAATGCAACTCATCCGCCCCGTACACTAACTTATGAGACATTTGTGGTGCTACCGCTGATGTCCTTTCCTATTTACTGCACCCCTTTCGTCGCCTAACGGCGCCACTTCCCTCCGTCGGGGGCAGCTTCACGAGGAATAAAAGAAAGAGCTCGACTCTTATTTGTTTGAAACCTTTCGTAATCTTATCCCGACCTTCTCTTCCAGAGCAAGGTCAAAGGCAATTAGCTCCCCCTACGGGGTGAGCTCTGACACCCTTAAACCGAACTACGTTCGATGGAAAACCATGAGGCCTCGTGCCGCTCTCTGAAAAATCACAATCAAAAACCCCGGGCCTTTCGGCTTTCCGGGGTTTCTTTTTATTTCTTATTTAATATAGGCGGTGGCTTTGAGGAGGAACATGTTGTCCATCTTCTTGCCGCCCATGTCCTGGGCGTTGAAGCCGTAGTTGGCTTCGATGATGAGGCCTTTCATTGGAACGTAGGCTGCTTTGGCGAGGAAGAATTTCGCGCCGCCGTAGTTTCTGTTCGGGTTGTCGGTGCCATCGAGAACTGCGTCCATCTTGTCGGCGAAGTAAGCCGGGACGTTGCTTCTGCCTCTCCAGTCTTTGTAGACATGGCCCATGTACTGGTCGGCGATGTCATTGGTAGATCCGCCGAAGTAGGTGCCTGCCTGGCTGTAGATGTAGTCAAGGCCGATGGAGTAGGACTTGGCTTTCAGTACATCAGCTGTGCCGTAAGCGACGCCGTAGTTGAAGGAGTACGGGCGCTCGTTGTTCAGCGGAAGCTTTCTCATGTTCTTGACGTATTCAGCGTGGACGTTCCACATCGGGGTGACGTAGTACTGTCCTGCAAGGCCGTAAGCAGCGACGATGTGGCTGACTGGTCCGACGGCTCTCATGCCGTAGACATGGAATTCATACTGCTGCGGTTTCTTGTAGATGTAGGATGCGTAAGCAATCGGTACATCTTCATCTTCGCCCCATGCCATCTGGACCTTATCGCCCATCGGGTAAAGAGTGAGAGCGATATTGCCGTCAGCGGTAGCTACGAGGTCATTGGCCATGGATGCCAGATCAGAGCCGCTGGCTGCAATCATGCCTTTTATCGTTGCAGCTGCGGTTGCTCTTGTCTGAGCGTCGTTGCTGTAAAGTTGAGAAGTTATGGCTGCAACCTTTTGTTGAGCTTGTGAAATGACTGCTGCGGTCTGCTGACTGTTAAGGCCAGCAGCAACGGCCTGATTGTAGGCGGTTAGAGTTGCCATTTTGTTAGCGAGATCGGTAACTTCATCATTCGTTATTCCAAATCCATGCATCATTGGCGCCGTGTAGTCGACGTTGATGTTTGTTGAGCGGCCGTATGCGAGCGTGAAGTGGCCGCCTTCTCTGTAATCGCCAAGGGTAAGGAATGCACCCTTGAATTCGCCATCATAGGTGTAGCCAGTGACGCCCATCTTGACGGGGAATTGGCCGATACCGATGAGGTTCTTGGACGGTCCGAATGGAAGCCCTGTCGTATCCTGCTTCGGTCCGAACTGGTAGGTCGTCCATAAGCGGTTCAGATGGACTTCACCTTCGCCGTAGCCATTATTCTGATAGCGGGAGCCATCAGAGTTATAGCTGTACTTGTTGACACTGTACACATCATTTCCAGAGAAACCGAGGAAGGTTTCGAGCTGTCCGTAAACGGTGCTTCTGTCATTGACGGTGGTGATCGTATTCAGGCGGACGCGGGTGCTGAGCTCATTGTCCTTTTCCGTGTGACCTTTGAAGATATTGCCATAGCGGTCGACATCCTGAATACGGAGTTCAGTGATGAGTTCTGTGTGACCGGTCTTCTTTTCAAGTTCAGTGACGCGGACGCCAAGATTGGCGAGGTCGTCTCTATAAGATTGAGCGAGCTTGTCGACGGTAGCCTGCTGATCAGCAGTCAGGCTGTCCTTTCTTGCGACAAGGTGCGCAATGATCTGTGCAACTTCATAACGGGAAATATTCTTTTCCCCGCGGAACGTGCCGTCCGGATATCCTTCGACGACGTTTTCAGCGGACAGCTTGGAAACTGCCTGGTAAGCCCAGGAGTTCGTATCGACGTCCGTGAACGGATTGGCTGCCTGTACATGGAACGCGGCGCACGTAAATACGACGGCGGCCGCGGCTTTCAGTAGACGGTGCTTCATAAAATTCCCCTCTTTTCCAGGGATATCCCTCCCAGTGGAAACTCCCTTATCAATCCTTCCCAGGATTATTTTTATACAAAACACTCACTTTGAGTGATAAAATACTTTAGAAACTAAAACATTATACATTTTATTTTAGAGGGGTGTCAATAGCAGTTAACAGCAGGTGCTAAAACTTTGACTCATAGTCAGAGCACGAAAAAACCGCAGAAAATCGAAGTTTTCTGCGGAAAAAATATACGCTAAGCATGAGATTTTATTATTATAAATAATAGTTTATAGAGACTTATAGATAAAGATGTTATCTGTTTTTGAGTAATTCTGTTTGAATTAAGCGGGCACTTTTTAAAACACAGAAAGCAATCACGCAGCCGGCACCGCAGGAAATGGAGAAGAGGGATACATAGAAGAGAGCACCCTTCGAAGAACCCATGAGAAGAGCGGCAACCGGATAGGAAACCAGCCCGCCGATAATCGAAGTCCCGACGAATTCACCAAGCACAGCGCACCAGAGCTTCTGCGTCTTGCTGTAAAGATAACCAGAAAGGAAAGCACCGATCATGGAACCCGGGAAAGCCAGGAGGCTGCCCGTGCCAAGAATATTCCGGATCAAAGCCGTCCCGAACGCAGCCGACGTACTGAACCTTGTCCCGCAAAGAACCGCGAGGAAAATATTAATCATATGCTGCAAAGGAAAAGCCCTCGTCACACCCAGAGGGAAAGAAAAAAGCGGAGAAAGCAGCACCCCCGCCGCCACCAAAAGCGCCGAGAAAATCCACTTCCGAAGAGAATCCTGTCTATCCATAACTCCTCCTTGAAGAAAAAATCCTGAAATCTTGATTCATTAATAAAGTAATATATTTTACCTATTATAGAATCATGCAGGAACAATTTGCAAATGAAGAACAATCAAAACAAAAAATGGGGTATTGATTGAAAATGAGGAGTGACGATTAGGGACGATTACCAGGGCCGTAGGCCGGTCTTGACCTTGCCCTGGGAAGGGAAGGTGTAAACGGATAGAGCATTTCTCCAGCCATCAGGCTGGTTGTCCGGTTTACTCTCTCTTTGCTATCGTGTCTTACCATGTTCCCCCACAAAAAGGGAATGTGACAAAATCCGTTAAAACTCTGCTTTTTCCTTTTCTCGAACGAAGTTCGGTTTAAGGGTGTTAACCTTGCTCCGAAAGTAGAAGGTGTCGCCGGAGGCGACGGATACAGTAGTTCTCGAGCGCAGCGAGGTTTTGAGGTTTTCAGATAGACTCAATAAATACATTTGTTAGATAATCCTTTACTGGAATATTCCAATAAAAAAAGGGACTGTGACGAAATGATTACACATTTTGTCACAGCCCTCTCCTTTTTCTATTTCCTTATGCAGTCTTTTCTTTAGACGGCGACATGTGGGCGATGATGAGGCCTACGATGTAGCCAGCGGCGCAGAAGGTAACCCATGCGAGGCCGTAGTGTGCGAACGGAAGGTTCGACATGACGTTGTCGAGTGTGGTGATCTGGAGGCCTGCGGTGTGGATGCCGTCGTAGAGGGACGGGATCAGGGTGAAGAGGGTAGCGCAGGCATAGACAGCTCTGTGGCCGTGGAAGAGTTTATCCGTGAAGGTGAGGATCATGAGGGAGATCGTCAGCGGATAGAGGAACATCAGGACCGGAATAGCGGCATGGATGATGGTGGTCAGGCCGAAGAGTGCAACGCAGAAGGAAGCGAATGCGAAGACGGTCACCCAGATTTTGTAAGAGAGGACCGGAATCAGGCGGCCGAAGTATTCAGCGCATGCGGTGATGAGGCCGACGCTTGTGGTTAGGCAGGCGAGGAGGACGATGACGCCCATGATGAGACTGCCGTAAGAACCGAAGTAGTGAAGTGCAACGCCTACGAGGACTTCAGCGCCGTTTTCCAGATGTCCCAGTTCAGAGACAGAGGAGGCGCCGATGAAGCAGAGGAATACGTAAATAATGCCGAGGCAGAGGCCTGCGATGAGACCGGAACGCAGGGTCATGAATGCGATTTCTTCATTTGTCGTGGCGCCGTACTGGCGGACGGAATTGACGACGATGATGCCGAATACGAAAGCGGCGAGGGCATCCATAGTGCCGTAGCCGTCAAGGAAGCCCTGGGAAAGAGCTTTCATCGGATCGATGTAGTCCTTCGAAGCGGCCTGCCAGGGGCCGATTGGAGCGATGGCTGCGCAGATGAAGAGCAGGGCAAGGAATGCCAGAAGAACCGGAGTGATGACTTTGCCGATACGGTCGACCAGTTTCGACGGGGTGACGGAGAGCCACCAGGAAACGGCGAAGAAGACGAAAGCGAAGCCATAGAGAGCCATCTGACGGCTTTCTTCCGAGAAGAGCGGAGCAATCGCGATTTCAAAAGATGTCGTAGCCGTACGGGGGATAGCGAAGGCCGGCCCGATGGTCAGGTACAGGGCGACGGTGAAGAAAATGGCGTACGGTGTGCAGATACGGGAAGCCAGCTTCTGCAGGTCGTCCCCGGAGTAACCGATGGCTGCAATGCCAAGGATTGGAAGACCCACGCCTGTGAGCAGAAAGCCGATCGTAGCGGGAATCGTTTCCACACCTGAATTCTGCCCCATGAATACCGGGAAGATCAGGTTGCCGGCGCCGAAGAACAGCGCGAACAGCATCAGCCCGATGGCGATGAAGGAATTCTTAGATTTCTCCACAATAACATCTCCTTTTCCGAAGGACTCGCCTTCTACTTCCGGTGGGTACAAAAAAGCCCCGCCGGAAAAACTCCGACAGGGCACATATGCTGTGAGGTACCACCTTGTCCAATTACTCAATTCGCTGCTAACGGGGCTTCCGCCTTTCCCTGCCTCCAAATGGAGTACGAAAAAGGAACTCACGGGTGACGCGGCTGATTCAACTTCAGCGATTTGCACCATCCATCGCCTCTCTGAGAAGATCCCCAGCCTGATTCCGATCCTTGTCTCTAATGATTTAGAGATATTCTAGCATGAGAAAATGAGAATGTCAAAGGAAATATCGTATATATTTTAGAAAAATTTTAGAAATTTGAAAGTGTATATACTTAATGGGATTCTGCTGTGGCAGGCGCCTTGTCAGCGGCCTTGTGCCAGATGAATCCGAGGACGAAGCCTGTGATGAAGAAGAGTGTCCATGCCATGTCGTATTCAGCAAGCGGCAGGGAATGCATGAACTGATCCATGGCAGGGGTCGTGAGCTTCAGCATCTTGAGTCCGTCATAGAGAGCCGGAACGAAGGTGAAAGCCGTTGCCAGCGCATAGACCTTCTGGCTTCCTCCGAAACGCTTGTCGAGGAATGTCAGGATGATCAGGGAAACAGCCAGCGGGTACAGGAAAAGCAGTACCGGGATAGCGCCCTTGATGATGGCAGAAAGACCGAAGAGGGCGATCAGGAAAGAGAAACCTGCAAAGAGGGCAGCCCATGTCTGACGATGCAGCATCGGGAAGAGCTGATGGAAATAAGCAGCGCAGGAAGCAATCAGGCCGATGGAAGTCGTGAGGCATGCCAGGATGACGATGAGTCCCAGAAGGACAGCGCCGGATGTGCCGAAGTAGTAAGCAGAAGCGCCGGAAAGAACCGGAGCGCCTGTTTCCATATGGCCCAGAACACTGACAGAATCAGCGCCCAGAACGACCAGGGATGCATAGATGATAAACATGAAGAATGTGGAAATGAGGCCGGACTTCATAGCAGAACGAGCCACTTCCTCATTCGTCTTTACGCCGAAGAAACGAATCGATTCCACGACAATGACGCCGAAGACAAGACCAGCCAGGCAGTCCATCGTGTTGTAGCCTTCAACCAGTGCATTCGTGAAAGCCTTCAACGGAGCCGAATAAGCAGCGAAAGGTTCCATCCATGGTCCCATCGGGAAGAGGATAGAAGAACCGATCAGAATGAAGAGGAAAAGAAGCAGCATCGGCGTGATGACCTTGCCGATACGCGGAACAAGCTTGGAAGGAGTGACAGCCAGCCACCAGGACAGAAGGAAGAAAATGAAAACGAAGACATACAGCCCGATTGTTTTCTGTGCATCCGTCAGGAATGGAGCCGCCGCAATTTCAAAAGAAACCGTAGCCGTACGGGGAATCGCGAAGAACGGTCCGATCGTCAGGTACAGAAGAGAGCTGAACAGCACACCGTACACCGGATGGACACGCGAAGCCAGCTCCTTAAGACCTGCGCCCGAATAACAAATCGCAAGCACAGCCGCAAAAGGAAGGCCGACACCCGTAATTAGGAAGCCGATCGTAGCCCAGGGCGTATTCCAGCCAGCATTTTGGCCCAAGAATACCGGGAAAATCAGATTCCCTGCGCCGAAAAACAGCGCGAAAAGCATGAGCCCGATCGAGATAAACTCTCGGGAAGATTCCTGTGATGATTTTTTCATAAGCGATACCCCATCTTTACTGCAGAGTGAAACGTATTTTATGCTATTTTATCATAGATTAAAGAAATGTAGATCGAAAAAGAGTATAAAACACTAAATTATATGATTAAAATAAATAAAGAAATGTTATGAAAAGGCAATCAATCCATAAAAAATCCTTATTTTAGAAGGGCGGAGAGAGAGGAACGGGGCCGGCATTTATACTTGCCTTCCCAGACGGGGAAGGTGCCCGAAGGGCGAAAGGGGTGCAGTTTCTAAAAAGGGCTGCGCGAAAACAGAAGTTAATAAGTAAATGGATGAGTTGTATTTCCGCGGACGAAGTCCGGTAGTATGGTTTTAATTTCCCTCCCGTTTAATTCTCTCTATCCCATTTCTTTCCTCCATGCTGACGAGAAACACTCCACATGTTAAAATAAGGGGTAAATGCATGATTGAAAGATACAGGAGACAAAGGATGATGGAAGAAACTTTAATGGAACGTTTGAGACGGATGGCGGACAGGGTGATCTCGGAAAGACCCTCTGACCGCGTCCTGAATTTTACACTGGACGGGGAGGAGTACTGGATCAAAAGAAAGCTGGGGAACGGAAGAAACCAGCTCGTGAAGTACTCCGTCGAAAAGGAATTTTATTATGAAATCGCCCGCATGACGATTGCCGGGAGAAATAATCCTGACCTCGTTCCGGAGATCGAAGTCCTCACGCCGGATTACATGGTGACAAAGGACGGCGGTCCTACCGTGAAAAACTGGCTCGACTCGGACAAGTCCGAAGCAGAGAAGGAACTCATCCTCGAAGAGGCCGGCGCAGCACTGGCTGCTCTCCACAAGAACGGCATCGTCCATGGCCGTCCGGCTCTCCGCGATATCACATGGAACGACGGAGTGATTCATTTCCTTGACTGGGAAAACCGCATGTACTCCCAGGACCCGGCTACGCAGAAAGCGCTTGATTTCATCCTTCTTCTTCAGGGAATCTACCGCGAAAACTATCCTGAAGCCCGCGAAAGAGCAGACGCCCTTGAACGGGGCTACGTCAAAAACGGCGGCGAAGAAACGAGAGAGGAAGCGCGCCGTTTCCTGATGAAGCATTCCATCGTCGGATCCCTGACACGCCAGCTCGCGCCCTTCAAGATGAAGGACATCGAATCCGTCAGAAAAATTTACGACCATCTTCTGACCTGACAGGCCTCCTGCTATTGCCCGCAGGGCTCGCGCCTTATATACTTAAAGATAGAAACAGATAACAATAACCGTCCCTTCCGGCACTTTTCCGGGAGGACAGGGGAGTGAACATAATGAACTTCTGGGAGCAGGAGCAGGAAAAACTCAAGCTTTGGTGGGAAGGTGTCTCGAAACGCGAAATCGGGACGTACTTTTTTGGTACCATTTTTCTCCTGTTCCTCGTTTTCGTTTACTATTTTGCCCTCGGAATCACCGGCCTTTTTGACTGGTACCGCTTCCAGAGGAGCATGGGGGAATGCTTCATTCTCCTTTTCCTGACACAATTCATGACAAGGAAGAGCCTTCTCCATCCGTTCTGGCGGATCGGCTACATTCCTTTCTTCTCATGGATACTCATATTTCCTTACGTACTCCTGCATGCGGTGAACGGGCTGAAGGACGCCTCCTTCAACCACCTGAGCCCGTACTTCCTGACGGCAATCGCGATCCTGCTCCTGATTTTCTTCATCATGAACGTCATCTGCCGCGTCGTCATGGGACGGAAACTGGCGGTTCTCATCTGCCTCTTAGCCGTGTGTTTCTTTTCCTTCAGCGCCTTCATTTTCCTAACTCATTACGCATACATGGGAATCATGATGACGCCAAGGGAAATGTTCTTCGCGCTGTACAGCCCGGGCAAGTGGTTCTCCCACGTCGTCCTGACGCACATCGGGGGAATGAGCCTCATCCTGATGAACCTCGGGATCCTGGCCTTCGGCATCCTCTATGCCCGCTGGATTTACCAGAGCGCGTACAATCTGGACAAGAAATGGATCAGGAAGGACACAGCGTCCTATTCCGCCATTCACAGGACACTCCAGTTCCTCGTATTCTTCGGCTGCGCATGGCTCCTCATCCGCTGGGTGAGCGAATGCTTCCCGCTCCACGACTACGAACAGGCAAGGCAGTACCAGGAGTATTTCGATATCATCAGGAATACGCCGCTCTAAGGCAGCGCATCCCGTTAGGGGTTATCAGAGGTGATGCCTTTTGTATAAGAAATCAGATAAAGCAGAGCTGACCGTCAGGGACAAGATGCAGCTCATCCTCGACATCGGACAGCTCATGATGGAAAACGGCGCCAGCAGCAAGCGTGTCGTCAGAGACATGCTCCGCGCCGCCGCTTACCTTGGCATTTACTGGGAAAACGTCCAGATCCACATCACATACAGCACTATCATGATCAATGTGGATGACGGCGTCACGTCGGAAACCATGTTCCGCAAATGCTACAAGCACGGCGTCAACATGATGACGACGCTTCTCGCCAACCAGCTCAGCTGGGACGCACTGACGAGCAATGAGTCCTATCTCATCTACCGGAATCAGATGATGACCATCCAGCAGATGGCAAGGAAAAGACTCTATCCCCAGTGGCTGACACTCTTCTGCATCGGCATGGCATCCAGCGCCTTCTGCCTCCTCTTTGGCGGACACTGGTACGAAGCCCTCTATACCTTCATCGCCGCCGTCGTAGGCGCCTACGTCAAGACACTCTGCGAACGCTTCGGCGTCAATATTTACATCGGCATCGCCGCCAGTGCCTTCTTTGCCACCGCGACAGCCTACCTCACACTCTACATACCAGGGCCGCCCTGCTCGTGGCTGCCCGTCGTCGCCTGTGCGCTGACACTTATACCAGGCGTCCCGCTGATCAACTGCGTCGATGACTTCCTGTCGAACTATCTGAACTCAGGCATGACACGATTTACGCAGACCATCCTTGTCATGACCGCCATGACATTCGGCCTCTCCGCCATCGCCGTCATGACAAGCGTCCCGAACTTCACCGGCGTCCGCATCGCCCCTGAAAGCCTCTACATCGCGCAGGCCCTCGCCGCCGCCATGGCAGCCGCCGGCTTCTGCGTCATGTTCAACATCCCGAAACGATATATACCGCTCGCATGCTTAGGCGCCATCATCACCGTCGACATGAGAAACATCCTCATGGTCGACTTCGGAACAGGCATGGCCACCGCTTCTTTCATAGGCGCTGCCACACTGTCACTCTTCCTCTTGATCGTCGCACGCAACCTGCATGCCCCGGTATTCGTCCTGACCACACCGGCCATCATCCCACTCATCCCCGGCGTCCTCCTCTACCGCTTCCTCTTCGCCGTCATCCGTATCCATACACTGACCACCGATGAATTCATGTTCGCCATGCAAAACGGCGTCGAAGCCGCCCTCGTCATCCTGGGCATAGCCTTAGGAGCCACACTCCCCGACGTCATAGCCCACCAGTTCATCGACCGCTCCAAGAGAGAACGCTTGAGAAAAATCCTCGAAGAAAGAGATGGCCAGGAAGCCGACATAGAAGACGCCGCCAATCTCGACCATGCAAGCGAGAGAAGATAAAAGAATAAAGGTAATAAAAAACTGTGAAATCAGAAATCCTGGTTTCACAGTTTTTTGATTATGCAAGCAGGAGAATGATTTAGTGTTCCGGATAATTTTGAAATATTACATGGGATGATCAGATTAATACGGCCTAGATCCTCATATTTTCTTGCATAAGCGTAAAAGCCTTACGGTTTTCATTCGACTCTTCATGACTGAAGGCCAGAAAAGAGTGTATAATAAAAGGGATAATTTCTTCAGAAAGAGGGCTCACCATGAAAATCGCAATTGCAGGCACAGGCTACGTTGGCCTCTCCAATGCCATCCTCCTCTCCCAGCACCACAAGGTTACTGCCGTGGACGTCATCCAGGAAAAAGTGGATATGGTCAACAGGAAGGAATCCCCGATTGTCGACGATTACATCGAAGACTACCTGGCGCACAAGGATCTCGACCTCACCGCCACCATGGATGGCGACAGCGCGTACAGGGACGCAGACCTGATCGTCATCGCCGCTCCGACGAACTATGACACAGAGACGAACCACTTCGACACATCGGCCGTCGAAGCCATCCTCTCCCAGATCCAGCGCGTCGGCTCCAAGGCCATCGTCGTCATCAAATCCACCATCCCGATCGGATACACCCAGGAAATTTCCGCCGTCTATCCTGACCTTTCCATTCTCTTCGCGCCGGAATTCCTCCGCGAAGGCAAAGCTCTCTACGACAACCTCTACCCGTCCCGCATCATCGTCGGGATCCCGAAAGGAAAAGAAGCCCTCCGCCCCGAAGCAGAAAAATTTGCAGCCCTGGAACAGGAAGGCGCTGTCCGCGAGAACATCCCGGTCCTCATCACAGGATCTTCTGAAGCAGAGTCCATCAAACTCTTCTCCAACACCTTCCTCGCCATCCGCGTTGCCTACTTCAATGAAATCGACACCTATGCCGAAGAAAAGGGCCTGAAGACCGCTGACATTATCAAAGGCATGGGCTACGATCCCAGAATCGGAGACTTCTACAACAATCCGTCCTTCGGCTACGGCGGATACTGCCTGCCGAAAGACACCCGCCAGCTCCTCTCGAACTTCGAAGGCATCCCGGAAACCATGATCCGCGCCGTCGTCGATTCCAACGAGACAAGGAAATCCTTCATCGCTGACCGCATTGCCGCCAGAAATCCGAAGAAAGCCGGCATCTACCGCCTCATCATGAAGAGCGGCAGCGACAACTTCCGCTCTTCCGCCATTCAGGGCGTCATCGAGCGTCTGAGGGACAAGGACATTCCCCTTCTCATCTACGAACCGTCTTACAAGGGAGACTCCTTCATGGGCATCCCCGTCACCAAAGACCTTCAGCAGCTCAAAGATGAATGCGACATCATCCTCACCAACCGCGAAGAAAAAGACCTCGAAGACGTCAAGGATAAAGTCTACACCAGAGACCTCTTTACCAGAGACTAAGGAACCCTATAGTAAAAGCAAAAAGAACTATTGTGAAATGAAAAATCACTTCGCAATAGTTCTTTTTATTGTCCAATCTTTATTTCTGCGTTTCTTCCTTTTTCAGCCTGTCATATTCCTTCTTCAAGGCCGCAAAGGTTTCATCGCTGATATCATGCTCGATCTTGCATGCATCGTCGAGGGCGTGCTTTTCGGAAACGCCCATGGATTCCAGAATGTAGGAAAGGACCTGATGCCTTTCATAGATCCGCTCGGCGATCGTCTGTCCTGCCTCCGTCAGATGGATGCAGTTGGATTCATCCACCGTAATCAAGCCTTCCTGGCGAAATTTCTTCATGGCAATGCTGATCGTGGGCTTGGAATACCCCATTTCATTGGCCACGTCGATGGATCTCACTGTTCCAAGGCGCTTCTTCAATACAAGGATCGTCTTCATATACATTTCCGTTGCTTCATGTACTTCCATGAGATCACCTGCTTTCGTCAAGAATCATTTTATCATCCATGCTGTATTTTACCATACAGTGTATCTATTATAACTTTTCGCCCCCTGTATAGCAAACCGATGGGCATGGGGCTTGGGCATGGAAAATCCCGGAAAATGCGCGTTCCCTAGTGCCGCTAATACTTGCCTTCCCAGACGGGGAAGGTGCCCGAAGGGCGGATAGGGTTGATTACCTCGCAGCGGAGCTGCGGTTTTGTGGTTCCCCTTGAGCTTATCATCTGCCATCCAAGTTGATTAATTGGCTGAACGCTAGAATATATCCCATCAAAAAGGACCGCGGCAAAATGATGGCACATTTTGCCACAGCCCCAATTTTATGTTTCCAGGCGAACCGCCTGTCAGGAAACAGCACTATCCCTGTGCGGCGATTCTCCTGTGCTGGATTTCCGTTTCTTCTCCCATAAGATGGTTCACGCTTTCAAGGAGTGTCTGCGTCATATTGACCTGCCAGAACTGACCGGCTTCGGTCAGCTGGTACAGGTAGCCGTTATGCTTCCAAAGGCCGTAGTCTTCCGACAATGGTCCCAGGAATTCCATGCTGGCCGGTTTTTCTTCCCTCTGGATCAGTTTATCAAGGTCGAGCCTGCTCTGATTCATCTGCCCCTGGATATCTTCTTTTAGATGGGCATTGGGCGACTGATTCATCAGGAACATCATCGGTTTTCTTCCTTCATCGATGGCCTTTTCATAGGCCGGAAGCCTGCGGTCGAACATGGTGGAAAGACCGTCAACATGGCCGCCAGCCCCGCAGCCAAAGGGGAAGAGGTGCGTACCGAAGCGGGCCTGCGTATTGTAGAGGCTCCGCTCCCTGTTGTTCCTTGCCCAGTGGCAGAAACTGAGGCGCTTGTATCCCTGTGCGTCGAGGTAATTCTTGCCGAAGGAGAACATGGCAGACTGCACCTGCGTCGGTGCGGCCGGAGGGAGTTTCCCTCTCTGGATGGCCAGATTGAGGTCGCTGTGTTCAAAGACATTCAGCTGGTAGAGATCAGCACCGTCGATGCCCGATTCCACGAGCGTTTCCACGTCCTTGTGCCACACGTCCATCGTTTGGTACGGCAGCCCGTACATGAGGTCGATGACGACAGCGCACTGGTTGTAGGACAGAAGCTCCTGCAGGTGGGAGAATACCGTCTCCCCGTCGTCGATGCGGCCCACGGCCTGACGGACCTTCGTATCGAAGGACTGCACGCCGAGCGACATGCGGTTCACGCCGTTTCTGAACCATACGTCCATCTTCTCCGGGACGAGGTCATGCACACGGCCTTCGAAGGTGAGTTCGTAGTCATTGGCAAGCGGCAGACATCTCTGGATCGTGGAAAGAAGGCGGCCTGCATTTTCAGGAGAGAGGGAGGTCGGTGTGCCGCCTCCGATGAATACGGCCTGAATCGGCGCGCTGGAGAGTCGCGGGGAATCCGCACCCATCTCGATGTCCTTTACCAGATGGTCGATGTAGTGGTCTTCTTCGTCCTGGTTCGTCCCGTTCTGGAAGAAGGGGCAGTAGAGGCATTTCGTCTTGCAGAAGGGAATATGGATATAAGCCATCTGCGTCGGATGCCCTTCCACGGGCTTTGCCATGATATCCCGCCAGACCTTCTGCGCCATGGGAGGCGGCACCATGCTCCCTCCCATGGCGGCATGGACGACCCTCTTGCTGTCGAAAGCCAGACGGAGCGGCTCATCCGTCATCCTTCCGAACTGCATCACCCTCTTCTCGGGCGTCAGCTGGTCAAAATAATTTCTTAAATCCATCGCACTCTCCTTACTTTTCAACCTGGATGAAATTCATCACATTCCGGGCAAAAGCGGCTGCATTTTCAAGGTCTGCTGCATCCGGATGCGTGGAAGCTTCCTTGTGGCGCGCCTCGCTTTCCGGATTTCTTCCATGCGGATTGTCTGCCGGGAAACGCTTGTACATCGCTTCGATCAGCTGGGGATCGACTTTGCCCTGGCAGATAAATGTGCCTGCCAGTTTCTTTCCTTCCGGAAGAAGGGAGGCGCCGTTCTTGAGGCAGTCCTGTGCATGGCTGCTGGCCGGATTGACGCCGGCCGTCGCGAAGACAGCCACATGGCGGTTATGGAGATTTTCCAGAACCTTTCTGGATGCATCATCGGCCGTGCCCTTGTCGACCCAGAAGCCCATGAAGACGCAGTCATAATCAGAGAGAGACTCATTCATCTCGCGGATATTGCGGCAGGGCGTCCCCTCCGGCAGCGCAGAAGCGATCGCCTCTGCCACCATCTTCGTATTCCCGGTCCTTGTCGAATATAAAACGATACTTTTCATGAAGTCCTCCCTTAGAATTTAAATGTCACGCCGGTTCTCCAGGTGCGTCCGTAAATGGAGTAATCATCGTCATCGGAGAATGTCTTGTCGAAAATGTTGTCGACGCCGGCATAGATCTGTGTCGACTTGGAGATGTCCTTGGTAACGACGAAATTGGTCGTGCTGTAGGTGTAGTTCTTTCCTTCGCCGTCGAGGTAATCCTTGTACCAGAGGTTGTAGAAAGATGCGGTCCACGGATTTTCCTTCGCATCGGTCCAGGAAATCTGCACGAGGCCGTTCATGCGCGCGTTTTCAGAAATGCGGGCATTCGTTTCCTTGTCTCTGGCATCCAGGTAGGTCAGGTTCACCTTGGCATCCCAGTGCTTGTTGAAGCGGTAGCTGTATTCCCCTTCGACGCCGTCCATGACCGCATTGTCGATATTGACGTACTGGTAGCGGACGATTCTTCCGAAGCGGCCGAGCAGCTGGGAATTGATCATGTTCTTGATCTTATTGTGGAAATAGGTCACCTTGCCAGCGCCGTTTCCTCTTTCAAATTCAAGGCCGATATCAAAGGTTCTGGACTTTTCTGCCTCGAGATCGCTGTTGCCCCAGACCTGGATGTGCTTACCATCCATGCCGACGGCACTAGTCCTTCCTTTATGCGGAGCCGGGATGCTTCGAAGAGCGACCTGCTGGTGGCGGTGACGGCCATGGATGAGGTCAATATTATCGCCTGCATGCTGGCGAAGAAGAACGGCATTCCCCATACCATCGCCCGCATCCGAGATCCGAAATTCCTTTCGGAGCCGGTGGACTACATCAAGGAGAATTTCGACATCGACCTGGTACTGAGTCCGGAGCTCATTACGGCCCGTGAAATCAGCCGGCTGGTGATGACGCCCTCCGCCATTAACGTGGAGGATTTTGCAAAAGGCCGGGTGCGTCTTCTGGAAATGAAACTCAGTCCCCGCTCTCCCTTTGCCCATAAGGAATTAAAGGACATCACCCTGCCGCCATCCGTTCTCATCGCCCTCATCCTCCGGGACCACCACATGATTATCCCCCACGGCAGTGACAGGCTGCTGCCGCTGGACAACGTGTATTTCCTTGGAAATCCGGAATCCCTTGCAGAAATTTCATCCCACGGCCATGCCAAGTACCAGCGCCGAACGAAGAAGGCCCTCATCATCGGCGCCGGCCGCACGGGGCAGGCCCTGGCTCCCATGCTGGAGAAGCAGGGGATTTCAGTGAAGGTCATCGACAATAATGAAGACCACTGCCAGCAGATGGTGGAAAGGCTGAAAAAGAGCATGGTCCTCTGCGGCGACGGCACGGACATGGACATGCTTACCCAGGAAGGGGTATCGGAGGCGGACACGGTGATCTGCACCACCAAGGACGAAAGGCTGAACCTCATGATGGCCCTTCTGGCAAAACATCTGGGCGCCGGACAGACCATGGTGCGGGTGACCCGCACGGAATACATCGCCCTCATGCAGCAGGTGGGCATCGACATCGTCCTGTCCACCCGCCTTCTCGCGGCCGGTGAGGTGCTTGCCTTTGTGCGGAGCGGAAGCGTGGTTTCTGTGTCCCTGCTGGAAGGGGCCAGGGCAGAGGCTTTGGAAATCGTCATTCCCGAAGGTTCCAAGGCCGCCGGAAAGCCCCTCATGAAGGCGAATCTCCCCAAGTCCTGCCTGGTAGGCGCCTATGTGCGGGATGGCAGGGTTTACATTCCTGACGGCCATTCCGTCCTTGCCGCCGGTGACAGCGTCATTCTCATTGCAGAGGCGGACAGGGCGCAGGACGTGATTTCCTATTTCAAAGGCAGGGACTAGTATGAACATCCGCATCATCCAATCCATGCTCTCCCGCATCCTTCTGGGCGCCGGCGCCGTGCTCCTTCTTCCCCTCCTTCTGTCCCTTTATTACGGAGGGCCGGTGCTTTCCTTCCTCATCCCTGCCCTGCTGTCCCTTCTTCTTTACCTTCTTCTCCGCAGAAGAAATCTATCTCCCAATGTGAGCCTCACGCCCCGGGAGGGCACCGCGCCATCACCGCCCTTTCCTGGATTGCCGTGTCCCTGCTCTATGCCATTCCCTATATCTGTTCCGGCACCCTCTCCCCGCTGGACGGACTGGTGGAAAGCGTGTCCGGCCTCACCGGCACCGGGGCCACCGTCATCAATGACCTTTCGCCCCTGCCGCCGTCCATTCTTTTCTTCCGCGCCATGACCCACTGGCTGGGAGGTCTGGGCATTATCGTCATCTTCGTGGCCCTCTTCCCCCAGGCCGGACGGGGCACCACGAAAATGGTGAATGCCGAAAGCACAGGACCCACCTCTTCCAAGCCCCTCCCCCGCATCAAAGAAACGGCACTGGCCCTTTTCTGCGTGTACTTTTGTTTCACCGCCGCTGCCACGGCGGCCTTAATGCTATGGGGCATGGGTTTCTGAGAAGCATTGGACCATGCCTTCTCCACCATTGCCACCGGCGGTTTTTCCACCAGAAATGAAAACATTGCCTACTATCACAGCTTTTCCCTGGAAATGATACTCACCTTTTTCATGGTTATTTCCAGCTCCAACTTCGGCCTCTACGTGGACGCCTGGAAACGGGGTCTCCATGTACTCCTGCAGGATACGGAATTCAAAGTCTACCTCCTCATGGTGGCAGCGGCGGTCCTTCTCATCACCGCCTCCCTGGTGCTTCAGGGCCATATGCCCCTTCCGGAATCCCTCCGGGAAGCCCTCTTCCAGTCCGCCTCCTTGTCCTCCACCACCGGCTACGTATCCGCCGACTTCGACCAATGGCCTTCCTTTGCTAAATTTATCCTTCTCCTCATCATCATAGCCGGAGGCTGCGGCGGCTCCACCGCCGGCGGGCTGAAGGTAATGCGCCTCATTCTTCTCTTCAAATGCTTCTCCGCCATTCTGAAGCTCCACATGCACCCAAGGGCGGTTTTCCACATGACCGTGGGAAAGGAAAAATTCTCCCGGAATACGGTACTCCAGGTGCTGGCCTTCTTCTTCATCTACATGGCCCTCTCCACCCTGTGGGCAGGGGCCATGATGTTTGACGGCCTTGCTTTCATGGACGCCCTGGGCGTGGCCTTCTCCACCATGAGCAACGACGGCCCCGCCTTCGGTGCATTCGGCGCCACCTGCACCTACGCAGCCCTGCCGGATTTCTCCAAGGTCATCGTCTGCCTGTCCATGCTCTTCGGAAGGCTGGAATCCGTAACCCTCCTCTCCATTTTCATCCCTTCCTTCTGGAAAAAGAGCGGATGGTGAGGATGAGATGATAGAAGATAGACGATAGATAATAGAAATTAGAAGATAGAAGGTAGACAGTCAGACTTCAGACGGTCAGACAATCAGACACCTGCGACCCCCTACTGTCATGTTGAGCGGGGCTGCACGGCGGTATTGGCGGTAAGTGTTTTATTTCCTATTGATACTCTGAGCCCAGAAATCTCCCGCCACAATGTTGCTTGTCCCGTTTCGGAGTGAGATTTCTCCACTCCACTTCGTTCCGGTCGAAATGACAGGGGCGGCGGGCTGTGTACAGGCGTTTGAGGAAGAAACAGAATGGCACAGGTGCTGCCCCACCTCTACTGTCATTTCGAGCGGGGCGGCATGTCGGTATGAGGGTAAAGGTTTTATCCTCTATTGATACTCTGAGTCGAGAAATCTCCCGCCGTCATGAGGCTTGTACCATTTCGGAGTGGGATTTCTCCACTTCGCTTCGCTCCGGTCGAAATGACAGAGACGGCGGGGCTGCCGACGGTCATCCACTCCAAATACGGGCATTCAAAAAAGCGTGGAAACGAAGTTCCACGCTTTTTTGATGTCCCTATTTCTTCTCGCCGAAGAGGCGGAGGAGGTAAATGAAGATGTTAATGAAATCCAGGTACAGGGTGAGGGCGCCCATGATGGCTATCTTCTGTCCTTCGTCGGTGGCCCGGGAATGATAGGTGAGGGCCAGGCGTTTGATGGACTGGGTGTCATAAATGGTGAGGCCCGTGAAAATCAGGATGCCGGCGTAGGAAATAAGCATCTGCAGCAGGGTGCTGTCGAAGAAGAAACCCACGACCGTGGCCAGGATGATGCCGAAAAGTCCCATGAGGCACATATTTCCCAGCTTCGACAAATCCGCCTTCGTCACATAGCCGTACACCGACATGATGCCGAAGGTGCCGGCGGTCATGAAGAACACGCCGCCGATGGAAGAAAGGGTGTAGGTCAAAAATACCGCCGACAGGGTAATGCCGTTCAGCACCGAATACACCAGAAACATGACCGCCGCCGTTTTCAGAGACATTTTCCCCATGGCAGAGGACAGACGCCATACCAGGGCAAAGGTGGCCACGATGAGCACCAGGGTGCCGGTGCGGCTTCCCATGAAAAGCCCCCGGAGCAGGGCATTATCCGCCACGAACCATGCGCTGAATCCCGTCACCACCAGGGCGATGGCCATCCAGGCATACACATCCTTCATGAGACCGGGCATATTGATGGAAATACTTTTCTCCCGTTCCGCTGTCAATTCGTCATACATAGAAAGACTCCTTTCTGAATGAAACATCTTATATCGATTTATTTGAGAAAAGAAGCGGCCTTCGCAAAGAATGCCGCCCTTTTATGGCCTTTTATATTTATATTGTAACACAGCCTGTACAGTGTCACATCATCTGTACATCCTTATACAGGGGAGATTTCACCCACTGCCCGTGGATATCCACAAGCCCCCAGAGTCCGTGGGATTTCACCGGTGCCAGGCCATGTCGGAAAGGCCGCGCCGCCTCTCCTTCCGGAAGGGTGAACAGAATCTTTCCTTCCCGGTCCAGGGCATGGATTTTCTTTCCCTCTTCCAGCCAGGCCAGCCCCTCTTCCGAATAGGGCTGCATGACGGCGCCGGAGGGAAGCTCACGAATGACGCCGCTTTCTCCGGAAAGCACCGTTTTACCGCCCATTTCATAAAGCACGCGGTCTTTCCCGAGGAATGTAATCCGGTCATACAGGAAATCCATGACCTGCCTGCCGTCCTCCAGACGGAAGGCACCCATCTTTCCTTTTTCCTTATCCCTCAGAGTCACCAGCCCTTCCTCTTCATAGAGCATGCCGCCGGAAAGGTCATAGCGCCCCGGCGGGATGATGTACTCTCCCTTCCGGTTCACGAAGCCCAGAAGGCCGTGGTCCTTCACGAAGGTGCCCCATTCTGTCATGGGATATACCTCGTCGGAGCGGCTGTCCACCACGATACGTCCCTGCCGGTCCAGATAGCCCCGCTTCACGCCGTCATAGGAAAGAGGAAGCATTTCATCGCCTCCGCCGCTGCCGCCAAGGCCCCCAAGCACGGCCCCTGCCAGGGTGCCCCAGTTGAAACGGTTCACCTTCCGCCGGTACTCCGCCAAACCATCCTCATAGGGTCCCACGCTGTCAAATTCCGCGGTAAAAAGAAGTTTCCTCGACCCGTCGATGCCGCCCTTCCGTCCGTCGGAAAGCTGCACAAAAGCAATGCCCTCACTGAAAGGCGCCAGCACCTCCCTATACAGCGGCGCCGTCACCCGATTTCCACGGTCATCAAGAATACCGTATTTCCCCTTTTCCCTGTAAAAAGAAGGGCCCTCTTCTCTATCCGGAAACGCCACGCGGCCATCTGCGGTGATATAGGAAATCTTCTTTCCCTTCTTCACCTGAAACAGCCCATTTCCTTCATAGGACATGGAATCCCAGAAAGCAGGAACGATTTCATGTCCCTCCCGGTTCAGGAGCCCCCAGCCCTTTTTATTCCGAAACGCAGCGGTGACACCATAGCCATAAACATCACTTTCCCCCCTGCGCCGGTGAACATCGCCGGGAAGGCCGTTCTTTGCCAGGTAGGGATACAGCAGGCCTCCCGCCGCCGGCGAAGAAGGCAGGTTCACCGATATATCGGAATGGGTGGTCTTTTTCGATGATTTTTCCCTCGTCTCCACCCTGCCTGTCTCCATAGTGGAAACAGAGCCCTCCCGATGGATATGGGTATAAGAAAAAGCCGGTTCCTCTCCCCGGGCAGGAGAAAATGCAGCCGGCAGAAGCAGGAGGGATGTGATAAGCAGAATCTTTCCGGTTCTGTAGTTCATAGAGCGTCCTTTGTATTTAAACGAATACTTTCGATATGATGATTTCATTATACTAAAATTTCCTTTCCCTGTAAACAGTCCCGCCCCTTCCTGTGATACAATAAAGAAAAGGACATCATTCCCAAAGGAGACAGCCATGGACATTTCAGAAGAAATCACCAAAATGAACCTGTACAAAACCTTCGAACCCTACATCGCCCCGTCGGTGACCATGAAGGAAAGGATGGCAGGAAACATCCGCCTCACCGAAAACGCCCCGGACGATGCCCGCCAGGCCCTTTCCAGATGGAAAGCCATGAAATTGAAACAGCGCCTGTTTTAACAAGGAGGAACAACCATGGACGCTACCCTTGACAGCGAAGACATTTCCCTGCTGAATCAACTTTCCGACAAGCAGAAAGACCAGGCCCTCACCCTCTACACCGCCAGGGAGAAAAAGAAATCCACCGCCTACATCCTGTGGATTCTCTTTGGGGTGTACTACTTCTACCTGGGCCACCCCTTCAAAAACATCCTCCTCTGGCTCCTCTGCTTCTGCGTCATCGGGGAAATCTGGTGGATTGTGGACCTCTTCCGCCTGTCCGGCATGGTGAAGAGAAAAAAACAGGAAATCCTGCTGGAGTGCATCAAGGAAGCCATGCAGCTCTACCCCGCCCCGCCATCTACGGATACCTATGAATAAAGAAAGACACGAAAAAAGCCGCCCGAAGGCGGCCCTTTCCGGTCAATCACGATGTCTGGTGACATTATACCACATCCCGCCTCCGGCGGGATGTTTTTTAGTGGGCTGGGAGGAATTCTTAATACAACACACAGACGACCATTAGATTCCATCAATTCGCCAAATCATTCATCAGCTACTACCTACCTGCAACTATCATATGTATCAGTCCTTCTTATTGAATGCTATTTCATGCACTAACTTCACATAAACGATATGTCTTACCTTCTCATCAACAAGGTTTCTATCTAATCTCCCATTTCGATAGGCATCAAGCATGCCATTAAAAACTGCCTGTTCATGCTGATAATTTTGGCAGACAAGAACGATATCTGCCCCAGCTTCAATAGCACGTACACCCATATCCTTGAAGGCATAGTGCTTAGAAATGGCCCCCATTTCCATATCATCCGTCAAAATGATTCCTTTAAAGCCATAATCTTGGCGAAGAATATTTGTTATGATTTCTTTTGAAAAACAGGCAGGATTTGTCTTATCTAATTGGGGAAATGTCACATTTGACACCATAATGAATGTTCTGTTTGGATCAGTTTCTGAAATCAATATTTTGAATGGCTTTCCATCTTCTTTATCAAGGTTTTCTCTTGTTATATTAACAACGTCTCCATCAACGTGTGGATCTGTCTTTACTTTACCGATACCTGGAAAATGTTTCATAGATGTATATAGCCCAGCGGAATCATATCCTTTAATTACAGCTTTTGCAAAAGAAATTACAACTTCTGGCTTTTCTCCATACGAGCGATGGTATGTACTATCCAAATCCACTACAGGTGCGAAATTAGTATTAAATCCCAAAGAATCCAATGCTCTGCCAGTTTTTTCTGCCCATAATTCAGCCTGTTCACTATTTCCCTGCCCAATCTGCTCTGCTGATGGCATGTCAGGAAGATAGTCTGCCATTCGCTTGACCATGCCACCTTCTTGATCCACCGCAATTAATGGCACCACACCATTTCTCTTTGTTAACGTCTGTCTGATATCTGAATTAAGTTTTGTTACCTGCTCCGGTTCCTCCATGTTCCTGTCAAATAAGATGACATTTCCCATAGGGCAGCTAGCAAGCATATGCTTGGCATCTTCATCAATTACAGTAGTCCGAAAACCAATCATCATGAGCTGACCAATCTTTTGACTGTCACTCATTTGGGAAACAATATGATTAGCTTTTTCTTCAATGGATAACGACTGAGGATGGGAATCCTGCCTTATAGAAGAGTCGTCTTGAGAAAATGCTAAAGAGCAGCCACTTATAAGTAAACCTAGAACGACCCCAGCCAATATACTAATTACTTTGAATCGCATTTAGCCTCTCCATTTTTAACATAAAAGCCCCAACCAGAGTAATTACACTCTTGACGCTTCGATAGAGTCAATTTTCCATCCATCATCCGTATTAATCAAGGCGCACTTTCCGGTATAATAAGTTGTAACATTATTTCCATTCAACGTGTCCGTGGCCCTGAGCCGGAAGGAAAGCAATGCGTTCTGCCCATCATTAGAAATAACATTAATATCGATGGGGACGCTTTCTAATGTAGTTGCATATCCGGCCACCCAATCATCGTAATTAAGCTGAGATTGGAAATCGCTACTTAAGCAGTCCCATGCATTCCTATAGTTCACAAATGTAATACACTCATGATATCTTCTAAAAACATCTGTAGGTGATTGTGTGGTCATCTTTGGGTTTCCATATCCTGTTGGCACCGCGATCGACGATATATCATTATAACCAGTGCTACTATATGATTCCGTATCAACATCCCAACCATTTTCATGAACTTCCTTCTTCGCATCTTCGACAATTTCATCACGATGTTTTTCTACATCTGCTTTAGCCATTGGCCAAGTATTATCTCTATATTTGAAAGAGCTTGCCCTTTTGTTGTAATTATCAACCATTTTGTTATATGCAACTATACCTTTCCGGTTTTTAATCAATGATTTCATGACCTCCAACCGGATCTGCTCTCTTGCCGCCCAATGCATCTCGGCTATCGTGAATTTCCGATCATGCCCAATTGGCGGTTCCTTATACTCAATTCCATCTTTCCTTTCAGTTCCATCATCCTTACTGCTTGAAGAATTTTCTGATTTTTTCTGCGTAGTAACGACAGAATGGTTCTTGGAGGAGCCGTTCTTATTCATGGAGCCTGAGCCGAAATAGGCGAATAGTCCAACAATTGCAATAATAACTAAAATGAAACAGCCGAATTTCGAAAATCCATTTTGGGAACTAGTCAGTGACTCATGTCTTGGAAGATTTCTAATCGTTTGCTGAAAATATATAATAGTCTTTTCGATTTTGGAAATCTGCTCTTGGTTGCCACTTTTTTGCGCAAAGGATAACGCTTTTTGTGCTAACTGCAAAGCAAAGTCCCAACAGTTTCCCCAGGTGCAGGCAGTTGCAAAGGTATAATAACCTTGTGATAGAATAAAATTTCCATGCTTTATGTCAACATCATTCAGCGTAGATAATTTAGACACAGATGCGTCCAACTGATTTAACCATTTACTCCTATTAGAAGAAATTACCTTATAATTTTGATTTTCATACCCATTTTCCCTAATTATAACTTTATTAATTTCATCTATAATATTTTTCACCGCTAGATACAAATCCTGGTTTTTTTGCATTGCACGCATTTCTGCCAAATCTTTATCCAGCTGTTCTGCTATTTCAGGCAGTGCATAAAATATCTTACGTTCTTCCTCTGCAACTGCCAGACTCATTTGATCTAGCTGCTTTTCATTCCAATAGTAAAGAGACAATTGTCTTAATGCAGTGGCAATCTCCTGACTTTGGGCTTGCTTATCGGCCTGGCCTATATCTCTAAAATATAACTGCAAAGGCTCAGCGTAAAATTCAAGCTGATGTATTTTAGCAAATAAAGTAGATAACTGCTCAATCTGTGTATATGTCTTAGCTTTCTCAATCTCATTATTAATCGCTGCTTTTAACTCATCAAGATTGTTCATGCTCTGAATATTGTACAAATCTAATAATTTGCGCACCACTTCATGATAGTTTCTGCCTGTTTCCCTATTATCTTCTTTTACTTTATTTATCACTAAATCACGAATAATCAAGGCCACTTTATCCAAATGATTATTCTTGAACATCGCTTCAAATGCTGCGGTCATATCTTCATTAAACGATGCTTGAAGCGTGCTTTTTACCGTATTGATATCTTGTATTGGCGATATGTCAGCTTTTTCTCTTGCATTTTCGATCTCCTTTATTAGTTCCTGCAAGTCGATTGGGTTTAATGCATTCATATAGGCCAAATCCATGGCTTGAATAATTTTTGAAACAACAGAAGTCAGTTTATTGTTGTTTTTGTATTCTTTAAAAAATTGAGAATTAACGCCATATATCCCTTCGGCTCCATAAAATACAATCTCTCGATTCGTAAGTGTACCCACATTAGGGAAATCCCAAAGTGATGGATTGTTTGTCCAAAGTGATGGATTGTTTGTCATGATAGCAGGATGAGAATAAAACCAACGAACTTCTGCCTCTAACCTCCTTTGTGGGTGCGTTAAAACACTGCGTGCTTTTTCGTACGTTTCCTCGTTTTCCTCATCCATAAAAGACTTGCTTTCACAGGCATCTTCAATATCTTCCAAAGTGCTAACTGGAGTGACGCCTAATATAAAAAATGGATTATCTTTGATCCTCATCAAAACCACCTCAAAAGCACTCAGTAATTAAAATCCAATTGTGTGCGTATTATTAGATTCGCTTGTATTTGTATTAACTACATTAGCAAGAACATCAGATACAATCTTGTTAGTGATTACATCGCTGTTATTTCTTACCGCCATGCGACCACATTCACGTATCACATATGCTACATCTGATAGCGGGTGTCCTTCCAATTTTTTCGATATATTTTCTATATTAATGTCATCTTCTAAAGGCAATTCTTTCATTTGATTTTTCAATACTTCTTGGATTTCATATTGGCTAGGCATACCAACTTCAAGAATCTGGTCAAATCTACCTTTTCTAAGAACAGCAGGATCAATCATTTCTAAATGATTCGTCATACCGAAGATAATAACTTGATGTTCAACAGCAAGCGGGATATTACGTAAGAATTCATCCACTTCCTCAATGTGGTGTCCTTCGTTACCAATTCCACGTTTTCCTACATAAGCCTCTATTTCATCTATGATTAGAACAGAGGGTGCGTGATCCATTGCTGCCCTAAAAACATCCCCTATTTTTTTACTAGTATCGTGAATATAAGGACTGGCAACACTACTGGAATCAATAGAATAAACCGGAAATCCTAAATAAGAAGCCAGTTGATTTACTGCATAGGTTTTACCACTTCCTGGTGGTCCGTATAACAGAAATGCTGGCACGGTTGTAATTCCCATCCTTTGATATGCACTCTGTCTTTGGAAGAAATCAACAATTTGATCATTAAAAATTTGAGTTAGTTTTGTTCTTCCTTTAAGGATAAATGGTTTTAGGTATTTATGGCTTGAATAAACAGAGGCCCTCTGTTCAACTTGATTGAAATTTTGTGCAGTTTCCCCATCTGTAGGCTTCAACACTACTCCAGCCTCATTAATTACCTTTATTAATGAATCGTCGGGCAGCCAATCACAAAATGTCTTTATCTTATCCACATCAGATGCATTGATTGGAAGGCCATCTGTTAACATCATGCCAATAATTTCGTCTACCGAATGCATATGATCATTAGAAGAAGGCAACGGTAATATAAATCCATATTGCTCTATAAAAAGTAAATTGGGATAATGAAATAATTTCTGGGTCTCAGCAAAATGTTTTAATGAAAGAGCGAAATTTTCTACTTCCTCAAAATTTTGTGGAAAAGGGCCGCCAACAGGAGTAAAGAGGTAATATCCAGGTTCGGTTATGTAAATCATGATGTCATTCATTTCAAAAAAATGTTCTTGTACAAACCTTTCTGAAAGAGAGGTTTGTGACAACCACTGATTAACAACCTGGGTAGAGGTTACCAACGCGTCTCTATCTCCCGCAACTCGATAAATAGCATACTTTGCGTCTAGGCACAGAGATCTTATCACCCTAATGCCCTCTATCATGGTATCGCCACGCACATAATGAGGAAGCATACTCATCATCCCTTCATAATATTTGCCAGAGTTCCCATATCGTTCAATACATCAGTTGTTCTTTGTTCTTGGAGCATATACACAACAACTGCTTTTAATTTTTCAAAGTCATCTGCGTTAATTGCTTTGATTCCTTCGTTAGTTAATTGAGTATATTTTTCCCGGTTCATAAAACTATAGGGTCTTGCTCTTAAATAATTAAACATGCTTCCAACAAAAGGTTTTGATCTATCAAAGAGAATCTGTATGAATTTTCTGCGAATATCATTGGCGATTCCCTCAAAGGTTTTATCCTTTCTATCAACCATCTGCTTTAAATTTGAAAACATCCTTTCAAATTCATCCTTTTCTGTTGGCGAACAAAATTGGACAATATCAGACTCGTATTCCTCAGAAATATTCTCAAACTCCATCTGATGAACTGTTGAAAAGTTATCATTCTGAATTTTATCTAATATTTTTTTTGCTTTGACAATATTATCAGCATTTTTCTTTACCAGTTCTGGATCTACCGTTGTTTCATCAGCAAGTGCCTGAGCTGCTCCTGCTATTCTTCGCACCTCTTCTATTCTAGGATCTGCAATATTCTTTCCTAATTCGTCTACACGATTGGCCAAGTCGCATCCTTCATCATAAACTTCTTGAATATAATCTTCACTTCCCATATCCTTTTCTGCGTCAGTAGTGGAATACAGGTTTTTCTGGCCATTCAATGTAATTCCAAGACGTTCGATGTTCAAAGATACTTCCAGGGATTCAGCCTCATTTATCGTATATTCAAACTCAATATCTTCACCAGGTCTGATGGATCCATAATCCAAATCCGTTCCGGCAATTTTTATCATTCCAATAAACTTATTATCAGATATGTTGCTTGTGATATTGCCTTCCCACAATTTGAATTTTAGACATGCGTCCGGTCTAGCATCTCCGGCTTTAATCATTTCTGTAGATTTATATTTTTTTACACCTTTTAAGGGCAGCTTATCTCCCTCCCTTACCAGCGGATCAAGTGTAGTAGTCTCACTAAGGCTATTTGTACGTACTTCCACGCTTATTGTATGCGAAGCCAAAATGGATCCGACAGTACTTAAAGTTTTGGTAATAATAATAGTATTTTGCTCTAACTGCACTTTACGGTTATTATCATCGTAAATGGTGATTTCAAATGTATTGTCACCTTTTTTAGAAAGTGGTAAAACAAAGGAAAGCATACTTTGCAATTCCATTAATCCAGATTCCCAGCCGGTATCTGCCGATGACACCTGGACAGTATATCCAGCTAATGGCGCTTTCAGCATGATGGCAAACCTTGCTTTATCCTTCGTTGTTCGGGCTTCAAATTTGAACTTTAACCCCAAATCATTGGAAGTAATAGATTTATTATTTGCCTTCCTTTCGTGCTCTACAGTTGTCCAATCAATGCTTTCTGCATAAATTGATGCACCCTCTGCCACAGCAGTCATTGGGTTTACTTCTAATCCATCATTTTTAATTCCCAATTCACGCGAAACATAATCACGTAACGGCTTATAATTGCACGGCCCTCCAATAAAGACGACACGTTCGAAATCAGCTGCCGGGATTCCAGATTTTTGGATAGTTTCTCTTGCACAAGTTACTGCCTCATCAACAATATCCTTAATTATGGCGTTAAGATCCTCACGTGAGAAATCTATATCCAGCTCGATTTCTTCACCATTTTCATCCGTAATATCTGGACCAAGCGTACCTTCAATAGTTGTTTCTTCTTCAGAAGATAAATTAATCTTCGCTTCCTCAGCCCTATACCTTGCACGCTGAAGGAGTTTTTGGTATTTAGGGATTTTTATAAAATCTTTTGGAATGTTATAATCGCCATTATCCAGCAACCAAGGCTTAATCACATTATCGACGATTCTTCTATCGATATCCGCTCCACCGCACATGGCAATGCCGCCATGAGCAATTACGTCTACTTTACCATTGAGGCAATTAGCAATAGCAACATCCAGCGTGCCTCCGCCCATATCAAAAATAAGGAATGTGCCATTTTTGATGCTATGTCCATTAACTACGCTCATAATAGCCGCTACAGGTTCCTGCATTACAGCTACCTTACCAATATTTGCCATCTGAGCAGCTTTTTTGGTCGCTTCATTTTGCATTTGGTCAAATGCTGCAGGTACTGTAATTACTGTATAGCGATCATCGGAACGAGAAATATCTTCTGGAAGGCATCGAAATAACTCCCGAAGAATTTCGGCACTGCATTCCTCTGGAGTCATCGTTTCGTCTGCAAAATGAATTTTTGTACTTGTTCCCATGAAACGTTTAAATTGTTTTGCCACACGGTCTTCATGAAGCATCAATTGCTTATAAGCTTTATTCCCATAATATTTTCTTCCTTTTTTATCAATGTAAATACAGGAAGGGGTAACATCAGTCTGTCCCACTGTTTTCCATATACGTGTTTTTTCACCGTCAAATGTCACAATTGCACTATTTGTTGTCCCCAAGTCAATACCAATATAATAAGCCATGTCCTTCAACCTCCATTGTGCAAAATAAATTATTTAGCAACCAAGAACACTTTCCCGTTACGGAGAACTTTGCTAGTTCCCTTTTCTTTAATGATAGGCTCAAGCATGACTCCAACGTAAAGCTCATCATTTGGTGTGAAATCTTCCAAATTTAATGGGTCAACAGGAAGCCCTGGATCATATTCCATGCCTTCTATATCTTTAATTTCAACACCTTTGTCATTGCAATATCGGCTAATGGCCTTGTTAATACGGTCATAAGCCATTTTTATTTTTCGCTGATTAGAGGGTATCTCAACTTTCAGAGCAGCATGTACTGCCTTTTCAAAATGAACAACTTCAGATAAAAATTTGATGTCTGTCTCTTTCATGTTCATTACGCCCTTTCTACTTGTCAAATAGATTATTTGAAATTGCATAAAGGAATCGAGATTTTACTTCTTTACGGCAAAATAATTTGTTTTATTAGTTATATTTTACCCTAAAATTGCAAGTTCAAATTGAACACCTTTAGCCAAATAATTTAAGCTGCATAGACGGTATCTAAATAAGCTTCAAATAAATCATCAGGCGTATCATACCCAAGGGACTTTCTAGGTAATGAATTCATATCCTCTGCAAACCAGAGAATCTGCTCAGCAGAGTAGTTTTCGATAGACTTTCCTTTAGGTACGTACTTTCTGAAAATGCGATTGTGACGCTCATTTTGAGCTCTCTCATAAGAGCTATATGGATGAGCAAAATATACCATTGTACCATATCGTTCTAACTGAGATAATTCCGCAAACTCAGTTCCGTTGT
>CDZK01045913.1_pt1 | contig 58149 bp, 49 predicted proteins | sample 557401 | NCBI WGS metagenome assembly CDZK01 (sample SAMEA3182108, study PRJEB8094) | gut metagenome | biome: human; feature: gut; material: Stool; isolation source: human stools | place: Canada | collected 2013-04-25 | reverse complement strand
ACTTATGGCTGTTTTATCGGCGGCAGCAGCGTTCGCAGCAAGCTTCGGAAAGATCTTAGGCTTCCCCTCGTCAATGAACGTGGCGGTGGCAGTACTTTCGGGAACTAATGTGATACCTGCTTTTTTAGGCTCTGCACTTGCATATTTTGTAAGCGGAACATTCTCAGAGGGTATCGTTCAGCTTTGTGCGATACTTGTTATAGGGGCGGTAAGGCTTGTGATGCCCTCTGCTGACCATAAGGACGACCCTATTTTCGTGTCGCTCCTCACAACAGGAGCAATGCTTCTTTTCAGCTGTGTAATGTCGGTGGCAATGCCGTCGGATACATATACGGCTTCACTGCGAATGATAAGCTCGCTCATGTGTGGCTGTGTTGTTTTTATTGCACTGACCGTAAAACGTCAAAGAAACCGAAGCGGTGTTTTTGACCTCACAGGAATAAACGGAGTTTTCACAGCTATACTTTATATTATGTTTATCTCGACCATCACTGCCGCACCGCTCCATGTGGTGAACCTGGGCAGGATAGCAGGCACTTTGTTTATGCTTATGGCAGTGCGAAAGTATAGAAATATAGGCGGTGCAGTTGTTGGTGCATTGACCACCTGTGGTGTGCTCCTTTGTACTCCTTCACTTGCGAGAAATACGCTTTTGCTTGCCACGTCAGGACTTATCTGCGGAGCTTTTCTGCAATTCGGTTCTCTTGTGATAGTGCTTGTTTTCCTTGCAGTTTCACTTGTGAGCCTTGTGGCAATGGGCGTGAACGGCGATACTTTTTCAATGTTCGCTGATTTGCTTATAGGCTCTGTGCTTTTTATTGCCCTGCCGGTCCCTGTGATAAAAAAAGCGGCGAAAAAGGTGGTGGGAGTGAAAAATTCCGTTGACCTTGTAGGGCAGACCACTTCTTCAAAGCTCAATATGGCTTCGAGAACTCTGGGCGGTATCAGAGGTCAGCTTACAATGGTCACTGCGGCGATAGATAAACGCTCAAAGGAAGCTACACTGTCAAAGCGTGTACGATCTGTTGTTTGTACCGATTGCGATATGTACTCAGTGTGCAGTAAGCGTTGTGTACAGCTTGATGACAGCTTTTCAAAGCTTGAAAGCATAGTTTGTACATATAATAACCTCAGCCTTGACGACGTTGAAAAGCATTTGGGTGGCTGTGTGAGAAAGTCGCTTCTTTGCAAAAGCTTCAATGAATTGTATACCGACTTTGTGGCAGAACGTGCTGACAGCATGAGAGTTCGTGAAATGCGTGAGTTTTTAAGCGAACAGCTTTCCTCCATGGAGGATATCTTATCCGACCTTTCTTTCAGGGCAGGTCAGGTGAGAAGCGTTGATCCTCAGCTTTCAGCAAGAGTAAGAGAGCATTTCTCAAACCTTGGCTATCCAAATGTGAAAGCCTGCGTTTACATAGACGAAAATCTTTGTCAGCGTGTGGACGTTTTCATAACGGCACAGTTCAGGGGCGACCTTGTAAGGCTCACAGCAACGCTTTCAGAAATGATAGATTATGACCTTGATATGCCTGTGATAGTTAAGGTGGATAATATAACCAGAATGTCCTTTGCGGAAATACCGAAATTCACAGTTGATATAAAAAGCTTTTCAGCTTCGTCAAGCGGAGAATATTCGGGGGACAGCTTTGAAGTCTTCGATTCAAGCGTCAACGAAAAGTATATCGTCCTTTCAGACGGCATGGGAACAGGAAAAAGAGCAAGACTGGATTCATTGTTTTCCGTAAGTCTTGTTACAAGGCTCATACGATCGGGAATGTCTATGCAGACAGCCCATAGGCTTATAAATTCCATGCTCAGAGTTAAGGGCTGGGAGGAATCTTTTGCGACCCTTGATATAATGCGGCTGGAGCTTAATGGCGGAACGGTGCAGTTTCTGAAATCGGGTGCGGCGCAAAGCTTTCTTTTCCGTGACGGCGGTCTTAAAGCTATCGGCGGACAGGCTTTTCCTGCTGGGATACTTGCGGAGTGTACCCCTGATGTGAGCGAACTCAAGCTCTTTGACGGTGACGTTCTGCTTATGACCTCAGACGGTGTTGAGGACGCTACAGCACGAGAGATACTCCGCTGTAACGGAATGAACGCTCAGGAGATAGTCACGGCGCTTGGCGCAAAGGCGCTTGCTCAGCGAACAGGAGGCAGGCGTGACGATATAACTATTATTGCCGCAAAAATTTTCCTTCGTGACGAGAATGAAAAATGAATGTAAATGACTTGGCCGACTTTTGCCTGTGATTTTTACTTTTGTATACTTTGACTTTACTTTTTCTATGTTATTATATAAAATCTATTGTGCAAAATATATAAAAACGTCTGTTGAAATATGTGCGAATACGAGAATAACTACTAAAACTATTGCAAATTTGTTCAAAAAAGATTAAAATATAAATATGAAACACCGAAATTATTCAGCGGTTTTCACAAAAAGACAAGGGAGGCTGAATTATGATAGATATTATTCCAAAGGATTATGAACTGCCGCTCTATCTTTTCCACAATGGCACAAACTGCGAAACATATAAGTTTCTTGGCTGCCATAAGGGAGAGAAAGACGGCTTAGAAGGATATTATTTCAGAGTCTGGGCAGCACACGCTGAGGGCATTTCTGTTGTGGGAGATTTCAATGACTGGGACGAAAATGCCACTCCAATGGAGAAGATAGACGACTCAGAGGTGTGGGAGGCTTTTGTTACAGGGCTTCAGACTTATGATACATATAAATACTGTATACACGGCTGTGACGGCAAGACCCATTATAAGGCTGATCCGTACGGCACACACATGGAGGTCGCTCCGAACACCGGCTCAAAGGTTTTCGATATAGACGATTATCTTTGGAGCGATAAAAAGTGGATGACCGAGAAGAAGTCTAAGGATATCTACAATTGTCCTATGAATATCTATGAGGTACACCTCAATTCATGGAAGGCTTGTCCTGACGGAAAATATTTCTCATATGTTAGATTTGCAGATACTATAATCCCTTATATAAAGGAAATGGGCTATACTCATATTGAGCTTATGCCGTTGGCGGAATATCCTTTTGACGGCTCTTGGGGCTATCAGGGTATCGGCTATTTTGCGCCGACTTCACGTTTCGGCACGCCTTATGACTTCATGAAAATGATAGACCTTTTCCATTTGGCGGGAATAGGCGTTATCCTTGATTGGGTGCCTGCGCATTTTCCTAGAGATGAGGCAGGACTGTTCGAGTTTGACGGAGGTCCGTCATATGAATACTCTGACCCGAAAAAGGCAGATCACCTCACTTGGGGAACGAGAGTTTTCGATTATTCAAAGGGCGAGGTAAAGTCATTCCTTATCTCAAACGCTCTTTACTGGATAGAAAAATATCACGTTGACGGTCTGAGAGTTGACGCTGTTGCGTCTATGCTTTATCTTGACTATGACAGACGTGACGGAGAGTGGACACCTAACAAGTTCGGCGGAAAGGAAAATCTTGAAGCTGTTCAGTTCTTCAAGGATCTCAATACCGCTGTGTTCGGAAGAAACCCTAATACCCTTATGATAGCCGAAGAGTCAACCTCATGGCCTATGGTAACAAAGCCTGCGAGCGACGGCGGTCTTGGCTTCAACTTCAAGTGGAACATGGGCTGGATGAACGATATGCTCAAATATATGGCTCTTGACCCTATTGACAGAGCTTTTCATCATGATATGCTCACGTTCTCATTCTTCTATGCTTTCTCTGAAAACTTTATTTTGCCTATCTCTCATGACGAGGTGGTGCATGGTAAGGCTTCATTGGTAAATAAAATGTATGGTGGAGATATCGACAATAAGTTCAAGCAGTGCAAGCTGTTCATGGCTTATATGATGGCTCACCCAGGTAAGAAGCTTCTGTTCATGGGTGCTGATTTTGCTCAGTTCAGAGAGTGGGATTACGAGAATGGTCTGGAATGGTTTATGGTGGACGAATATGAGAACCACCGCAATTATCTGAACTACTCCAAGAACCTCAATCATTTCTATCTTGACCACCCTCAGTTCTGGGAGAGAGATTTCTCTTGGGAGGGCTTTAGCTGGATATCAAATGACGATTTCAAGCAGAGTATCATCATCTTCAGACGTTTTGACAAAAACGGCGGAGAGGTCATCGTGGTTTGCAACTTCGTTCCTGTGGAAAGAAAGTCATACTGCTTTGGCGTTCCTTACTGGGGCAGCTATACAGAGGTGTTCAACTCGTCTTCTGTTGACGGATCCCCTTGCACGAACGGTACTGTCAAGGCGGTAGATGTTAAGATGCACGGCTTTGACCAGTCAGTCTGCATCGACATTCCTGCGTTCTCTTGTATGTATTTCACGGTGAAGAAAGAGGAAAGACCTGTGCCTGAGAAAAAGGCAGAGAATAAGAAAAAGACAAAGACGGCGGCTAAGAAAACTGCTGTCAAGAAAGCCGCTAAGGCGAAAACAACTAAGAAGTCCACAGCTAAAAAGGCTGAGTAATATAGACTTAATAAAAATTGGTGGGTGAATTAATTATGTTCAACAAAAAAGAATGTGTTGCAATGCTGCTGGCAGGCGGTCAGGGAAGCAGATTGTATGCCCTGACACAGAGCGTTGCAAAACCGGCAGTACCTTTCGGTGCTAAGTATCGTATCATTGATTTTCCTCTCTCGAACTGTATCAATTCAGGTATCGACACAGTGGGCGTGCTGACACAGTATCAGCCATTGGTACTCAATGAGTACATTGGAAACGGTCAGCCTTGGGATCTTGACAGAATACATGGAGGCGTTCATGTGCTTCCTCCTTATCAGACAGCTTCAGGCGCTGACTGGTATTCAGGTACTGCAAACGCTATTTATCAGAATATCGCTTTTGTAGACAGATATGACCCTGAGTATGTTGTTGTTCTTTCAGGCGACCATATCTACAAAATGGATTACAACAAGATGCTTGAATATCACAAGGCTAAGAACGCTGACGCTACTATCGCCGTTCTGGACGTTCCAAAGGAAGAGGCTTCACGTTTCGGCATCATGATAACAGACGAGGACGACAATATCATCGACTTCGAGGAGAAGCCAAAGAACCCTCGTTCAACTCTTGCTTCAATGGGTATCTACATATTCACTTGGAAGAAGCTGAAAGCTTATCTTATCGCTAATGAGAACGACAAGGAAGCTTCAAAGGACTTCGGCAAGAACATTATCCCTGACATGAGAGAAGCAGGCGAGAAGCTTGTGGCTTATCGTTTTGACGGCTATTGGAAGGACGTTGGAACTATCGACTCTCTTTGGGAAGCAAATATGGACCTTATCAATCCTAACATTCCTATCGATCTTTATGACACAAGCTGGAAGATATACTCAAGAAACCCTGTTATGCCACCTCAGAGCATAGGCAAGAACGCTCAGGTACAGAACTCTATGGTAACAGAGGGCTGCGTTATCGACGGTTCAGTCGAGTTCTCAATGATCTCTGACGGCGTTACTGTTGAGGAAGGCGCTGAGATACTGGATTCTATCCTTATGCCTGGCGCAGTTGTCAAGAAGGGTGCAAAGGTCGAGTATGCTATCGTTGGCGAGAACACCGTTATCGGTGAGAACGCTCAGATCGGTGCAAGACCTGAAACTATCGAGGACAAGGACTCATGGGGCGTTGCTGTAGTGGGCAATAATCTGACCGTTTCTGACGGCAGTGTTGTTGCACCAAAGGCAATAATTTACGAGAATATCTAAGAAAGGACCGAGTAAACATGGATGTAAATATGGGTAACGTACTGGGTCTTGTTTTCGCTAATATGCACGACACGACTCTTGGCGACATGACAAAGAACAGAACTATGGGTTCTGTAATGTTCGGCGGAAGATACCGCCTTATCGACTTCCCACTGTCTAACATGGTAAACAGCGGCATAAGCGAGGTCGGTGTTATAACAAAATCTAACTATCAGTCACTTCTGGATCACCTCGGCTCTGCAAGAGAGTGGGATCTGGCAAGAAAAAAGGGCGGACTTTACATTCTGCCTCCATTCGGCAACGTTGAAAGCACTCTTTACAGAGGCAGGATCGAGGCTCTTTATGGTGCAATGAGCTTTATCAAGCACTCAAGAGCTAAATATGTTATCCTTTCAGACTGTGACGTTGTAACTAATATTGATTACAAGCCTATCGTTGCGGCTCATATAGAGAGCGGTGCTGATATTACTGCTGTTGCACATACTGGCGTTTACAGCTCTGATGATATAAAGACTTCGACAGTATTCAACGTTGACGCTGACAAGAACGTAACTTCTGTTCTTATCAATCCTGACATCAGCGGCACTTGCACAACGAGCCTTAATGTGTTCGTTATGTCAATGGATTTCCTTATTGAAACTGTTAATGACGCAATGGCTAGAGGAAATGTAAGCTTTGAGAGAAATATTCTTCAGGAGAAGTGCAGAGAGCTTAAGATAAAGATCTACGAGTACGATAACTATTTCAGCAAGCTCAACAGCCCTGAAAGCTACTTTAAGTCAAACATGGCTCTGCTTGAACCTGAGAATGCACGCAAGCTGTTCGTTCCAAAGCGTTCTATATACACAAAGGTAAGCGACAACGCTCCTGTTAAGTACGATTTGGACAGCAAGGTATCAAATTCTCTTATTGCTGACGGCTGTATCATAGAGGGCGAGGTAGAGAACTCTGTACTGTTCAGAGGCGTTAAGGTAGGCAAGGGTGCAAAGGTCAAGAACTGTATCCTTATGCAGGGCACTGTTGTTGGTGACAATGCTGAGCTTAACTATCTTATCACAGACAAGAACGTTTCTATCTGTGAAAACCATATCCTTACAAGCTCGCCACAGTATCCTATGTATGTAGGAAAGGGAGCTTCTGTATAAAAAGGTCGCAATGACTTAGGAAAGAGGGTTCGGATATGAACATACTTTATACTGCAAGTGAGGCTTTGCCTTTTATTGCTTCAGGTGGATTGGCTGATGTTGCAGGCTCACTGCCTGCGGCTATCAATGCCGAGGGTCACGATTGCAGAGTCGTGATACCTTATTACAGCTCTATCAGGCAGGAGCTTAAGGACAAGCTGACATATGTTACGAATTTCACTGTGCCGGTGGCATGGAGAAATCAATACTGCGGCGTTTTTACAGGCGTTGTGAACGGAGTGACTTATTATCTTTTGGATAATGAGTATTACTTCCAGAGAAACGGTCTGTATGGCTTTTATGATGATGCTGAGAGATTTATATTCTTCTCAAGGGCAGTTCTCGAACTGCTGAGATACATCGACTTTAAGCCAAATGTTATAAACGCCAATGACTGGCAGACGGCACTTGTTCCTGTTTATTATGATATTTTCTACCGCTATCAGCAGGGTTATGAGGATATCAAGACGGTATTTACCATACACAATATTCAGTATCAGGGACAATATGGCTTAGAACTTATCAACGATATTATGGGCATTCCGCTTTATCATACGGATCTGCTTTCATATGACGGTGATGTGAACTTTATGAAGGCTGCTATTGAAACGGCTGACAAGGTGACGACAGTTTCGCCAAGCTATGCTTGGGAGATACTTGATCCATGGTATTCACATGGTCTTGACAGAGAGCTTGTGAACAAGCAATACAAGCTTTGCGGAATACTCAACGGAATAGATCAGAAGATCTATGATCCTGCAACTGATCCTGTTATTGCTAAGAATTATAGTTTGAATGACAAGACGGGCAAGGCTGTTTGCAAGCATGCTTTGCTCAGCGAGCTTGGCATGGCACATGGAAAAGAGCCTGTTATCGGTATCGTAACGAGATTTGTTTCACACAAGGGTCTTGACCTTATCAAGTATGTGTTTGAGGACATCATCAGGCTTGGCTGCAAGTTTGCTATTCTTGGTTCGGGCGAGAAGATATACGAGGACTTTTTCAGCGAAATGCATTATCGTTATCCTGACAGAGTGGGTCTGACCATTGGTTTTGTGCCTGAGCTGTCCAAGAAGATATACGCTGGTGCGGATATGTTCCTTATGCCGTCGCAGAGTGAGCCTTGCGGTTTGGCTCAGATGATAGCTCTGAGATATGGTACTATACCTATCGTAAGAGAGACAGGCGGTTTGAGAGACAGTATCCATGATGCAGGCGACAAGAATGGAAACGGCTTTACTTTCAAGTCTTACAACGCACATGATATGCTTGACGCTGTTGTTAGAGCCAGGGCATACTATGATGACAAGATGAAGTGGGGCAGGCTTGTGAACACTGCGCTCAAGCAGAATTTCAGTTGGACAAAGTCCGCCAAGGATTACATTGCACTTTACAACGACATTCACTAAACACCAATATCCGTTTATTTTGCCTGATAAACGGGAAAGACCGTCCCTTATCTTAGGGGCGGTCTTTTTGTATTTATATAATTGTACGATTAATTGTACATTTATTTAGGGCTTTGTCAACAAACTGAAAGCGGACAGGTGTGTGCCTGTCCGCTTTGGTTTAATGCTGTTTTGTTCGCATTGCTTTCGCTTTTTCTTTCATTTTCTGACCCAAATAAGAGCCTATTTCCAACATTGCGGTGTATTTGTCGATACACACGATAACGTAAGATTCAGCGTATTTAGGGAATTTCAGGGTCAGCGGCCACATATGCTTGACTATCATATCCTCCTCACGCTTGCCTATCTCAAAATGCTGTTTCGCATTGTTGAGTGCGACCTTTGGGTGGGTCATTCCGTGAGGCATTTCGCCTTTTTTCTTCTCACGATCCCGCCAATCATAAAGAAACAGATCGTGAAGCAGACCTGCTCTTGCTGCGGATCTTGAATTTAGTCCCAATTTTCTGCAAACGAGATAGTTATAGTAGGATACATTGATGCAATGCTGATAGCAAGTCGTACTATAGTGATGACGAAAATTTTTCATTTCGTTTACAACATCGCTGTCAAGCAGGTCCTTTACAAACTCAAAATACTCCTTTGCTTCCTCGGAATTTTCAATGGAATATCTTGAACCGAAAGCCTTTGACATTTGCATGACCTCTTTTCGATAACTTATATGCAGGCGGCAATTTTGCTGCCCTTTTTACGGTTGGTGACTAATGTTTACCCCATAAGTTACCCCATTCAAGTTTGTTTTACCAAACTTACATTAACATTATAAACTTTTTTGTTCAAAATGTCAATAGGGAATGTATAACAATTTTATTACAAAAATATCGGGCTGTCTGCGTTAGCATGGCAGTCCGATAAAAAATTGGATGTCAGTAGTATTTTTCGTCATAAAATTTGGGGATAAAATCTTTGGCGGCGGAGGTGCGGCTTTGGACAAAACCCTCAAAACTGTATTTATTCACGGCGTCAATGACGGTGTTATACTCGAAAGTTGATGTCTTACGGCAAAGCTCTTTGTAGTCAAAGGCTTTATAAACGGGGGTGAACTGGCTCATAAGACTTATCATTATCTCGTCTTTGGCAAAGTTTTTGCCCAGCCACTCCATAAGCTTTATGGAGTCTTTACGGTGGGTAGGGAGGACAAGGTGGCGGACTATTGTGCCGCTCTGCATTATGCCCTTTTCGTCAAAGGTTGGCTTGCCTGAAAGCTCCGCCATTTTATGTATTGAAGCAGCGGCGTTTTCAAAATAGTCTGCGGCTTTGGAATATTTATCCGAAAGTGTAGGATCAAAATATTTAAGGTCGGGTAGAAATATCTGCACATAGCCACGAAGAAGCTCCAGCGTTTGGGGCTTTTCATAACCGCCGCTGTTATAGACCACAGGGATAGTGAGCTTATCTTTACAGAGGTCGAGTGCTTTGATTATTTGCGGAACGAAATGGGTGGGATTGACGAGGTTTATGTTGTTTGCGCCCATTGATTGAAGCCGCAGAAAAGTGTCTGCAAGTTCTTGTTCGGTAAGCTCAAAGCCTTTGCTCTGAGCGGATATCTCGTAGTTTTGGCAGAAACAGCATTTCAGGCAGCAGCCTGAGAAAAATACTGTTCCTGAGCCTTCTGTGCCGCTGATACAAGGTTCTTCCCACATATGAAGCTCGGCTCGGGCTATCCTTACTTTGGCAGTTTCACCGCAGAAGCCTTTATGCTCGTATCTGTTCACTTTGCACTCTCTTGGGCAGAGGGTACAGCTTTTAAGGATATCGTTCATGCCGCTGTGTCAACTCCGCCTATTTTGGTGTAGGAGTCAGAGGATAGGTCGCCTGATGAGTCTGTGTTTTCGTCAAGGGGGATATTGAACTGGAATGAATCTGTTATAAAATCGTCGTTCTGGAAGCAGGCTGTGAACGTGGTGCGCTTTGAATCGGCTGGGACAAGAAACTTGATCGTATAGGTCTTATCGTCTTCGTAGTCGCTTTCACCGGGGAAGAAGTTGTTTGAGAAAAACGAATTATCGTTTTCGTCATAGGCGGTGTTGTAGGCAAAGGTAAATTTTACCTGTCTGTTGCTATCGCTGATATTAACATCAAGGTCGAGGGCTATTTCCCATACTGTGTCACCGCTTATAATACCGCCTGAAAGGGAGTTTCTTTCCTCATCGGTCAGGTCGCTTACTTTGCGTTCGGTGAGGGTATAGCCTTGATACTGAACGCTGTAGGTACCGTCCTCAGCGTCTTGCGCTACATAGAGGTTGGAATGGTCGGTGTAGTCATCTTCGGCTTCACTATAGGTATTGTCATAATCGTAGTCATAGTTATAGTCGTCATATTTGCTTGAAATTATTTTTGATGAAACAAAGCCTATGATAGTTGGGAGGATAGCCATAAGGATTATTATGACCACAACGGCGGTGGCACAGCCTTTGCCGCCATTCTTTTTGTTAGAGTGGTTTATGTTCGTGGCGTTGAAGCTATAGGAGCTGTTGTTTGGGCGGTTATAGCTTGTACGCTGTTGGCTGTAGTTATTGAGGGCGGCAAGCTTTTCGGCTCTTGAATTTGAATAGCTTGGGGGAGGGGTCGGGTTTTTAGGTGGGGTATAGGTGCTTTGGAAATTCTCGTCCCTTGCTTCCTCTTTACGTTCCTCGGAAACGAAATCGTTCTTTTCTTCCTTGAAGGTGTCATTTTCAGACTGTCCGAACCAGCCGTCCTGCTCGTTATCGGCACGGAGATCATGAGAGTGCAGGTCATCTGAAAGGCTGTTACAGCTTATATCCTCGTCACGGGCTGTGAAGCACTCAGGACAAATTATCTCATCATCGCTTTTAAAGTGGTATCCGCAAATTCTGCATTTATTTCTGCTCAATTATTTCACCTCATTAATATACAAATTCCCAGCCCTGTTTTACAGGCTGACAAACGCACTTATAGCTCCAGCCTGACAGCTTTTCTGCGGCTGTTTGTGCGGAAGCGATATCGGGGAAAACTCCAAAAACGGCTGAGCCGCTTCCTGTCATAAGGGCGGAGAGAGCTCCGCTGTTTTTAAGCTCCTGCACTGCATGAGATATCTCATCACGGTCGGCGGCATATTCCAGCACATTGAAAAGGTTTGAGCATATGCCGAAAAGCTTTCCGCCACCGATATATCTCAGCAGGACGTCCATATTACAGCGTTTTGGGTTTGAAATGCTGTCATACTTTTTGAAAGCTTCGGGGGTGGAGATACCCACGTCGGGTTTTATTATTACGAAAGCGCAGTCGGGTGAGGGCAGGTTGCTCATTATTTCGCCAACGCCCTGACAGAGCCTTGTACCGCCTGTAATACAGAAAGGCACGTCTGCGCCCAGAGCCACGCCTATGGAGCAGAGCTGTTCATCGGTGAGCCTTGTATCAAACATGAAGTCCAAGGCTCTAAGGGTAGCGGCGGCGTCTGCACTTCCTCCGCCCATGCCGGCTTGTGAGGGGAGGTTTTTCTCCACATTCACTGTTATTTTACAGCCGAAGTCAATATGGGTGAAGTCGGCAAAGGCATGGTAGGCTTTTGTGATGATATTATCCTCGCCCTTTGGAAAGCTGTCAAGTTTGCAGGTAAGCTCTATGCCCTCGCCCTCAGAGAGTGTGAAGTCCAAGAGGTCGAAGCAGGACACTGACTGCATGACAGTATTTAGCATATGGTAGCCGTCATCACGTTTACCAACGATATCCAATGCAAGATTTATTTTTCCGTAGGCTTTTATTTTTAAATTACTGCACGTTACCATTTTTGATATCCTCTAAAAATTCTCCGATACGTTTGATAGCCTCTCTCAGGTGGTTAAGGGAATAGGCGTAGGAGACACGCACATAGCCCTCTCCGCACTCGCCGAAAGCATCTCCCGGCACGACGGCTACCTTTTTGGTGTACACAAGCTTTTCGCAGAAGTCGGTGCTTGTCATGCCTGTGCTTTTGATACAAGGGAAAACATAGAATGCGCCTTGTGGTGCAAAGCATTTAAGACCAAGCTTATTGAAAGAATCCACCACAAAGCGACGGCGGATATTATACTCGTTACGCATGGCATCTATATCCTTCTGACAACTGTGCATGGCAACGATAGCGGCATACTGGCTGACAGTAGGGGAGGACATGATAGCATACTGATGAAGCTTGAGCATTTGGGACACTATCTCTTTTGGTCCGCCAAGGAAGCCAAGCCGCCAGCCTGTCATTGCAAAGCTTTTGGAAAAGCCGTTTATGACGATAGTACGCTCACGCATACCCTCTATTTCTGCGATAGAGCAATGCTTGCCTGAATATGTAAGCTCGGAATATATCTCGTCTGAGGCTATCATGATATTGGTATCTTTAAGCACCTTTGCAATAGCTTCAAGATCTTCACGGCGCATTATCGCACCTGTTGGGTTATTAGGATAGGGCAGGACAAGGAGCTTGGTTTTGTCGGTTATTTTTTCACGAAGCTCGTCTGCTGTAAGTCGGAACTCGTTTTCTTCCTTTGTTTCTATGACCACGGGAACGCCGCCGCATAGGGAGACGATAGGACGATAACAGACAAAGGACGGTTCGACTATAAGGACTTCATCACCGGGTTGGATAAGGCATCTTATGGTAAGGTCGATAGCTTCAGAGCCGCCAACAGTGACGATTATTTCCTTATTAGGGTCATAGCTTGTGTGGATAGTACGCTGAAAATACTTGGCTATCTCTTCACGGAGTGCGATCAGACCTGCGTTTGCGGTATAGCAGGTCTTGCCTTTTTCCAAAGTTGAGATAGCTTCCTGACGTATGAGCCACGGAGTTTTGAAGTCAGGCTCGCCAACGCCAAGGGAGATAACGCCTTCTAGCTGCTGTGCGATATCGAAAAATTTTCTGATACCTGAGGGCTTCATTTCCTTTATGGCAGGGCAAAGCACTTTATTATAATCTATCATGGGGAGATCAAACCTCTTTCGTCTTTATCATCTGAGCTTATCATGATGCCGTTGTCTTTATAGACCTTTAGCACGAAGTGTGTGGCGGTGGACTGGACAGCGTCGATAGTTGCAAGTCTCTGGGAAACAAACTGTGAGATATCCCTGATGATTGCACCGTTCACGGCAACGATTATATCATAAGCACCTGACATAAGGCGGACGGACTCCACCTGCTCATAGCTTGCGATCTGGTTTGCTATCTCGTCAAAGCCTGACTGTGACTGTGGGGTGACTTTAAGTTCTATAAGAGCGAAAACTGAATTAGGGTCATAGGCACTTTCGTCAACGATCGCGGAATAGCCCTTTATTACGCCATCTGCTTCAAGCTTGGCGATATCCGCTGCAACCTGCTCTTCTGTTTTATCAAGAAGAACGGCAAGCTCGCTGTTTGTGATACGGGCGTTGTTTTTCAGTAATTTTATAAGCTGATCCATAAATAAGCCTCCTTTAGATTTATAAATATACATAATATATTATAACATATTATCTGTATGAACGCAAGTATTGTGATGTTAGAAATGAGTAATTTATCTGTCAGAATAGACAAAGGGGATGGTGAGAAAGCTTGTGGCGTGGGGGTCGTGGTATTGCTGAGATGTTGTGGGGGGGACGGGCGAACGTTGTTCGCCACTACAGATAAATTGCGGTCATGAGAAATTGTAGGGGCTGGAGTCCTTGACAGCCCATTTATCTTGGGTATTTGTTTTATGAGCTGTACAGTTATTTGGACTGTACAGCTTTTTATGTGTAAGGGGTGTGAAAATTGGGGCGGCGGTATTGAAATTATTATTTTGTTGTGATATAATTGTACTAACTAGAACTGTGTAAATTCAGGAAGGATCTTTATGAGTATAAACAGCAATGAGGGCAATGATTTTTGCAACAGATATAATGAGGTGCTGAAAAGCGATAAGAAAAAAATGATCGCTGCGGCTGCCGCTTGCACTATCGTTATGGGAGCAGGCTTTGGCGGGTATTTATACTATGGCGCTTATTATGCTTCGGGCTGGCACACACATGACGGCTCGACTTATTATATTGTCAAGGAGACGGGCGAAAAGGCGCTTGGCTATCAGATAATAGACAACACCTGCTATCTTTTTGACGACAAGGGCAACGCTATGGCTGACGGCTGGCATAAGTATCGTGGGGACACTTACTATGTCAAGGACGGCGTTGTTCAGCGTGGAAAAATGAAAATAAAGGGAGAGGAATACTATTTCTCTGAGGAGTCTGGCATTTTCAGGACGGGCCTTTGCGAGATAAACGGCGGTGAATACTATTTTGACGACCACGGCTTCCCTGACACGGGTTTTGACAGCGACGGCGGTTATTACTATGACGAGAGTGGCAAGCGTGTGACAGGCTGGGCAAAGATAAACAATGTTCAGTATTATTTTCTCAAGAGCGGTGAGATGGCCAAGGGCTTTGTTGAGATAGAGGGCAAGATATACTATTTTGATGATGACGACGGTCACATGGCCACAGGCTGGCAGGACATTGACGGAAAGAAGTATTATTTTTCTGAGAGCGGTGCTGTTCACAAGGGCTGGATGGAGCTTGAAAAGAAGTATTATTATTCTGATGAAGCTACAGGTGCTTGCGCTCAGGGCTTTGCGGAGATAGATGGTGAGAGCTATTATTTTAATGATAGCTGTGAAATGGTCAAGGGCTGGATAACAATTGACAAGAACAGATATCATTTTGCTGATGACGGTAAAATGACTAAGGGCTGGTATGAAGAACCGCCTGAGAAGTATTATTTCAAGGGCGACGGCTCGGCAGGCAAGGGCTTTACCAAGATCAAGGACAAGTATTATTACTTTGATAAGAAAAATCGCCTCCTCTCCGGCTGGAACGAGATAGGCGGAAATGTTTATTACTTCGGCAGAGGCGGCGTTGTGGCTGACGGCTGGGAGGATATTGACGAAGATACTTACTATTTTGACAAAACGACCCATGTGGCGGCAACAGGTTGGACGAATACGGATCAGTACACTGATGATGAGAAAAAGAAAATAAAAGAGTTCAAATCCAATGTTTCAAAGCTTGTGAAGTTTGAGAAGGACGATTACAAAAAGGACGAGAAGCCTGACGAAAAAGAGACCCAAAAGCTTGAGGAGCTTGCAGACAAATTCGGTGAAAAGACATTCAATGCTTATGACAGAAAGGTTTATGAAAAATTCGGCGGGGCGGTGTTCTATCAGTATTATTTCTACTCTGATCACACTCTTTGCACCGGATTTCATAAAATAAACGGCTATTACTTCTACTTTGATGAGGAAACCGGCAAGAAGGCTACGGGCTGGAAGACCATTGACGGAAAGAGATATTATTTTGGTCTGACAGGTGCGGCGGCTGTTGGCGAATTTGAGGAGGACGGGGACAAGAAATACACCTTCTCAAACGAGGGCGTGCTTGCAGACGGGATCGTTAAGATAGACGCTGAATGGAAGTTCAAGAAAGAGGACGGCTCTTGGGCTAAGTCGGAGTTTGTTACTTCAAAGGGAAATATTTACTACATTGGCGAGGACGAGGCTGCACTTACAGGTTGGCACACTATTGAAGACAAGCTGTATCATTTTGACAATGACGGCAAGCTTTCAAAGGGACTGTTCAGTGATGATTCAGGGCTTTACTACATTGACAAGAATGGTGCTCAGAAAGACAAGTGGGTAACAGCCGGTGACAAGACCTATTATTTTGACGGCGATGGCAAGGCAGTTTCAGGCTGGAGAGAAATAGACGGAACGGAGTTTTATTTTGACAGCGATCATGTTTTGCAGAATGAATGGACGACTATTGCAGGAAAAAAATATTTCCTGCAGAATGGTGTTGCGTTGAGAGGTCCTGTGTACATTGACGACAAGTATTACAACTTCGGTGAGGACGGATATCTAAAGTCCGGCTGGGTAAGCTGGCGTGGGCAGAAGTTCTACAACAACAAGAACGGCACTGTTGTGACAGGTTGGAAGAAGATAGGCGGAAAGCGTTATTATTTCAATGATTATGGCATGATGCTTATAAACACTACTGTTGACGGATATAACATTGACAATGACGGAGTTGCGCATAAGGCAAAGTAGCAATAAAAAGGACTGCTGTGGTTTTAGACAGCAGTCCTTTTGGTTTTGTATCAAATTTTTTCAAGCAGGCAGACCGCTGTGGCGGATATGCCTAGTTCCTCGCCTGTGAAGCCTAGTTTTTCTTCGGTGGTGGCTTTAACTGATATCTGTGAAATATCGCAGCCGCAGGCTTCTGCTATACGCTCCCGCATGGAGGTGATATACGGGGCAAGCTTCGGCTTCTGTGCGCAGATAGTGGAGTCTATATTGCCTATTTTCCAGCCTTTTTCGGTCATAACACTTATGACTTTTTCCATGAGCTTCATACTGTCTGCACCCTCATAGTCGGGGTCGTTATCAGGGAAAAGCTTGCCGATATCTCCCAGTGCCAATGCACCAAGTATGGAATCCATTATGGCGTGGGCAAGGACGTCTGCATCGGAATGTCCTAAAAGTCCCTTTTCATATGGTATATCCACGCCGCCGAGAATGAGTTTTCTGCCCTCGGTCAGTCTGTGGACGTCATAGCCGTGTCCTATACGCATTTTTGTTCCTCCTGTCCTAAAAATCGTACTGTTATATTTCCTCGTAGTTGCCTAAAAATTTGAAATATGAAAGTTCTGAATTAAGCTCGCTCATGAGCTTTGCCACGTCCGGAGAGGTTATTGCTCCCTCAAAATCGAGATAGAAAACAACGTCAAAATCGGTGTTTGCGATAGGGCGGCTCTCTATCATGGAAAGGTTAAGGCCTGCCACGGAGAATTTGGTGAGAAGTCTGTAAAGTGCAGATGAGGTATGTGGCAGTGCCAAGGACACTGACACGATATCAGCATTTTCCGAGCAGAGAGTCTCCTTTGAAATGAGAATAAATTTTGTGTAATTCTCGGCGGCGTTGGCTATATTATGCCTGAGTATCTCAAGATCGTTCTGCTGTGCGCAGGCTTCTGAGCAGATAGCGGCATAAGGTTCATTGCTTTCTTTTATGTAGCACGCCGCAAGGGCAGTATTTGCGTATTTATGGCTTTTAAGTCCGTTCTGAGAAAGAAACTCAGAACACTGGCTGAGCGCCTGCTCGTGGGAATAGACTATTTTGATATCCTCAAAGCGTGTGCCTTTTTTTACGGCAAGACAGTGGGAGATCTTTACCTTAGTTGCTGCGCATATCTTGAAGTCATGCTTTTTCATAAGCTCGTAGGTCTGACCAACTGAGCCTGCGGTGGAATTTGCTATGGGAAGTATGCCGAAATCCGCTGAGCCGTTTTCAACTGATGAAAAAACGTCCTCAAAATCTTCAAAGAACATTGGCTCAAAGTCGTTGAATATCTGCTTGCAGGCTATATGTGAATATGAGCCTGTGGTACCCGGTACAGCGACTTTTTTATGACCTGTCAAGTCCAACTTTTTGTACTCTATCTTATCTGAGTCTGCAAAAAACTCCTGGTACTGACGGCACTTTGAAATATCCATGATGTTTTGGAAGAACACTCTTGACGCACTTTCCAAGCCCTTTGGTGAGCTTTCTGTTACATGGTCAAGTATCTCGTTTTCACGCTTGCTCTGAAAAACAGGCATATTGTTTGCTATCTTATACTCAGCCACCTTAAAGCTTATCTGCATACGCTTATTGAAAAGCTCCTGAAGCTGGTTGTCTATATCGTTTATTTCATTCCTTAATTCCTGAAGATCCATTTTTACGCTCCTTAACAGACAGAATGATATTATTTTACCATATTTTCTGCCTTTATTCAAGAACTATTTTGTTAATTAAGGCTTTATCGAGTTTGGAAAATGGGATAACGGGCGGAGGGGTGATATCGGTCTGGGTGAGTATTTTTTCGAGCCAAACCATATGATAGCATCTATTGAACTTAAAGGCACATCTATGGAACGTACCTATTATAGTATAGCCCATTTTTTCATGGAACTTTACGCTGTCAAAGGTGAGATACTCGTCTTCTTTTTCGGGATAGGCGACGCAGGCATAGAGGTTTGTTATATGCTGTGCCGAAAGGAGCTTTTCAAGGGCGGAGTAGAGCTTTGCACCTATGCCTTTGCGGTGAAGCCCTTTTTTTACATAGACTGTGACCTCCACTGACCAATCATAGGCGGCTCTGTTTTTGAAAACACCTGCATAGGCGTAGCCTGCTATTTTGCCGTTTTCTACTGCGGCTATGTAGGGATAATTTGCGGATAGGCGGCGGATTCGGTCGGAAAACTCCTCCACAGAGGGGACGTCATACTCGAATGTTATGGCGGTGTTCTCAACGTAGGGACGGTATATTTTAAGAAGCTCGTGAGCGTCCTTCTCGGTAACTGTTCTTATTATCATAGCGTTCTCCTTATAGTACCATTAATACTGTGCCTGCAGTGATAAGCACCGCACCTATGGCTGATTTTACTGTGAAGTCCTCGTGGAGAAATATCACTGCAAGGATAAGGGTGATGACAACGCTGAGCTTGTCTATGGGGGCGACCTTTGAAACGCTGCCCATTTGGATAGCCTTATAATAGCATAGCCACGAAGCACCTGTTGCAAGTCCTGAAAGGATAAGAAATACCCAGCTTTTTCTGCCTATAGAGCCTATGCCGCTTTGTGTGTGGGTGATGAACACCATGAGCCATGCCATAGCAAGCACAACGCAGGTACGCAGTGCGGTGGCAAGATTTGAGTTTACTCCTTCAATGCCGACCTTTGCAAGGACAGAGGTGAGCGCTGCGAAAACAGCGGAGAGAAGCGCAAACATGAACCACATAATACCACTTTCTTTCATGAAAAATTGTTTGCTCATGCTTTATTATAGCACCTAGAGGTGCTTTTTGCAATAGAATGAGCGGCAGGACGTGATATTTTACATCAGACCTGCCACTTATGCTTAGTTATTTGCGGCAAATATTTTTATTGTTCGTGAAAGTGCTGTTACCTGCTGAGGGGTACTGAATGCAGAGGGTGAGAAACGCACTGTGCCTTGCTCTATTGTGCCGAGGGTGGTATGGGTGACGGCGGCACACTGAAGTCCTCCACGGAGGGCGAAGCCTTTTTCGCTGAGATAGGAGGCGATCTCAGCGGAAGGGATATCACCGATGTTAAATGAAAGTATGGGGACTTTCTTTTGGTCTGCTTCATAGAACTTTATTTTGTCTATGTCTGAAAGCTGTTCGTAGAGCTGTTTGCAGAGTTTTTCTTCGTGGGCTTTTATTACGGCAGGGGTCTTTTGACGTACGAATTTTAGTCCCTCGCCAAGACCGATTATACCCACTGTGTTAATTGTGCCGCTTTCAAGCTTTTCGGGGAGGAAAGGAGTCTGTTCAAGCAGGGCGGAGGTCGCACCTGTGCCGCCCTCGATTATGGTAGACAGAGAATATTCGCCGTCTGAGATAAGAAGCCCTGTGCCTGTTGGTCCGTAGAGGGCTTTGTGACCTGCGGTGCAGAGAAAGTTGAAGCCGTCTGAGAGAGAAAGCTCCAAAAGCCCGCAGGCTTGTGCGCCGTCGGCTATAAAGCATATGCCGTGGGCTTTGCAGAGGGCGGCTAATTCATGGTATGGCATGAGCCTGCCTGTGACGTTTGAAGCCACTGTACAGCAGATACACTTAGTTTCGGTGGTTATAAGGCGGCGGAAGTTTTCTACTGTTTCGCTGTCTGTTTCCCCTGTTCGGGCAATAGAATATTTCACACCTCTTGTTTTTGAAAGGGCATAGACGGGTCTTGCTACTGCGTTATGCTCGTGGTCTGAGATTATCATATGACCACCGTACAGCATGACACCTTTTATCGCCATGTTAAGGGCATGGGTACAGTTGGCGGTGAAAGCAACGTTCTCGGTCTGTGCTCCAAACATTTCTGCTGCCTGCTGTCTGACGGTGAATATCTTTTCGGACACTCGCATGGAAAGCTTGTGACCGCTTCTGCCCGGGTTGCCGCCATAGCGTTCTACTGCCTGAGCAACGGCTCTTGCTACGGCAGGGGGCTTGGGGTAGGTGGTGGCTGAGTTATCAAAGTTTATTATGCTTCGGGTGTTTATTTTTCTCACCTCTTTTGCTCGAATATCACGTTTCTGAATGGTATGCGCTCTTTTTCAAGTATGGCGGTTATTTCTTCTGTGGGTGCGGTGACGGCTATGGAGTAGCCGCAGCCTGTGCCAAGGTCCTTCGGGGTGCGCTGTATTTCGCAGTAGTATTTTAAACTGTTCAGCAAGTTTTTTGCTTTCATTGCATAGGTTATGGAAGTCATGGCTATAAGACTCTTTTTCATTTTTGTTGCTCCTTTATGCTGTACTTGTCCGTATACGCTTTTACGAATACACTTCAGTATATGCCGTTCACTGTTTGAGGGTGAACGCTGAAAGTTTTGTGAAAGGTAGGTGAAATTTGATAAAAGTTAATAGTCAGTTTAAATTTCGGGTGTACTATTTATATTATAATATAAAAAAGAAAAGAGGTAAAAGCTTATGAACGGATTTATGTATAAGGTAGCGAGATTTTTTCAGGGCAGATATGGTATAGACAAGCTTTTTTACGGCATTTGCGGTGTGGCTGTGGTGCTTAGTGCGGCGAATTTGTTTGTAAGGTCGCTTATTTTACAGCTTATGGTATACGCTGTGCTGGTGCTGGCGGTAGTGAGGGCGATGTCGAGAAACTGCCAGAAGCGATACGAGGAGAACATGAAGTTTGAGAGGGCTTTCGGGGGAATCGGCAGGAAATTTTCATTCTGGAAGAGAAAGTTCGCTGACAGAAAGACCCATGTTTATATAAAGTGTGGTGTATGCAAAAAGACGTTAAGGCTTCCAAAGGTAAAGGGTGAACATACTGTGAAATGCCCTAACTGTGCAAATAAGTTCAAGGTGAAGATCTGACCTGTTGCGGAATTTGCGGAAATGTGCTATACTATATAATATAGTATGATACTGTAGGGGTGCAGGGACAATGGGAATGGGCTGTCTAGGACGCCAGCCCCTACGGGAGTGTGTCAGACACGATTTTTTTGCGAAAAGGGAGCGGCAGGAATGCAGAAAGTAAATTATCAGAAAATGCTGGAGGGCATTATAAAAAAACACGAGGAAAAGGGCGACGTGCCGACTTTGCTTTTGCATAGCTGTTGTGCGCCGTGTTCGTCTTATGTGCTTGAATATCTGTCGCAGTATTTTAAGATAACTGTGTTTTACTACAATCCGAACATTTATCCCCGTGAGGAGTACGATAAGCGTGTGGCGGAGCTTCAAAGGCTTATTGCACAAATGCCTATGAAAAATCCTGTTACGTTCGTGGAGCGTGGGTATGACGAGGGTGAGTTTTTTCAGGCTGTTAAGGGCTTTGAGGATATACCTGAGGGTGGGGAGAGATGCTTTCGATGTTACAGGCTCAGGCTTGAACGGACGGCTCAGCTTGCCAAGGAGCTTGGTATGGACTATTTTACTACAACGCTGTCTATTTCACCATACAAGAATGCTCAGAAGCTCAACGAGATATCGGAGGAGCTTGGGGAGATATATGATGTAAAGGCACTTCCTGCGGATTTTAAAAAGCGTGAGGGCTACAAACGTTCCATTCAGCTTTCAGCAGAATACGGGCTTTACAGGCAGGATTACTGCGGCTGTATCTTCTCAAAAAGAGAGCGTGAAAGACTGAATACGATTACAACAAAATCTGAATAAATATAAAAATATTAACGTTATGTAGAATGCTTGTGCATACTATGGCAACATATCTGGCTATATATAGCAAAAATAATATACAGATTTGTGAAAAATGGCTAAAGATATGTGGTTAATTTGTGAAAAACGTTTATTGAAATACTTGTAAATGTGTGTTACAATAAAGGCAAGATGTATGTTGAGGAGATATCGCTCAATATGTATCTAAAAAATTATTAACAAAAATGGAGGAAAAACAAATGAAAATCTCTAAGATTTTGGCTGGTATGTCAGCTATGGCTCTCGCAGCTTCAATGATGACTATCGGTGCTTCCGCAGCTATCACAGGTGCTGATAAGGACGGAAATATGATCTATGATGTTAAGACTCTTACTGAGGCAAACAATATCAAGATCAGCGACGTTTATGGCGTTAGAGCTTACTTCTCTGATTCAGCAGCAGGTGTTGTTGAGCAGGGCGCAGGTGGCGGATTTATTTTCAGCTCTAAGAGCAACAACTGGAATCAGAAGCAGTGGTGCAATGGTTGCGGTGAAAGTGAGACACACGACATTCAGTATGATGCAAATACAAAGTCTATCACAAGACTTGAGAAGACTCCTTTCTGGACAGACGTTGACGTTTCAGATACAGAGGGTGAGTACGCTAAGATCGCTTTCAGCGAGTGGTGGGGCGGAGACATCGACTTCTCTAAGATCGTTCTTCTCGACAAGGACGGCAAGGAGATCGAGGGCACTGACGTAAACCCAGGTGGAAACTCTGTTGACCTCAGCGCATATGATGCTACAGAAGTTACACTCGCAGGCAATGGTAAGGCTAAGGTTGACACTGGTAAGGTAAGAGTTAACGTTAACAATCCTTGGGGCGAAGACGTTGACAAGCTCATCACACCTGCTGATTTCGAGGGCGTTGACGCTATTGCTGTAACAGCTGAATTTGATGCTATCACAGATCCTGTTGATTTCGCTATCAACTTCGCTATCTTCTCAGACAATGGTCCTCAGTACTGGGGCGAGGGCAACGCAGCTAACAAGGGTTGCTCAACAGAGGCTGTAACAGTTAACGCTGACGGCTCATACACATTCCTGCTCAAGTTTGACGAGCCACTCACAGTAGACGGCGATCTTTTCCTTGATCTTCAGTCTGCATTCGAGGCTGCAACAGATGACGATATTCCTTTTGCAGCTAAGGTTACAAGCGTAAAGGCTCTTACACTTAAGGACGCTCCAGCTCCTTCTGAGTCAACAGCTGATTCTACAGAGTCAACAGATTCTGACGAGTCAAAGGTTATTCTCACAGATTCTTCGGACTCTAAGACTAACTCTGCTGCTACATCTTCTAAGGCTGCTAACAACGCATCTAACACAAACCCAAGCACAGGCGCTGCTGCTCTTGCTGCTGTAGGTGTTGCACTTGCTGGTGCTGCTGTAGTTGCTACTAAGAAGAGAAAGTAATCTGTAATTCAGATAATTCTTACTTAGAATAATTAAAGACCTGTCTTTCGGGACGGGTCTTTTTTTGTTGCTTTTTTATCGAAGTGGTGGTATAATTGATCTATAAACTGCGGAGGTGTTTTTTATGCGTATAGTTTTTGATGATATTAAAGAGAGCCTTGCACCGAATTTCAAGGGCGGCGAGAAAAGCTTTGCAAGCAGGGCTTTTTCTGACGGAAAGAACAAGATGATGAAAGGCAGGCTCGTGCCGGGGGCTTCTATCGGTCTGCACAGACATGAGGGCAACTGCGAGATGATATATGTTCTTGAGGGCAGCGGCAAAATGCTTTATGACGGCGGTGAGGAAAGACTGTCGGCAGGAGATTTCCATTACTGCCCCGAAGGTCATGAGCATAGCTTTATCAATGACGGCGACAGCGACCTTGTGTTTATTGCAGTTGTGCCAGCTCAGTAGATTTTTGCAGCTTTGTATCTGTGAAATAGTGGGTCAAAATGGCTCTGTAGTCTGAGCCTTTTTCTGCCATGGCGTTTGCACCGTACTGGCTCATTCCTACGAGGTGTCCGAAGCCGTGAGAGGTGAAAGTGAATTTTGTATTGGCAAAGGTAAACTCGAAACATGGCGAGGAAATATCAAGGATATCGCAGAATGTGTTGGGCTGGATATCATAGCCACAGACGGTCAGGTTCGTTACATAGCCTATGCCGTCTGTTTTTGTTTTGAGCCAACTATCAGCATTGGCGAGGGGAGTAAAATTAATATCGGGGAAGCGGTCAAGAAGCTTGTCTTGAAATTCCTTGGCGGTGAGTGTCTGGGTGCATTCTGTGGCGGCAAGGTCTTTGTCAGCGGAGCTGTCTACTGACAGAAGATATGGGATATCCTCTCCCCATGCGTTTTTGGCGGATTGGGTATGACCGCTTGAGGCGGCGTGAAAGGCGACGATTATCGGTTCGCCTTTATAGGTGAGTATTTCGTTTTCCACTGACTGCACGGCTGTCTTTACCTTTTTGTATGCCTTTTCATAGTCGCTGCCGTAATATTCTTTGGCTGCCTTTTCGGTGAAATAGCTTTGGTAGAGGGTGCTGTCATCGCTGATGAGTGCGCCTTTTAAGGCGGGAGTAGGCGACTGGGATTCGGAGAGCTGTCGGCGGCATATGTAGGTATGGGCGAGGACGGCTTGCGCTTTCAGGGCTTCTTCGTCAAAGTCCGCAGGCATTTGTGCAAGCACTGAGCCTATCATATATTCTTCAAGGGTGAAGTCTTTGGTCTTGCCGCTTTCGGTGAAATATACGGCTATTTTTTCTTTTTCTGAAAATGCAGGTTTCGATGCGGACTCGTTTGGGCGAAGAAATACTATGGTCGGTATTATTATAAGGATAACAGCAAATACTGCCATTATCTGTATCAGGTCTTTCATATGGTTTGTCCTTTCTTTTTTGGGGTACTATATTATATTCATGCAGTGGAGCAAATATTCATACAGGGCGAATTTTTGTACTGCAAATTTTTAAATGGCGGAGATATGCGGTTTTGATTTGACAGGTTATCTTAATACTTGACAAAAATCTGAAAAAGGTGTATAATATAACTTATATTTATAATCTACTTGAAAGCGAGATGATCTATTCAATGATAAATAATGCAGCAAGGTCGCTTTTATGCGAACAGTTTATAGCAAACAATACTATTGACCCTAAGCTTTATGACAGATATGTGGTAAAAAGAGGCTTGAGAAACTCTGACGGTACAGGTGTTATGGCTGGTCTTACTAATATCTGTAACGTACATGGATATGTGGTAAACGAGGGTGAGAAATCTCCTATTCAAGGTCAGCTTATCTTCCGTGGATACAACATCAATGATCTGGTGTCCAACGCTCAGAAGGAGAACCGTTTTGGTTATGAGGAGATAGTGTATCTGCTGCTCATGGGCGATCTGCCTAACAGGGAGGAGCTTACTGCGTTCAAGGGAATGATGGCTGAAAACAGACCTTTCCCTGACAACTTCTTTGAGGACATGATACTTAAAGCTCCGTCAAAGAACATCATGAATAAGATGGCAAGAGCGATACTGGCTCTATACTCATATGACGATAACCCTGAGAATCGTTCTCCTGAGTATGAAATGGCTACGGCTATCTCTATAATCTCTAAATTGCCTAACATCATGGTTTCGGCTTATCAGGTAAAGAAACGCTGTTATGACGGTGAAAGCTTGTTCATGCACCCTCTGATACCTACACATTCTACTGCGGAGATGATACTGTCGGCACTGCGTCCGGACAGACAGTTCACTGAGGAAGAGGCTAAGATACTTGATCTGTTACTTATGCTCCACGCTGAGCATGGCGGAGGAAATAACTCTACCTTTGCCTGCCGTGTGCTTACTTCTTCAGGCACTGACCCATATTCTGCATACTCTGCGGCTATCGGTTCACTGAAAGGTCCACGTCACGGTGGCGCTAACCTTAAGGTGGCGGCAATGCACCAGTGCATAAAGGACAACGTTCAGAACTGGGAGGACGAGGGCGAGATCGCTGATTTCCTCACAAAGATACTCAACAAGGAAGCTTTTGACCACACTGGTCTTGTTTATGGTATGGGTCACGCTGTTTACACATTGTCTGACCCTAGAGCTGTCATACTCAGAGAGAATGCCAAGAAAATGGCTGAGAACACTGAGTTTGAGAGAGAATACAAGCTTCTTGAAGCGGTGGAAAGACTTACTCCTGAGCTGTTCAAGAAGATCAAGGGCAGTGACAAGGCGATGTGCGCTAACGTTGATATGTACTCGGGCTTTGTTTACAGTATGCTGGGTATTCCTGAGGATCTTTACACGCCTATGTTCGCTGTTTCAAGAATGGCAGGCTGGTGCGCACACAGATTTGAAGAGCTTGTAACAGGCAAGAGGATAATCCGTCCTGCATACAAGGCTATCTCAGGTGAGAAGAAGTATATCCCATTGGACGAAAGATAAGCAAAATAATTTTTACCTGTTCCTATGGACGGAAAAAGGCTTGAAATATTTTTGTATATATGATATAATAGAATCGGGTATATGCCCGGTTCTATTTTTTTGTTTGGTGTATCAGGAGGGATCGCTTGAAAAATCTTAAATTGGCTGCTGTTTGTCTTTCTTGTCTTACTATGACAGGCTGTTCGGCACTGAATTTTTCTGTTGAGGGACTTATAAACGCCCCGAAGCTTACCTCTGAGCAAAGCGAGATACATCAGGCGCTTATCGAGAGCGTGGGCAGCAATATAACTCTGAAATATCCTAAAAACGGTGAATATCGCTCGGCTTATGTTATCGCAAATATCGACGATGAGCCTACGGACGAAGCTATGGTCTTCTATGAGTACACTTCAAACGGATCTGAGGAGGACGGCTTGAGGGTGAACATTCTCGACAAGGACGAGGACGGCAAGTGGTATTCTGTGAAAGAGCTTGCAGGCGCAGGCACTGACATAGATCAGGTCATTATCTCGCCTATGGGAAGCAATAACCAGACGGACGTTTTTGTGGGATATCAAAATCTTACTAATGATGAAAAGACTATGGAGATATACAGCTATACCGACGGAGATTTCAAGCGTGTGGCGCTTGATACTTATTCGGTGCTGGAGCCTTTGGATATAAACAATGATGGTTATATAGAGCTTATCACCATTCAGAGAAGCACCAATAATGATACAGGTGCGGTGACGGCAAAGGCTTCTATGCTCAACATGAAAAACAATGAGATAACCCGTGGCGAGAACGTTGATATGTGCGATAATGTGACTTCTTATGTGTCATCAAAGACGGGAATGCTTGACAGTGGCAGGCGTGCTATTTTTATTGACGGACTGACTGCTGACGGAAAATTGCAGACGGAGATAATATACTACAGATATTCGGGACTTCAAAATCCTATGCAGCTTAGAAGCGAAAAGCTGCTGCCTTTATGCACAAGACCAGCGGGCTACTACAGTGAGGACATGGACGGCGACGGTGATGTGGAGATACCGTCAACTTCGCCTATGGTGGGTTATGAAAACGCTGTGGCAGACGAAATGCTCTATATGACTACATGGAGCGTTTACGAGGATTTTTATGATCTGAAAACAAAATACACAGGCTATTATGCCATATCTGACGGATATTTTGTAACGTTCCCAAAACGCTGGAACAGTTCTGTTACGGTGAAAAAGGACAGCGACACAAACGAGCTTGTTTTCTATAAATACACGGGAGATATAAACGAGAGCAACGAGGAGATAATGCGTATCGCTGTGTCTTCAAAGAATGATTCGGAGGATTATATCTCTGACGGATATGAGCTTATCGACAGCAAGGGTCAGCTTGATTATTTTGTGAAGCTTCCTCTTGACAGGCGTGAAAAGCTCATACCGACTATTGACGAAATTCAGAATAATTTTTACATAATAAACTGATCTTGGAGAGGAGTAAATGTAATGAAAAGAGTTTTGGTTTGCGAGGACGAAGATTCAATTAGAGAATTTGTGGTCATAAACCTTGTAAGAAGCGGTTACGAGGTAGTTGACGTAAACTGCGGTGAGGACGCTCTCAAAGCCTATGACGAAAAGGACGGCGGTTTTGACGTTGCTCTGCTTGATATTATGATGCCCGGCATCGACGGAATGCAGGTGTGCAAGAAGATAAGAGAGAAAAGCAACACTATCGGCATTATCATGCTTTCGGCAAAATCACAGGAAATGGATAAGATATCATGCCTTATGAGCGGTGCTGACGATTATATCACAAAGCCGTTCTCTATTTCTGAGCTTATTGCAAGAGTTGACGCTGTTTGCAGGCGTGTAAATCGTTCAGGCTCTAAGCCTGAGGAGGCTTCACAGATAGTTTCAGGTCCATTTACGCTTAATCTTAAGAGCAGAACTGTTTTCAAGAACGGAGAGCAGATAGACCTTACACAGGTGGAGTATCAGATAATGGAGTATTTCTTCAAAAATCAGAATACTGCACTTGACCGTTCAAGTATACTCAATCACATATGGGGCGAGAGCTATTACGGCGACGATAAGATAGTGGACGTGAATATCAGAAGAATAAGAATGAAGATAGAGGACGAGCCTTCTAATCCTAAGTATATCCTTACTATATGGGGCTTTGGCTACAAGTGGGCAGGCGGCTCTAACTGAGCTGTGAAAACATGATGAACGGAGTTTTTATCAGTTGAGCGGAAAAAAAAGAAAAAGCGGCAGACTCAGTATCACACAGCACTGGCTGAGAAATAATCTCGGGGTGGTCGTGGGAATACTTGTGGTGCTTGAAATACTGCTTATCGTGGTGGTTAGGAATTATTACTACAGCTCCACAAGGCAGTATCTTACATCTAAAATGAAGATAGTCACCACGGCGGTAGTGAACGCTTCAGGTGACGAGCAGACTAACTATAATTCTCAGATACGCTCCCTTGTGGAAAGCTATGACGAGAAAGACAAGATAGAGCTTATGGCTATCAAGACCGACGGTGAGGTCGATGTTACATCATCAGGCTTCTCTCCCTCGGAGAATGACAACATGACCGATTATGAGGACGCAAAGAAGTCCGACACGGGAATAGGCACACAGATATATGAGCTGTCAACAGGGGAAAAGGTCATGGCGATAACGTCGGTCATATCCCCGAAGGGAAGCGAATATGAAGCACTGAGAATGTTGTCTTCCATGAAAAATATCGACCATCAGATTTTTATTATGTCTATGATAATCACGGCTATTGTTGTGGCTGTCATAATGCTCATGTTTTTCTCGGGAATGTTTTTTATCAAATCTATTGTTTTGCCTATAAGAAGCATAAACAGCATAACAAGGCGGTATGCTACGGGAGATTTCAGCGAACGTCTTGAAAAGAAACGAAATGACGAGCTTGGCGAACTTTGCGACTCTATCAACTACATGGCGCAGGAGCTTTCTAATACAGAACAGATGAAGAACGAGTTCATATCCTCTGTATCTCATGAGCTGAGAACTCCGCTTACCGCTATAAGGGGCTGGACGGAAACTGTTACCAGTATGTATGAGGACAAGGAAACCTTCAAGAAGGGTATGAGGGTCATCACAAGTGAGACGGAGAGGCTTTCGCAAATGGTTGAGGAGCTTCTTGACTTTTCGAGGATACAGGACAACAGACTCACGCTTATTATGGATACTATAGATATTCTTGCGGAGCTTGGGGAAACTGTGCTTATCTATCAGGAGAGAGCCAAGGCGCTTGGTATAACACTCAATTACTACGAGCCGAAAATGCTGCCGTTTGTTTACGGCGACAAGAACAGGCTTCGTCAGGTATTCATAAATATTGTGGACAACGCTATCAAATACTCCAACAAGGGCGACACTGTATCGGTGGAGGCTTATGAGGAGGACAATGAGGTATGTATTTCCATTTCCGATACGGGCATGGGAATATCAAAGGAAGACCTGCCAAAGGTCAAGACGAAATTCTTCAAGGCAAACCACACAAGACGTGGTTCGGGAATAGGTCTTGCGGTGGCAGACGAGATCATTCATCGGCATGGCGGTACGCTGGAGATAAACAGTGAGCAGGGAGTAGGTACAACAGTGATGATAACGCTCCCTTGTATCGAGCAGAAGAAAAAGCCTGACAATCAGGCAACTGTAGACGTGGAGCTTATTTCTTCTGAGCCTATCGAAAACAACGACAACGTGCAGTAGACGCACACACCGCCTTGAAAGGAAAGAAAATGAGCAGTAAAGCACAAAGCAAGGAAAAATTTAAGTCAAAGATCGGTGGACAGGCTGTTATCGAGGGCGTTATGATGCGTGGCATTGACAAGGCGGCTATGGCTTGCCGACTGCCTGATGGCACCATAGACCTGGAGGAGTGGGCGATAAAAGGCGGAAAAGATACGCCTTGGTACAGGAAAACGCCTTTTGTGAGAGGCATTTTCAGCTTTCTTACTTCTCTTATAGACGGCTACAAGTGCCTTACAAGATCGGCTGAGAAGCAGATGACGGAGGAAGATGAGGAGGAGCAGACCAAGTTTGAACAGTGGCTGGACGATAAGCTTGGGGACAAGCTCGGTCCTATCATCACGGCGATATCTATGGTGCTGGGTGTGGGTCTGGCGATATTGCTGTTTATGTATCTGCCGTCGCTGGTGTCTAAATTCATAAGCAAGTTCATTGACCTGTCGGCTTTTGGAAAGAATCTTATCGAGGGAATACTGAAGATAGCTATATTCATAGGCTACACGGCTTTGACTGCTCTTACTAAGGATATAAGGCGTACATATGAATATCACGGTGCTGAACACAAGACTATCGCTTGCTATGAGCATGAAGAAGAGCTGACGGTTGAGAATGTGAAGAAATACACACGTTTTCACCCTCGCTGCGGAACGAGCTTTATTTTCCTTGTGCTGTTCATAAGCATTTTTGTAAACACAATATTCAGAGTATCATGGGCAAACATTTTTCTGAGAGTTGTTATAAAGATAGCGCTTCTGCCTATCGTTACGGGTATTGCTTACGAGCTTATAAGGCTTGCGGGAAAATATGACAATATTTTCACTAAGATAATCTCTGCACCGGGTCTGTGGATACAGAGGATAACTACAAGCGAGCCTGATGAAAGTCAGATAGAATGTGCTATAGCGGCACTGAAAGCTTGTATACCTGAAAATAAGGAAGATGACAAATGGTAAAAAAGAAACTGTTTGATAAATGTGTGGGACTGCTTGAAGAAAGCGGTCTTGGTGAGAACGCTGTCTGCGAGGTCACATGGGTGTTTGAAGATGTGGCTGGGGGGGAGGATATCACTCCTGAGCAGGAAAAGCGTATAAGCGACATTGTCACACGTCGCTGTGAAGGCTATCCTTTGCAGTATCTCCTTGGACAGTGGGAGTTTTATGGTCTGCCTTTCAAGGTGGGCGAGGGCGTGCTGATACCACGTCAGGACACGGAAACTATTGTTGACACGGCTTTGAAGATGTTTGCAGGCAAGAAGGATATCACTGTTATAGACCTTTGTTCAGGCTCGGGGTGCATTGGTATCACCCTTGAAAGGAAGCTTGACTGCGGTCGGGCAGTGTGTGTGGAGAAGTCTGAAAAGGCGGCAGAGTATCTCCGTGAGAATATAAGTTTGAACGGCTCGGGGGCTGAGATAGTCATGGGCGACGTTACAGACGAAAAGCTTGTGGAGGATATGCCTGAGGCTGACCTTATAGTGTGCAATCCCCCTTATCTCACAACAGAGGACATGGACGCTTTACAGCGTGAGGTCACTTTTGAGCCTGCGGAAGCTCTTTTCGGTGGTGAGGACGGCTTGGACTTCTATCGTGAGATAGTTCGCAAGTGGAAGAAAAAGCTTAAAAGCGGCGGTGTTATGCTCTTTGAGATCGGTATCGGTCAGGAGGACGAAGTAATGCGGCTGATGATACAGCACGGCTTTAAGAACGTGAGATGCAGGAAAGACTTGTGCGGTGTTTACCGCTGTGTTTCGGGCATTTATGAGAAATAGTACGAAAATTTGTACAGATAGATAAATTGCGGTTACTGTACAGACAAACGGACAGTTAGTGTGATATGATATAGATACGGATAAAACACCGATAAGATAGGGAGGTCATATAAAATGGCGATAGACAAGAAGAAAAAAGATGCCGTTAAGGCGGTAGTAAAAATAACTGACGCAGAGGAAAAGAAAAAGGCTCTTGACACAGCGATAGCATATATTGAAAAGCAGTTCGGCAAGGGTGCGATCATGAAGCTTGGCGAGGCTAAGGCTATGGATATCGAGGCTATACCGACAGGCTCAATGACCCTTGATATGGCGCTTGGTATTGGAGGAGTGCCGAGAGGAAGAATTATTGAGATATACGGACCTGAGTCATCAGGTAAGACAACGGTCGCACTTCATGTTATCGCAGAAACGCAGAAAATGGGCGGAGAGGTAGCTTTTATCGACGTTGAGCATGCTCTTGACCCTGTTTATGCAGGTCAGCTTGGCGTTGATATCGACAATATGCTTGTTTCTCAGCCTGACAGCGGTGAGCAGGCTTTGGAGATAGCCGAGGCTCTTGCACGTTCCGGTGCTATCGACTGTATCGTTATCGACTCTGTTGCGGCAATGGTAACAAAATCTGAGATAGACGGCGAAATGGGCGACACTCACGTTGGTCAGCTTGCAAGGCTTATGTCTCAGGCTATGAGAAAGCTCACATCTGTTATCGCAAAGTCCAATACAACGGCTATATTTATCAATCAGGTCCGTGAGAAGATAGGTGTTATGTATGGAAACCCTGAAACTACTCCAGGCGGACGTGCTTTGAAGTTCTACGCTTCTGTAAGAATAGAGGTCAGACGTGGAGAGCAGATAAAGAACGGCTCTGAGGTCATTGGTAACAGAACAAAGTGCAAGGTGGTAAAGAACAAGGTAGCACCGCCGTTCAAGGAGTGCGAGTTCGATATCATGTACGGCAAGGGTATCTCCCGTGTGGGCGAGGTGCTTGACATGGCGGTAGACCTTGATATCGTTAAGAAGGGCGGAGCTTGGTTCAGCTACAACGATATGAAGCTTGGTCAGGGACGTGACAACGCTAAGGAGTTCCTGCTGAACAATCCTGACATCATGGGCGAGATAGAAGCCAAGATAAAGGAACATCAGGAGGAGCTTGTGCTTGCGGCGCAGAAAGATAAAAAGGCCAAGAAGCTTGAAGAAAAGGCTAACGCAGGTGCGGCGGCTCAGAGTGCAAATGAGGATATGGCTGCTGACAAGCCTGAGAAGAAGATACGCAAGGCGGCAAGCGACAAGTCTGTTGTGGCAAAGCCTGAGGAGGACTTCGAGGAGTTCGCTCCTGTTGACATAAGCGAGCTTGGTGACTGATAAATGCTTAAAATAACGGGCGTTTCAAAATACAAGGGCAGCACATACATGATAGAGTTCGAGGAGGGCGAAACGGCTTTTCTCAACTACGAGATAGTGTCTGCCTATGGTCTGAGAGCAGGGCTTGATATGCCTGAGTCTGCTTGGGAGAAGATAGTTTTTGACAACGAGTTCAGAAAGGCTAAGGAAAGAGCTTTGTATCTCCTTGATTACAGGGACTATTCCTATGTGGAGCTTTACAAGAAGCTTGAAAAGAATTACAGCGAGGAGATATGCGACGCTGTAATGGATAAGATGCTGGAGCTTGGGACGGTCAATGACAGGCGGTATGCTCAGGGGCTTGCGAGGACTTATGTGGAAGTGCGTAAATACGGATATTACCGTGCTTATCAGCAGATGAGACAGAAAGGGCTTACGAAGCCTATAATAGAGGAAGCTCTGGAGGAATACAGCGAGGGTACATACGAGCGGCTGTATGAGCTTGTGGAGCGAAAGTATCTCAGATATCTTGACGGAGAAAAGGGTGATATAAAGGTAAAAAACGCCCTTGTGCGTTTGGGGTATTCATACGACATAATAAAAGAGGTGCTTGCTGACATAAAACAGGAGTACGGCGACGAATAAAGGAGCAAAGAATGAAAAAGATCATTTTTGCGGCGGCTATACTGAGTGCGGCGGTCATGACAGGCTGTTCGCTTAGCTTTGACGGCACAGATAACTCTCAGCCTGCGGAAAATGTTCAGGACAGTGAGAACGCTGTGACAACGCAGGGAACTGATACGGAAAGCGAAGAAGCCGCTGACCCGCTTGAAGAGGCAAAGGACGTTGCGGCAATGTATCTTAAAGCCGCAAACGCTGAGTTTGACCAATCAATGGTAAAGCTTATGACAGACGATTATGCCGCTGACTATGAATATATGAAAAAGAACATGGGCGGCGACAATGAATACGGTGAGGACGAGCAGATAAGCGGAGTAAGATATAGCTTTGACAAGGATAAGTGCGGCTTTATCGACAAGGTGAACATCTCGGAGGAGTATTCAAAGGCGGCGGAGCTTTATGTGACCATAGCTTATGACAGCTCTGAGGGAGAGGTCACGTCATCGCAGTATATTCTTATGGTGCTTGACAAGGACAATGATTGGAAAGTTTGCTTTGCAGGTTCAAAGGCGCAGGCATATGCAGACGGAATTATAACTGACAAAAACTCAGAAAAGGCAGAGGCTAACGCTCAGGCGGTATATGAGGCGGCAGAAAAGGCAGTCACGGAGCTTTCAAAAGACAAGAGCTACAAGTTTGAGTACATGAACTACATTTCCACAGAGACGGACAAGTTCATAGAAAAGATAAAGAAACAGCTTCCTGATGAGCTAAAGGATACATATTTCACTGTTTTTATTGATGAAGGAAAGCTTGATTATGTTGTTTGGTCGCAGGAAGCAGGGTCAGAGATAACTGTTACTTACCCCGAGAAGAAAAACTGACGGCGCAAAAGTGCTTGACAAAATAAATGGCGTGGTGTATAATATAGGTAACCACGAGATTGATTGTGTTCACAGTGACACACAAATGAAACCCCCGAAAGTTGCAGCTTTCGGGGGTTTCTCTTCGGGCTTGTCGGTACTATTTCTTTCTGCCAAACCACTTGGTAATTAGGTTACCAACCACACTACCCACGACAGAAAGCACGAGATCGATTATGTATATCACAGTTTCCACCTCCTCCCTGACGGAGAAGACCGACAAGCATATTATATCACATATTCTGCCTGACTTCAACATATTTTTACTAAATCAGGACGGGTTGACTGTAGGCTGCGGACTTTGTGGAAATTTCATAAATATTTTGATTTTTGTCATACAATAGTGACTAAAAGGGCTTGACAAAACTGTGTAAAAGTGAGATAATAAGATAGATTATTGTGATACTTTATGCCGTCCGTTGGCGGTGTAGGATTGGAGATTTTTTCATGGCAACTAGAGTGGGAATGGTTTCTCTCGGATGTCCTAAAAATCAGGTGGACGCTGAGCATATGCTCTATGATCTGCGCAAAGAGGGTTTTCAGATAGTTTCTGACGCAGCCCTTTCTGATGTGGTCATTATAAATACCTGTGGATTTATCGAGTCGGCTAAACAGGAGGCTATTGATACTATACTTGAGTTCTGTACTCTCAAGCAGGAGGGCAGGATAAAGGCGGTAATAGCTACGGGCTGTCTTGCTGAAAGATACCGTGACGAAATGAAAAAGGAGATCCCTGAGCTTGACGCTGTTGTGGGAATAGGCTCTAACGGAAAAATTTGCGATATCATAAGAGAGATACTGCTGGATAAGCAGGCAGTCTGTTCTTATGGCGCAAAAACTGAACTTTCCATGGAGGGCGGAAGAATTATTTCTACTGAGCCTTTCTATGCGTATATAAAGATAGCCGAGGGTTGCAGCAACAACTGCACTTACTGCGCTATCCCGTCTATAAGAGGAAAATACAGAAGCAGACGCATGGAGGATATCGTCAAGGAAGCCAGATGGCTGGCTGAGAACGGCGTTACGGAGCTTGTAGTTGTGGCGCAGGATACAACACGCTATGGCGAGGATATATACGGCAAGTCTATGCTCCCTGAACTGCTCACGGCACTTTGTGAGATAGACGGCTTCAAGTGGATAAGAACGCTTTATTGCTATCCTGAGAGGATAACGGACGAATTGCTGGACGTTATCGCTAAAGAGGACAAGCTTGTAAAGTATCTTGATATGCCTATACAGCACTGCAACAAGACCATACTTAAAAGAATGAATCGCCATGGGGACAGAGAGACCCTTACGGCACTTATAAAGAAGATAAGAGAAAAGATACCGAACGTTACGCTGAGGACAACTCTTATCACAGGTTTCCCAGGGGAAACGGAAGAGCAGTTTGAAGAGCTTTGCGAGTTTGTAAAGGAAATTCGCTTTGAAAGGCTTGGTTGTTTTGCTTACTCGCCTGAGGAGGGTACGCCTGCGGAGAAGTTTGAAGATCAGGTGCCTTTAAAGGACAGAGAGCGCAGAGCGGAGATAATAATGGAAGAACAGATGATTATTTCCGACAGCCTTAATGAGGCTGCTCTCGACAGCGAAGTCGAGGTGGTTTGCGAGGGCTTTGACAGATATGCCGAGTGTTACTACGGCAGAAGTCAGGCGGACGCACCTGAGATAGACGGAAAGATATTCTTCCTGAGCGAGGATAAAGTTAGGGTCGGCGAGTATGTCAAGGTAAAAATTGACGATACTATGGATTATGACCTTATCGGCTCAAAAATGTAGATGAAAGGAACTTGATATGAACCTGCCAAATAAACTTACAGTGCTTAGAGTAATATTGATACCGTTTTTCCTGCTGTTCGTGCTGCTTTTCAAGATACCGCACCATATGGTGTTTGCGCTTATCGTGTTCGCAGCTGCGTCTATCACAGACTGGTTTGACGGTAAGATAGCAAGAAAGCACAATCTTGTTACAACTTTCGGAAAGTTTCTTGACCCGCTTGCAGACAAGCTTCTTGTTATGACGGCGCTTATCTGCTTCACATTTGAACGTTGGATAGACCCTGTTGCGGTGGTACTGATACTTGCAAGAGAGTTTATGGTAACGGGTCTTAGACTTGTTGTGGCAAGCGAGGGCGTTGTGGTCGCTGCAGGAATATGGGGTAAACTCAAAACGGCTTTCACTATGGTTGCTCTTATTGCTATAATGGTTTTGCAGATCGTTAATCCAGCGGAAAAAGGAAGCCCTGATTTCACTTGGTGTACACCGATATTCCTTGTAAACGAGATACTCATTTGGATAGCTGTTGTGCTGACAGTCATTTCCGGCGCAGTTTATCTCAAGGGATACTGGAAGTGTATAGATTCGGGCAAATAATGTGGCCTGCCGATGTGTTGCGGCATATGATAACTTAATATATAAATGCGTATCAGCAAGAGTAGCTGTGAGGTAATTTTCAGAGAGGAGCCGTTTGGTGCAAGGCTTCAAGGACTTTCAGTGAAGTGCGGCTGACAGCAGGGAGCGAACAACGGCGAAAGCTTAGTATTCCTCTCCGTAGGGTCTGCGTTAAAGATATTGAGCTGTACAAAATTTTGTACAGGAAATCGGAGTGGGACCGTAGATCATAATCTGCCTCCGGAGTGGTGAAACGTCATTCCGGAGGTTTTTTCTTAGAAAGGGAGAGATATATATGACGATTTTGGAAAACATAAAGCATGATATTCAGACTATAAAGGACAGAGATCCTGCGGCAACTAGCACGCTGGAAATTCTCACATATTCGGGGCTTCACGCTGTGGCTTTTTACAGGGTGTCGCACTGGTTCTATGTTCACAAGCACAAGGTCATCGCAAGATGTATTTCGCAGTTTGCAAGAATGTTGACAGGTATCGAGATACACCCAGGTGCTAAGATAGGCAAGGGTCTGCTTATCGACCACGGCTCGGGTGTTGTTATAGGCGAGACCGCTGAGATAGGCGATTACTGCCTGCTGTATCAGGGCTGTACCCTTGGCGGAACAGGTAAAGACCACGGTAAAAGACACCCGACTCTTGGAAACAATGTTATGGTAGGGTGCGGTGCAAAGGTGCTTGGACCATTCACTGTGGGGGACAATGCAAAGATAGCCGCAAATGCGGTAGTTCTTGAGCCTGTGCCTGCAAACTCAACGGCTGTGGGCGTGCCTGCAAGGATAGTTAAACAGAACGGCAAGCGCACCTGCGACCTCGATCAGGTGCATATCCCTGATCCTGTGGCTCAGGAGCTTTGCCAGACAAGAATACAGATAGCTAAGCTGGAAAAGAGAGTGGCTGAGCTTGAAAAGATCGGAAAGAAAGAGCAGTAAAATATAAGGAAAGAGGTAAAGATAAATGAACATTTATAACACGCTTACTCACAAGATAGAAAAATTTGTACCAAACGAGCCGGGCAAGGTGTCAATGTATACCTGCGGTCCTACAGTTTATCACTATGCCCATATCGGCAATCTGAGAAGCTATATAATGGAGGACGTTTTGGAAAAGTATCTCCGCTATGACGGTTATGACGTAAAGAGAGTAATGAACATCACTGACGTTGGTCATCTTACTTCCGACGGCGATACAGGCGATGATAAAATGCTCAAGGGCGCAAAGCGTGAGCATAAGACCGTTATGGAGATCGCAAAATTCTACACTGACGCTTTCTTTGAGGACTGCAAGAAGCTAAATATCAAAAGACCTGACGTTGTTGAGCCTGCAACGGGCTGTATTGGTGATTTTATCAAGGTGATATCTGCTCTTATGGACAAGGGCTATGCTTATGAGGCAGGTGGAAACATCTATTTTGATACTTCAAAGCTGAAAGAGTATTATGTTTTCCACAACTTTAATGAGGAAGATCTTGAGGTCGGCGTTCGTGAGGGCGTTGAGGAGGACACAAACAAGCGCAACAAGGCTGACTTTGTACTGTGGTTCACAAAGTCTAAGTTCGATGATCAGGAGCTTAAGTGGGATTCCCCTTGGGGTGTGGGCTACCCTGGCTGGCATATCGAGTGTTCATGTATCTCCATGAAGCACCTTGGCGAAAGACTTGACATTCACTGCGGTGGTATCGACAACGCTTTCCCACACCACACAAACGAGATAGCACAGTCTGAGGCTTATCTTGGTCACAAGTGGTGCAACTACTGGTTCCATATCCTGCACCTTAACACAAACAGCGGAAAGATGTCAAAGTCAAAGGGCGAGTTCCTTACTGTTTCACTGCTGGAGTCAAAGGGCTATGACCCACTGGTATACAGATTTTTCTGCTTGCAGTCACACTACAGAAAGTCACTTGTTTTCACATACGAAAACCTTGACAATGCAAAGACAGCATACAACAAGCTCACTGCAAGGATAGCACAGCTTATGGCTGACAAGAAGCCTGACGAGGTGGTGGAGCTTGAGGATTTTGAGAAGTTCAAGGGTAGCTTCAAGGCGGCACTTGATGACGATATAAACACTTCAAATGCTATCACTGTTCTGTATGACGTTCTTAAAGCTGACACTAACAATGAAACAAAGCTTGCCCTTATCGAGGATTTTGACAAGGTGCTTTCACTTGGTCTGATAGAAGCTGCAAAGAAGCTCAGTGCTGACGGTGAAGAGGATATCCCTGAGGAGGTCAAGGTGCTTGTTGAGGAGCGTAAGGCTGCAAGAAAGGCAAAGGACTTTGCTAAGGCTGACGAGCTGAGAGATAAGATAGGCGAGCTTGGCTATATCGTTGAGGAAACAAGACAGGGAACAAAGATAAAGAAAAAGTAAAGGAGCGTTAAATGAGCAAAAATAAACAGGATCTGGGTCCATACCGCAGAAAACAGTTTCAGACGTATTTTCAGTTTTCACTTATAGCAATTTGCTTTGTTATAATCTTTGTTCTCTTTTACGCCTGTACTGGCAGAAGCAAGAACGATATAGACTATACTGATGCAAAGGTGATACAGATGGACGAACCTGCCGATGACAGCCCTGTGGTGGTTTTTGAAACAAACAAGGGAACTTTCAAGGCTGTGCTTTTCCCTGATGAAGCACCGAACTATTGCAAGTTTTTCACTGGACTTGTGGAAAAGGGCTATTATGACGGCACTTATGTGAGTATGGTGCAGGACGGTGTGTATTTTATAGGCGGAACAAAGCAGGCTGACGGTCAGACAACTTCTGACACTGACACTACCACTATCGAGGCGGAGTATTCAAAAAACCTGTGGCCTTTAAAAGGTGCGCTTTGTGCATACACGCAGGAGCAAGGTCACTTGTTCAGCAAGAAGAAGGTTTCAAACAGCTATCTTCTTTTTGTTGATAACTATGACCTTACCGAGGAGGAGCAGGCGGAGCTTGACAGCAAGCTTGCAGATAGCAACAATATCCCTGAGGATATCACCGATGCTTTTGAGAAATATGGCGGTGTGCTTAATTTCTCTCAGCAGTATACTGTTTTCGGTCAGGTATATGATGGTTTGGATATTTATGACGAGATATGCGGTACTGATGTGGCTGACTCTGAGACGCTGAAGCCTAGGGAGGACATACAATTCACAAAGGTGTATATGTCTACCTACGGAGAAAATAAAAACAGCAATGCTTTTGCAGGCAGTGCGGATAGTTCTGAGGTTTCTGAGAGTGCGGTCGACAGTGCAGACACAAGCTCGGAGATGTAAATTAATCATATCAATTAAAGCGAACGGGTTGATGCCTGTTCGCTTTTTATATTCACTGAAAATTCATTATTTATTTGTTTATTTCACTATAAATTTGTATTAAGCTCTGCTATACTACTCTTTAGAACATAAAGATTTTAACATTGCTTTTGTATAAACCAAGGCTTAAAATCAGAAGATTTTATACTTAATATAAGAATATGAAACAAAAATATTATTATATTAGACATGACGGCTTATGTTGTAAATCACATTAATAACGTTAGCCGAGCCACAGTTCTTGACTTTATGAGCTTGTTGTGGTAAACTTAAAACCAAGTCCATGTGTGAAAAAATTCCGGCAGTGCCTGGATTTTATGTGCGTTGAGCTGAGAGTTGAGCTTGCAAGGGTGTTGGACGATATTAACGAATTTTTTTTAGTAACAGAATAGGCAGGAAAGTCCTGTCTTTAAAATAGGAGGAAATTTTATGAGCGAATACAAGATCTACTCATTGCATATGGGTAAGGCAAAATGTGCTGTTGATTTGGGCGATGGCTCTGAGCGTGGAGAGTATGTAAATCAGGATTACATTCTCAACAAAATGGGCAGACCACACAGAAGCATAAACCTTATGTACTGCTACTATCCGCTGGATAAGGAGTTCCCTGGAAGAATTTCTGAGGTAATGAAAGACGCAGATGTTTCTTTTGCATGGGATTATCCATATGATGATTATTTCACATACAAGGGCGGTCTTGAGGGCAACACAGAGGGCGAGCCTTTTACCTTCATGAGAGATGTAAGACGTCATGGACAGGACGTTACACTCACACTCACAGTTGACCCGCACGTTTCAGACGAACAGCTTATCGCTATCGCAAATGACCTTAGACCTTTCGGCAGACTTCTTCTGAGAATAAACCATGAAGCTACAGGCAACTGGTTCTCATTCAACAAGAGATGCACTTATCAGGAAGTTGCTGATTTCTACTGCCGTTTCAATAAGATACTTAAGGAGCACGCACCAAACGTTTCCACTATTCTTTGTATCGGCGGAGTTGAGGATCCTAATAAGAAGGAGATCGAAAAGGAAGCTGAGTTTTCACAGGCTGTCAAGGAGACAGACATCTGGTCTGTTGACAAGTACATGGCTCTTCACTGGGGTTGGCCTTATGACGTTGCTGAAAGAGGCGGCACAAGCCACAAAAGAGATACTGTCAAGGCTACCTATGACATGACAAAGCGTTCTTTTGAGAGATTCAAGGAGATAAACGGCGGCGTTTCAAAGCCAATGGTCATGAGTGAGTTCAACGCTGACGGCGATGTTACAGGTCCATACGATCAGGCAGCAATGGTAAAGGAATTCTGCGATATGCTCAAGGCTGACGGTGAGAATTGGTTCTCAGGCTTCACATTCTATCAGTTCAGAGACAGAGGTCGCCTTGGTCTTGAGATCCAGGACCCTAACTATGCAGACTGCGGTATCGAGCAGCCTGTTATGAAGACATACAAGGAAATTATCCACGATGATTTCTTCAAGCCTGCAATGACAAGAGGCGACGAGGTCACACTGCCATGCACGCTTCGTTGGGGCGGTTCTGAGGACGCTGAGGGTCTTGAGATCCCTCTCCACTTTGAAAAGAATCCACACTTCTGCGAGGTTACATTTGATGATGATTCAAACATCATGATGGAGATAAACGGCAAGTGGTTCTATAAGTCACCTGAGGCAAAGACGATCGACCTTATGGCAGCTTTCTTTGAGAAGCCGCTGGAGGGTGAGGCTGATCTGACTCTCAGACTTTTTGCTCCTCCTGCAAGCGGTGAGAATGACCTGTCTGTTGAGGACGGACTTATGAACAGCTACACAGAGATCAAGAAGCTTCCTAATATCCGTATCAGATTTGAGCCAGTTGAGCTTTAATTTCAGACATAATTTAAGGGACGGTTTTGCCGTCCCTTTTTTGTTATTTATCACATGGTGCTTGTCTTGACATTATCTGCATTGCGGCTTTAAGACCGTCAACGGCGGCGGACATTATGCCTCCTGCATAGCCTGCACCCTCGCCGCAGGGATAGAGATTTTCCACTGAGAGAGATACCATATCTGCGTTTCGGGTAATGCGGACAGGGGAGCTTGTACGGGTTTCAGGGGCGGTGAGCATTGCACCTTTATCGCCGAAGCATTTCATTTTTCGTGAGAAATTCTGCAAGCCGCCCTCCAGCATATCCGTCACGAATTTAGGGAATACATCACGAAGCTCTGTCGCCTTACAGCCAAGTGCGTAGGTGGGTGAAACTGTGCCTGCTATTTCAGGCTTGCCATCAAGAAATCCGCCAACTGTTGTGCCTGCGCCTTTATATGAGCCTGTGAGAGTATAAGCTTTTTGCTCTATAGACCGTGCGAAAGCCACTCCGTCAAGCGGGCAGTGACCAAAGTCGTCAGGGGTAACAGCCACGACAACTGCAGCGTTTGCGTTCTCACCGTCACGGGCAAACTCGCTCATGCCGTTTGTGACAGTGCCTCCGCTTTCGGAAGCTGACGGCACAACTGTACCGCCCGGACACATACAAAAAGTGTAAACACCTCTGCCGTTTTTATCACGCCATGAAAGCTGATATTCACCCTTTGGAAGCAGTGGATTGCCTGCATGGTCACCGTATAAGCTTTCGTCCACAGCCGCCTGCTTATGCTCTATTCTTGCACCGACAGAGAACGGCTTAGTCTCTAAAAAGATGTTTTTGCACTGCAAAAGCTCAAAAGTATCCCTTGCGGAATGACCAATAGCAAGTATAAGGGCAGACACTTTTTCGTCCTTTTCACCTGCTGATATAGTTTGCACTTTGCCGTTAGCGATAGCCAGATCAGTGAGGGCAGTGTCAAATCTTACCTCGCCACCAAGCTCTATTATCCTTTTTCGGATAGCCGTGACGATATTTCGCAGATTGTCAGTGCCAATATGCGGCTTAGCTTTTGTGAGTATCTCTTTTGGCGCACCGAAATCCACGAAGCGTTCAAGAACATATCTGCAAAGTGGGTCTTTTATTCGTGTGGTGAGCTTGCCATCAGAAAATGTGCCTGCACCACCTTCACCGAATTGCACGTTGCAATTGGTGTCAAGCTCGCCTGTGAGCCAGAATTTCTGTACCGATGCAGTACGTTTTTCCATTGAGCTGCCACGCTCTAAAATAATTGGTCTATATCCCTGCTCGGCAAGGGCAAGCCCTGCGAACATTCCTGCCGGTCCAAAACCTGCAATGACAACTTTGCCCTCTGATTTTTCTGAGGATATGACAGGCTTGTAAACACTGCGCTCAACATAGGTCAGGAAAGTGTTCTTCTCACAAAGCTTCTTTTCAAGGTCGGCACTGTCAAGTGTCACGAAAACTGAGTGGACAAAGTGAATGTCGTTGCGCTTTCGTGCATCAAGAGAGCTTTTGTGTATCTCGCAGTCTATGGCGTGCTTTGAGACACTGCCTAGTTTTTTCAGAGCGGTGGAGATAACTTCCTGCTCTGTTGCGTTAAGGGGGGAACTTATTTGATTTACTATTATTGGCATATATCCTCCTGCGTTTTTACCGAAAAATCGGGACGAATAGATCGTCCCGATAAAATTCTATTAGTCTGAAACAACTATCTGTATCTCGTTTTTGCCGAAACCCCAAACGTTGTTGTAGGTCGGTGAATAGATTATAGCCTCTCGAGCATAAGAACCAGAGTCAATTATGTCGCTGAGATTGACCTCAGCGTATAAGTCGCTGTCTTTAAGATTGTTTATCACATCTTCAGGACCGTAGACCTTGACGTTTGTGAGCTTTTTTGTTTCTATCTCAGTGGACTTGCCTGACGGCTTGCCCGTTGCGATGATATGGTCTGATGTTATGGTGAACTCCTTCGAGGTGTATCCCTCTGAGTCAAAGGATACACGAACGTTTTCATCGCCATTCATATTGATCTCACCTGAGTTAAGAGGAATCTTGAAGCTGAACACCTTTGCAAGGTTTATCTCTGAAAGTTTTATGGAGCCGATAGTGAGCGTTTCTGTATCTGAGTCGTCAAGATTTGGCGATACCACAGATATCTCTTCCTCGGAAAGCTTCAGTGGCAGTGAGCTGACATCAAAATTATCGGTACAATTAGAGATATCTACCTTTAGCTTTGCTGTCTTTTTCTTGTAGATAACAAAATTCACATCGACAGACTTTGTATCATTGACTTCTATTTTAGATGGATCAACAACGTTGTCGTCATCGTCATAGAATACGATATCCTGTGTGTTGATAGTCGTGTCCTCGGATATTTTCTTTGATTTTGAGATCTGTGCCACTGCTTTGCTTATGTTGTCAAGGTCATTTTTCGGACCTTCAACTGTTATCTCGCTTGGCGATGTGGTAGTTTCTTTAAGGATATAGCCCTCCTCAGCGCTTATGAGCGGGGCTTCTGCGGTGAGTGGGATAGTCTTTGTGGTAAGTCTGTCAAACTCCACAGAAACAGTGTCAGGGTTGACAGAAACTACAGTTACCTTGTCGGTGGAATGTGATGACTTGACGTCGATGTCAAGGTCGTAGGTACCCTCTTTTGTTACGTCATCAAGATTGACAGTTGCCACAAGATCTGCGGCAGTATAGCTGCCTATCTCATAGTTCATGCCCTTTATCTCAACGTCTACGGAGATATCCTTATAGTTGAGTGCGGAAAGTCCTTTTTCTTTTGCCTGCGTTCCGTCCAGCGAGAACACAACAGGAACGTTTGTTATAGTCTTGTTTATTGTAGGATACTGAGTGATAGAAAGGGCGAACCATACTATTACAGCAATGATTATGGAAAGTATTCTCAGACCAAAGTCTGCACCATGGCGATTTTCTTTTTTAGCCTTTTTTACTTTTTCCATTTTGAAATCACCCTTCCTGCAAAAGAATTTTCTCTAATGGAATTAGCGTCCTTTTCAGGCAAAAGACGATTGTCCAGAAGTCTTTTCAGAGAGTCCTTTGAATATCCCCTGGTAAGCTCTCCGTTTTCGGCAACTGAGATGTTGCCTGTTTCCTCAGATACCACGACGACTATTGCGTCAGAGTTTTCGCTCATTCCGATAGCTGCACGGTGTCTTGAACCGAGTTGTTTGTTTATAAGTTCGTCTTTCTGCGGCCTTGGCAAGAAACAGCCTGCCGCAAGTATTATTCCGTCTCTGATTATTACAGCACCATCATGGAGCGGTGTATTCGGGAAGAATATGTTTCCGAATATCGCTGTTGACGGTATGCAGTTGAGTATCGTTCCTGTAGCTATCTGTTCCCCAAGCTTTGTCTTTCTCTCACAGATTATAAGCGCACCTGTTTTGGTGGAAGAAAGACTTGCGGCAGAATCACATATAGCGTCAATAGCTTTTTTCCAATGTTCGGTGTTGTCGTCAGAGTCACTTGAGCTAAAGAAATTAAAGCCGCCCAGACTTGTTCGTCCAACCTTTTCAAGAACACGTCTGAGTTCAGGCTGAAACATTATGATAAGAGCAAGGAAGCCCCACTGGAAGCAGATCTTCAGCAAAAATCTGATAGTTTGCAAATTAAAGAATACTGCAAGAAGGTAGCAACCTATAAGTATAAGGATACCTTTTGTGAGCTGCTGCGCCCTTGTTTCACGAATAAGCTTTATGCCGTGGAATATCAGAAAGGAGAGGATAGCAATATCGACAATGTCATTAAGACCTATTGATGTAAAAACGCCCCAAATAGCGTTTATAACATAAGCGATACTGTCAAGCATAGTTCACACCCTTTCGATAATTTCTGTAAATGTAATGAAAAAAACAAAACAAATACAGACGATTTTATATATATTAATAGTATATCATATTTTTTCGCAAAGTACAAGGGTTGAACAAGATTTTTTTTAATAAAAAGCGGACCTTTTTCAGTCCGCTTCTCTATCAGCTCTCTTTTGGAAGATAAAATCTTCCTGAGAGTTTTTGTGTTTTTACCTCGTTTATGAAGGCTTTCGGATCGGCTTCTTTTACAGCGTGTATGACCTTTTTGGTCTGTGCCGCTGATACTACTGAATAGACGATCTGTCTTTCGCAGTGTTCATAAGACCCCTCGCCGTCAAGTATGGTCGCACCATGCTGGCTCACTGCATAAATAGCGTCTGCTATCTCTTTGGGCTTGTTTGTTACGATAAGCAAGGTGCTTTGCTGGAATTTTTTGTAGAGCATATGCAAAACGGTTGTTGAAGCATATTGAAAGATGATAGAATACAGTGCCTTGTCCCAGCCGAACATAAAGCCTGCAACGCATAATATGACCGCATTGAAGCCAAGTATAACATTGAAGGTGTCCATATTGCTTTTCTCTGAAAGATAAATGGATATAAAGTCCGTTCCACCTGATGTTGCACCACGATTAAGGCAGAGGCTAATGGCAACGCCGTTTATCATTCCTCCAAAGATGCTTATGAGAAGCACGTCCTGGGTGATTATGTGGTCGGGGATAAGGTCGGTGAAAAAGCTGTTGAGCAGTATCATCACGCAGGAAAAAGCCGTGAACTTTTTGCCGATAAATCTGAAACCGATATACACGGGGATTATGTTCAGAGTTATGTTTATGATGCTGAACGGAAGCATTATGCCTGCAAGCTGTTTCACTGCACGCTGTATGAGTATGGACATTCCTGTCATTCCGCCTGGGTAAAGACCGCCTGTGTTTACAAAGGTCTTTGTGTTTAGCGCCATCAGAAAGGCGGCGACAGTCACGGCGATAATTGTGAAAATGTCTTTTCTGATATCTTTTTTCATGGCTTTGCCACTCCTTTCGTATGTCAGCAATTATTCTCCTTTAAGCTCGGCAAATTTTTTCTGCATGGTAGGGTTATTTTTGGTAAGGCTCTTGATAGTGAGAGCGTCAGCCTTTTTGTTAGCAAGGCGCAGATTGTTTTCTGATGAAATAAGATTTTCTTTTATCTTTGTGAGATGTGCTATAGACTTGTCTATTTCTGTGATAGCTTCGCCAAAACGTCTGCTTGCAAGTTCATAGTTTCGGGCAAAGCCCTCCTTGAAAGTGTTGATGTTTTGCTCAAACATTGTGATGTCGATATTCTCGTTGCGCACCTTTTCGAGCTCTTCCTTATAGGAAAGGGTATTCATGGCGGCATTTCTCAGTATGGTGATTATCGGTATAAAGCACTGAGGTCTGACTACATACATTTTATCATAAGCATATGAAACATCTGTGATGCCTGCGTTATAAAGCTCGCTGTCGCTTTCCAAAAGTGAAACAAGTACAGCGTATTCACATTTTTTCTCACGCCTGTCCTTGTCAAGCTCTTTGAAGAAATGCTCGTTCTTTTTCTTGGTGGAGGTGGTGTCCTGCTCGTTTTTCATTTCAAACATTATGGATATTATCTCCACACCGTTTTCATCACATTCACGGTAGATAAAGTCACCCTTGCTTCCTGAGCTTGCGTCGTTATCCTTGTCAAAATAAGCGTTTCTGAATGCGGTAGCTCTTATCTTGTTGAACTCGTTCATGCAGTGCTGTTCAAGGCTCTCGCCCACCATTTTTGTAGACAGACGGCTTTTTAGGTCTTTGTAGTATGCGATAGCTTCGTCCTTGCTTTTTATCTGTGCATTAAGCTCTGCAATAGTGGAATTTTTCTCACTTTCCACTTTTGAAAGTGCAGTGGTAAGCTCCAAAGCCTTTTCAGTATCCTTATTTTTGATATCTGTTTCAAGACGTGTTATCTCCGCTTTATATTCATTTTCTGACTTTTGCATTTGCAGAGTATGCTCAGAATTCAGCTGCTGTATCTGCATATCACGCTGAGATATCTCCTGCCTGAGCTTATCCTTTTCGCTGTTGAATTGCGATCTTGCTTTCTCCACAGCCATTGATATGGCAAGTTCTTTTTCTGTGGTCATAGATTTGGTCTGAGCAGTAAGCTGTGCGATAAGCTTTTCGTTTTGACTTATCTGCTCCTTTAGCTGTTCAAGCGTTTTTTCATACTCGGCTCTTGTGCTTTCCTGAGCCTTTGTGACTGCAAGCGTCTTTTCGCTCTCACCGTTAGCCGCAGCCGCTTTCAGCTTTTGTATCTCCATATCCTTATCATTGACAGCCTTTGTATACTTGCTGTCAAAATCAAGCTTGGCAAGTTTCAAAGCCTTGTCTTTTTCATCAGCCACACGCTTGTCAAGCTCTTTGTCAAACTCCGCAGTTTTTACCTGTGCCACGATAGCCGCATAGCCCTGCTCATCTACCTTGAAAACTTCTCCGCAGTGGGGACATTTTATTTCAGACATTTTATGTACCTCCGATTTCTTATTTTTTCTTTAATATGATTATATCATATTTTATTCCCTTATACAAGAAATGAAGAAGATTTTTTTACGACAAAAACGCAGGAACGTATTACCACGCTCCTGCGTTTGCGGCTTATCAGCCAAGTATTCTCTTTATATCTTCTTCAGTGGTGCTGATAGGAGTAAGCTGGAACTTATCAACCAAAACGTCAAGCACGCCCTTTGAAACGAATGCAGGGAGGGTCGGTCCGAGGTAGATGTTCTTTATGCCCAATGAAAGCAGGGTGAGAAGTATGCACACTGCCTTTTGCTCATACCATGAAAGCACAAGCGTCAGCGGCAGATCGTTCACGCCGCAGTCGAATGCCTCGGCAAGTGCAAGGGCTATCTTTATGGCTGAGTATGCGTCATTACACTGTCCGCAGTCAAGTATCCTTGGTATGCCGTCGATAGTGCCAAGATCCATATCGTTTATGCGGTATTTTCCGCAGGCAAGAGTGAGGATAAGGCTGTCAGGTGGCGTGAGCCTTGCGAAGTCGGAATAGTAACTTCTGCTCGGTGACGCACCGTCACAGCCGCCTATGAGGAAGAAGTGCTTTATCTTGCCCTCTTTCACAAGGCTTATTATCTTTTCGGCATTTGACAGCACTGCGTTGTGTGCAAAGCCTGTTGTTACTGTGTGACCGCCGTTCATGCCTGTCATTTCCTTGTCCTCATCATAGCCGCCGCACTCAATGGCTTTTTCTATAACAGGCGTAAAATCCTTGTCGTCGCCAATGTGCACAAGTTCAGGATATGACACGATAGAGGTGGTGAAAACTCTGTCGCAGTAGCTTTGACGGACAGGCATTATGCAGTTTGTTGTGAAAAGTATCGGTGCAGGGATATTGTGAAATTCCGTCTGCTGATTTTGCCAGCCTGTGCCGAAATTGCCCTTTAGCTGCGGATAGGCTTTGAGCTTTGGATAACCATGGGCAGGGAGCATTTCACTGTGAGTGTAGATATTCACTCCTTTATCTTTGGTCTGCTCAAGGAGAAGTTTCATATCGTGCAGGTCATGACCGCTCACGACGATAAAAGGCCCTTTTTCAATGGTCAGTGGAACTTCTGTAGGGACAGGGTCGCCGTATGCGTCAGTGTTTGCGGCGTCGAGAAGTGCCATACATTTCAGGTTCACATTGCCTGTTTCAAGAACCAGCCCCAACAGCTTTTCAGGGTCGCTCTCACTGCCTATGGATCGCAGAGCCTTGTAGAAAAAGTTTGTCACCTCGCTGTCAGTTTTGCCAAGTGCCTGTGCGTGATAAGCATACGCCGCCATACCCTTTATTCCGAAGAGGATAAGTGATTTCAGCGAGCGGATATCCTCATGATCGTTCCACAGTTTTTTCATGTCGTAGTCATCAAACTTCTGAGAGTTGATGCGGTTTCGCTCAATGTGTATCTCTTCTGTGAGCTGTTTTATGGTGACATTATTGAAGTTCACGTTCGTGATAGTCGTAAAAAGCCCTTTGAGTATGAGCATATCTGTTTTTTTAGTTGACGAGCCATTTTCTGCGGCGTTTGCAAGGGCAATTAGTGCGCCGATAAGCTCGTCTTGATAAACTGCTGTGTCGGCTTTTTTGCCGCATACGCCTACTTTTCCGTCACAGCCTGTGTTGTGTGCTGTCTGCTGACACTGGAAACAAAACATATCTTTCACTGGTAAGACCTCCGTATATTTGTGATAGGTCTATTATGTACCGATATGTGAAATTTATTCCTGAGTTTTATGAGAAAAACAGCCTTACAGCCAGTGCAGAGAATACAAATCCCATAAGGTCTGAAAGGCACGCCGCCGCAAATACCGAGGGATAAGTCTTTTGTTTTATGGCTGAAAAATATACTGCTATTGTGTAGAATGTCGTTTCCGTTGAACCCATTAAAACGCTTGCCACACGTCCGCTGTAGCTGTCAGGGGAAACGCTTGAAAGAATGGTTTCAAGGCAGGCGAGTGCGCCGCTCCCTGAAATGGGTCTGACTATGGCAAGGGGTATGCACTCTTCTGGAAAGCCTAGAAAAGTGGTCACAGGTCGGAGCAGTTTTGCTATAATATCAGCCGCACCTGATGATGTGAACATTCCCACTGCTGTCATAAGCAGAATGAGCATTGGTATCAGCCCCACGGCGATTTTGAGGTTTTCAGTCGCACCCTCGCAGAACACATTCACTATATCCACCTTTTTTACAAGCCCATAGCAAAGTATAAAAACCATAAGCGCAGGCACGAAAATGTCACCGAAATTCATGGCGTTCGTCCTTTCTGAGGTTGAGGGCATAGACCATAAGACAGCCTGCGGTCACGGAGATAAGGGAGGAGAAAATGATAGCAGGCGTTACGTCAAAGGGGGATACTGCACCATGCTCAAGGCGCATTGCCGCAATGGTGGAGGGGATAAGCTGAATGGAAGCCGTGTTAAGCACCACAAGCATAGAAATGCACTTCTTTCGTGCCGCAGGCGGAAGCTTCTGCATGGCTTTCACTGTGGCTATGCCTGAGGGTGTGGCGGCATTGCCTAATCCTAAAAGGTTTGCGGTCAGGTTCATTGTCACGGCATTCATGACCTCGGGGCAGTGTGCGGCATCTCTGAATAGTAGCCTAGTGACAGGGGATAGCATACGGGCAATGACCGCTGTTATGCCAGCCTTTTCACATATCTTCATAAGTCCGCCCCAAAGACACATCGAGCCACTCAGGTATATGACAAGCTCCACCGCTTTGTTACATCCTTCAAGAGAAGCCACTGATACTGCTGTCATGTCGCCTTTAAGAAAACCGCATAACAAGGCGGATAGGGACAATATCACAATTATTACGCTTAATATAATTAACACTCCTTTCAGCTAGTATTCATATCAAGTTAATATATAAAAAACTTTGACAATAAGTGTGAAATTTTGGTGATAACGCTTGACAAATGTAATTATGTTTGTTATAATATGTTTATCATAAGATTTATGTTAAATGAAATACTATTTTTGTGTTTCAAATTAATTTAAAGGGGATTGATTTTATGAAATCTACAGGAATTGTAAGAAAAGTTGACGAGCTTGGAAGAATAGTTCTTCCTATCGAGCTCAGAAGAACCTACGACCTTGCTGTTAAGGACGCTATCGAGATCTATACAGATGATGACAAGATCATTCTGAAGAAGTTCCAGAGAACTTGTATCTTCTGCGGAAGCGGTGAAGAGTGCGTTGAATACAAGGGCAAGACAATTTGTGCAGCTTGTATGGCAGAGCTCAAGGGTGAAACTAAGTAATTACATATTTGTAGTAATATTGTGAAAAATAGCAGGACGGACATGAAAGTGTTTGTCCTGCTTAATTTTATGTATGAAAAAAAGCGTGTATGCAAAAAACATACACGCTTTTTTTACAATATTAGTTTTTTGAAATCATCTTCGCTGCCATTAAATACCGTCATGTGGAGATATTCGCCGCTTTCATAGAATGAGAATTTTACACGGTTGGTATAAGTCCAAAACGTCCAATTCATATCCTCGTCAGGCTTTGAAAACAGGCTCTCATACCATATCTTGTCCTTGTTAAATCTGCTGTCTGAAGCAACGATGTTTTTGTACGTCCGTTCTGTGCAGTATATGACAGGTCTTACGCCGTATTGCTTTTCTATCCTGTCGCAGAAGTCTGCAAGGTTATCTGCGGCTTCGTAATAGTCAGGTGGCAGAAGTCTGTAAAGTCCTCTCAGTCTTACCTCCACTGCAGGGATAAGCCTGCCGCTTAGATCCTCGCCCACAGCATTTATGAAATGCTCTGCCTGCTTAGTGCCGTCAGTATCAAATTCAAGCACATGATATGCTCCCACTGATATATCAGTGTCCTTTGAGCCGTTCCAGTTGTCACGGAACGCACCGTCCTCAAAGGTAGTGCCTTTGGTGGCTCTTATATAGGCGGTCTGGATATTCTGCTTAGCAAAACTCTTCCAGCGTATCTCGCCCATTGACTCTGTTACAACAGGTCCTCTTATTGGATAGTCACGCTTTTTCGGCTCATTGAACCACAGTCTGCCTGTATACAAAAGCACCGCAATGTTTATCACAAGCACAACTGCACACAGTATTATCAGCCGTTTTACGAGCTTTTTCAGAAATCTGTGACGCGGCTTTTCTTCCTCGCAGACCTCGTAGTTTGTGTAGTTTGAAAGGTCACGATCGTCATACTCGCTGTCTATTTTGTTTATAGCTTCCTTGTCAAGCTTGAATTTCTTGCTGCGTTTCATTAGCAGTATCCTCTCGGTTAAATTCCTCAGAATTTGCGATAAGCTCCGCAAAGGTATATGTGTCAAGCTTGTTCCTTAACATTTCAGATATCTCGTTAAAAGCTTTCTGATAACAGCAGATACCGTCTGCACCTCTGTTGCAGGTGCAGTCTGGGGAAAGACATCTTGAAAAATAATATGTACCCTCTATGGCTTCAAGAACGTCTTTCAAGGTAAGCTGTGCAGGGTCTTTATTTATGATATAGCCCCCCTGCGTGCCTTTATATGACTTCACTATATCAGCCGCAACAAGCTTTCTCAATATCTTCAGCGCAAATCGAAGTGTAACGCAGGCATCATTGGAAATGGTCTTTGCGTCCATTTTGTCTCTTTCGCGGCATAGAACGGATACTATTCTTACTGCGTAATCCGCCTCAAGTGTTATAAACATTTATTTCCTCCGAAACTTAGTCAAGATAATCTCTTACCTTGTTGCTCCTGTTAGGGTGACGGAGCTTTCTGAGAGCCTTTGCCTCTATCTGACGTATTCTCTCACGGGTAACGTTGAACTGCTGACCTACTTCTTCAAGAGTTCTTGAACGTCCGTCCTCAAGACCGAAACGCAGTCTGAGCACCTTCTCTTCTCTCTCTGTAAGAGTGGAAAGCACCTGATTTATCTGCTCTTTAAGAAGCACAAGTGAAGCGGCTTCTGCCGGAGCCGGAGCGTCATCATCAGGGATAAAGTCGCCAAGATGTGAGTCCTCCTCCTCGCCGATAGGTGTTTCAAGAGAAACAGGGTCCTGAGCGATACGCATTATCTCTCTTACTCTTTCAACGCTCATATCAAGCTCTTTTGCTATTTCCTCAGGTGACGGATCATGACCGTTCTTGTGGAGAAGCTGTGAGGATACTTTCTTTACCTTTGTGATAGTTTCTACCATGTGTACAGGTATTCTGATAGTTCTTGCCTGATCGGCGATCGCTCTTGTTATAGCCTGTCTTATCCACCATGTGGCATATGTGGAGAATTTGAAGCCCTTTGTATAGTCGAATTTTTCAACGGCTTTGATAAGACCCATGTTGCCTTCCTGGATAAGGTCAAGGAAGCTCATTCCTCTGCCCACATATTTCTTTGCGATAGAAACAACAAGTCTGAGGTTTGCTTCTGCAAGTCTTTTTCTTGCTTTTTTAGCGTCCTTTTCATTGCCGCTGGACATCTTTTCTGCAAGCTGTATCTCCTCCTCTGAGGTAAGAAGCGGCACTCTGCCTATTTCCTTAAGGTAGATCTTGACCGGGTCGTCGATAGCGATCCCGTCAGTTGAAATGGAAATATCAACGCCGTCCTGATCCAGATCGTCTTCTGGGTTTACCATGTCAAGGCTGTCGTCGGTGATGATATCATCAATTATCTCAATATTATTTGCGGCACAGCTATCATAGAAGCTGTCCATTTGCTCGACGTCATAGTCGAGCTTTTCAAGAGCGTCAGTTATCTCTTTTGTAGTGAGCTTGCCTGTAGTTTTGCCGTGTTCCATAAGGTTATCAAGTATCTGTTTCTTGTCTGTCATTTCAAACACTCCAATCTCAATTTTTACATCGGTTGATCTTTGCTAATTCTTTTTGCGCATTTCTTCAAACTTTTTGAAGAAGTCATCGTCGGATATATCCTCCTGTTTCTCCTTCGGCTTGTAGTTTAAAAGCACATTTATATAATCCTCAGCGACCTTGGCGTCAATGCCCAGTTCGCTGTATTTTTCCAGTATCTCCGTTATCTTACCCACTTCCTCGGGTGAAAATTCACCATTAAAAGATGATACAGAGCAATCCTGCAGATCGGTTATCTTGCTCGTCAGGCTTTCGTAAACACGCCTATTGAAGCTGGTAACGAATTTGTCGGGCGGAAGCCTTTTGAGAACATCTCCGCAGGCGTCATGATTATTGTAGAGATAATATATGATACCCGCTTCAGCGGCGGATTCTCGTCTGTGTTCATTGGCTTCGGGGTTTATGGTGTCACGCTTGTCAGCGAAGGTTATAGTGCGAGTCCATTCCTTTTTGCTATACTGATAGCGACGGTTTTTAAGTATAGCATTAAGTTCTGCATTGACAGTTGTGATGCTCACATTCTGTTCAGCCGCCACCTTTTTTGCGTATATCTCACGCTCAGTAGGGGAGCTTATATCCGCAAGGACTTTATAGGCTTTTTTGAGATAATCTATCCTGCCTATATCAGTGTCCATATCAATGCCGTCTTTGCATTTTTCTAGCTCAAACTCTATTGCACCGTCTGATTTTTTCAGCAAATGGCGAAAGTGGTCTGCTCCGAATTTGTTTATGTACTCATCAGGGTCTTTTGCACCGTTCATTTTTATAACTGTGGTCTTAAGGCCAGTTTCACCTAGAATTTTTATTGCTCTCGTTGTTGCTTTCTGACCTGCGCCATCTGCGTCATAGCATATGACAACGTTGTCTGCATAGTTGGATATTATCTTCGCCTGCTCAGGGGTGAGCGCAGTTCCGCAGGAAGCTACGGCATTTTCAAAGCCTGCCTGATTAAGGGAAATAACGTCAAGGTTACCCTCGCACAGAAGAATGGTCTTATCTTTCACTGCGGCGTTTTTGGCGAAGTTCATGGAGAAAAGAAATCTGTTTTTTGAATACACAAGGGTATCTTTTGAGTTAAGGTATTTTCTCTTATCGTCAGGTGTGAGCGCTCTTCCGCCAAAGCCCACTATATGACCTGCAAGGTCGATAAAAGGGAACATTGCACGATTTACGAAGAAATCGAACGTATTTCGGGTATTCTTCTGTGAACGTGAGATAAGCGAGCCTTGCTCCAATTCTTCCTCGGTGAAGCCCTCAGAGAGCATATAGCTTTTCAAGGCAGACCAACTGTTTGGAGCAAAGCCCATTCCATATTTCTTTATGGTTTCAATACTGAGCTTACGTTTGTTTATAAGATAGTCAAGACATTCCTTGCCCTGTGGTGTCTTTAGCTGATGATAGAAAAACCTTGCGGCTGTTTTATTCATTTCATAGAAGCGCTTTCTGGTATCGGTGCGCTTGCTGTCATAGCCGTTATCCTCCGGAAGCGGCACTCCACCACGTTCTGCAAGGAGCTTGACAGCTTCCCAATAGTCCAGATTATTGTACTTCATTGTAAAAGTGATAACATCTCCGCCTGCTCCGCAGCCAAAGCAGTGAAAATACTCTTTGTCAGGGTGAATATGGCAGGACGGGGTTTTTTCGTTGTGAAAAGGGCAGAGGCAAACATAATCTCTGCCTGTTCTTTTGAGGGTGACATAGCTGCTCATGACCTCTGCGATAGGGTTAGCAGCTTTAAGTCTTTCTATAAAATCTATAGGCAGCGGCAAATTTCTTCCTCCTTGGGTATGCGCTAATACTTTGTCCACCCCAATGGGATAAACAGATTTTTAAAGGTCTCAATGGCAAAGCCGTCTGTCATGCCTGATATGTAATCGCAGATAGCACGGTCAATTCCGAACTGATAGGCGAGATTCATATAAAAGGCAGGCAGCTTTTCGATATGATGAACATAGTAGTCATAGAGCTTTGCTATCATGTCTTTAGCCTTGACTTCTTCTGATTTGCACTTTGGATTTGTGTACACAAAGTCAAACATAAATCTATGCAGTGCAGTGTAGGCGTCACTCACTTCGTCGTCCATATGCAGGCTTTCGGCTCCGCCCTTGATAAGCGAGGTCACAAGAGTGGTTATCCTCTCAGACTTGGATCCGCCAAGCACCTTGGTGATATTTTTCGGGATATCCTCCTCGGTCATAATGCCTGCACGAACGGAATCGTCGATATCGTGATTTATATAGGCGATAACGTCTGCAAATCGCACAACATAGCCCTCTTTCGTGTCGGCTATCATGTTAGTGTGCTTTAATATTCCGTCACGGACTTCTTCTGTGAGGTCAAGACCCTTGCCGTCTTTTTCCAAAATATCCACTACACGCAGGCTTTGCTCATAGTGGTGAAAGCCGTCAGGGCTAAGCTCGTTGAGAGCCCTTTCTCCTGCATGACCAAAAGGCGTATGACCAAGGTCATGACCCAGTGCGATAGCTTCGGTGAGATCTTCGTTGAGCCGCAAAGCCCGTGAGATAGTCCGTGCGATCTGACTTACCTCAAGGGTATGAGTAAGTCGTGTTCTATAATGGTCGCCTGCAGGGGACAGATAGACCTGAGTTTTATGCTTCAGCCGTCTGAAAGAGTTGCAGTGAAGTATCCTGTCACGGTCACGCTGGAAACACGTCCTCAGCGGACAAGGTTCGCAAGGCTTTTTACGCCCTTTTGAATCAACAGACAAGCAGGCGTTTTCGCTCAGAAATTGTTTTTCAAACAACTCGGTTTGTTCTCTCGGCAGCACAAAAATTCCCCCTTACAGTATATAAAACATACTAACTCTATATAATATATACTATAATAGTTCAAAAAAGCCTTTATTTTTACATAAAGGCTGAATGTTTTTGTATAATCGCACAAATTTCATGCAAAATCAGCAAGAAGATTTGTTTCTTCTGACAATTCAAGCTTGCCGCAGGATATATCCGTAAGCTGTTTTTTCAGCTTGTCTGAAAATTCAGACTTCACAAGAAACGCAAGATCTACAGAATCGGCAAAGTCCTCTTTTTCCATTATCACGCCATATTCAGGCAGTGCATAGCTGACCTTGCCATAAAGTGTATAGTCGCAGGAAAAGGATATTCTTGAACACTCACACATTTTCATTTTTCTTGCAGCGTTCACCGCCATTGAACAACCCTGAGAATAGGCTCTTGTAAGACCGCTTGCCCCCAAAAGTATTCCACCGAAATATCGTGTCACCACCACACAAACGTCTGTAAGCCCAGATTTGTTTATTACATCAAGCACAGGCACTCCGCCTGTACCCTGTGGCTCGCCGTCGTCGCTGTATCGTGAAACGTTACCCTCTCTCAACACATAGGCATAGACGTTGTGCCTAGCCTTGCGGTTTTCGGCTTTTATCCTGTTTATAAATGCGACAGCCTCATCAGCTGTGCTGACAGGTGCGATA